>JAEEGH010009058.1_pt1 | contig 23317 bp, 20 predicted proteins | sample 9134181 | NCBI WGS metagenome assembly JAEEGH01 (sample SAMN16246544, study PRJNA631951) | gut metagenome | biome: gut microbiome; feature: rumen; material: DP-attached | host: Bos | place: Iran: Karaj | collected 2018-10
GGTAACGAGTGCCAGTGCGCTGATTACAATCATCATGGTAGGATTGGCTGCTACTACGGAAGGATCCACTGTGGTTCCCACCACTGCGGCCTCACCGCCGGCGGCTGCATAGAGCTGCTCGATGGTAGCGGTACCCTGAGGATAGAGCACGGGGAGGGTTGCCCAGCTGAACCACTGCTGACCGGTCTTGAAGGTCTCCTGGAACAGAGGGAATACCTGTGCGAACATGCACCAGATTGCAAGGGTGTTTGCACGGTTCTGGATCCAGCCGCCACGGTTCCAGCAGAGAGCTGCCACGGTGGGAGCAAGGAGCAGGGCGATACCGCAGTACCAGCTGTGTGTAGGCAGGCAGTTGTAGGTGTATGCGAAGTTCCAGATGTCGTAGACAAGGATGTAGACCCAGGTCATGTCGGCCCAGATCATGTCCTTCTTGTCCTTGGAAGGATACACGTTCCACCATGCGGTCATACACATGATGTTGACCAGGCCGGCCACGCCGTTCATTACATTGTGCCAGCCGCCGTACTGCCATACGCCTTCGGAGGTGAGCCACCACTTGTTCCAACCCATCACTGCGGACTCGAAGTCAGAGACGCAGGCGATGAGGATGTTGATACCCACGATGATGAAGGGGAAAGGTTTGAACCAGTGCTTTGCGCCGATTCCCCATTTGTACTTGATCATCATGAAGCCGATACACCCGGCGGTTGCCGCATACAGTTTGGCATAGTGGAACCAGCCCTGCATGTAGACGTGGGTCTGATTCTCAAGTGCCCACTGTGCGCCGTTACGTACTCCGAACCATATGGCCAGGAAGTAGGCCGTAAGGGCAAGGGGAACAACAAGGAAAGTGATAATGCCACCGAGTTTGGTACGGCGTGCAAATTCATTGAGGAGGATGAGGCCCAGAAGGACAACGATCAGCATTCCCCACTGAGAGAGGGCGTTAGCCCCATAAACTTGGAAAAACATGATTATTGGTTAATTAAAATAGGGATTAAACTTCTATTTCTTTGATTTCGACTTCGTTCCCTCTGAGAAGGTATGTCTTCTCGCTCCCGCAGTGCGGACAGGTGCGTCCATGCTCTACGGTAGCGTACTCGCTGTGGCAGTCTTCACAGTACGTTACGGCAGGAAGGATATTGAACTTTAGCTCGCAGCCGCGGAGGAGGTCTTCCTTGTCCGCAGCCCACCGCCAGCAGTCCATGAGGTATTCCGGGACGATGGTGGACACCTCGCCTATGTTCATGACCACGGCGTTCACGTGCTCTACACCGTTCTCCTGCGCCGCCTTCTTGACGTCACGGATAATGTAGAAGACTATGCCAAGCTCGTGCATTACTTCTTTTTGAAAAGAATCTTGCCGGTACGTTTGAGCATGTACGGGAGTATGCCGTCGAACTTGTTCTCCGACGTTCTCATGACACTGGCCTCAGGGTGCACCCTGTGCAGGTGGATGGCGTCGAAGCCGCACTTGGTGGTGCAGATGCCGCAGCCTATGCAGCGGTTTTCGTCCACAACGGAGGCGCCGCAGGAGAGGCAGCGGGCAGTTTCCTTGCGCACCTGCTCCTCCGTGAGGGTACCGTGATACTCCTGGAACTTGCTCTTGGGCTTGAAGTCTTCCGGTGCCTGGCGTGAGCCATTGTCGTAGGACTCCACGTAGATATCGTCCTTGTTCAGCTCAATGAAGTCGCGCCTGTTGCGGCCGATGGTCATGTGGCCGTGCTGGACAAAACGGTGCAGGCTTTCTGCAGCCTCCTTGCCGGCGGCAATGGCGTCGATGGCGAATTTGGGGCCGGTGTAGACGTCGCCGCCAACGAAGATGTCCGGCTCTGCGGTCTGGTAGGTGAGCTTGTCCGCAACAGGATAAACGCCGCGGAAGAACTCTACCCTGGTATCCTTGAGAAGGTCTTTCAGCACTACAGTCTGGCCGATTGCAAAGATGACCATGTCGGCATCCAGGGTGATAAGCTGCGTCTCATCGTACTCCGGCGCAAACTTGTGCTCTGCGTTGAATACGGAGGTGCATTTCTTGAAGACGATGCCGGTAACCTTCCCGTCTCCAAGCACTTTCTTGGGACCCCAGCCGGGGTTCAGGACTACGCCGTCCTCGCGGGCCTCGGTCCTTTCCTCAAGGGATGCAGGCATGATGTCCTCGGTTTCCAGGGAAAGCATGGTAACCTCCGATGCGCCGCTTCTCATCGCAACGCGGGCCGCGTCGATGGCAACGTTGCCGCCGCCCACGACGACCACCTTGCCGCTTACCTTCACATTGCCGCAGTTGGCATCGTGCAGGAAGTCGATGGCGGTGGTTGTGCCGGGGAGGGTCTCTCCGGGAACGCCGGGAAGGCGTCCGCCCTGGCAGCCGATGGCCACGTAGAAGCCCTTGTAGCCCTGTTCGCGGAGCTGGGCGATGGTGATGTCCTTGCCCACTTCCACGCCGCAGCGGATATCCACGCCGATTTCCTTCATTATGTCGATTTCCGCCTTGATGACGTCCTTGTCCAGTTTGTATGAAGGGATGCCGTAGCGGAGCATGCCGCCGGGCTCCTGGTTCCTTTCAAATACGGTGGGCTTGTAACCCATTGTGGCCAGGTAGTATGCGCAGGAAAGGCCTGCAGGACCGCCGCCGATGATGGCAATCTTCTCCTCCCAGTGGTCCTGGACGTTGGAGCAGATGTTAACCTCGGGGATGAACCTTGTCTCCGCCTTGAGATCCTGCTCGGCGATGAATTTCTTCACTGCGTCGATGGCGATGGGCTGGTCTATGGTACCGCGCGTGCAGGCGTCCTCGCACCTGCGGTTGCAGACGCGACCGCACACGGCAGGGAAGGGATTCTCCCTCTTGATGAGTTCAAGAGCCTCTGTGTATTTGCCTTCGGCAGCCTTCTTCAGATAGCCCTGGACGGCGATATGGGCCGGGCAGGCAGTCTTGCATGGGGCTGTGCCGGTAGGGTAGCAGTTGATGCGGTTCTTGTCGCGGTAGTCCTCGTCCCACTTGTGCGGACCCCACTTGGAGGCGTCCGGAAGTTCCTGCTTGGGATAGGTCTGGGGACCATGCTTGGTGCAGAGCTTCTGGCCAAGCCTTACGGCACCGGCAGGGCAGTACTCGACGCATCGGCCACAAGCCACGCAGTTCTTGGGATCAACCTCGGCGACGTATGCGCTGCGGCTCATGTTGGGGGTATTGAACAGTTGGGAGGTCCTTAACGCATTGCATATCTTGACGTTGCAGTTGCAGATTGCGAAAATCTTGCCCTCGCCGTCGATGTTGGTTACCTGGTGCACAAAGCCGTGGTCTTCCGCCTTTTTGAGGATGGCCATGGCCTCGTCGTAGGTGATGTCGTGTCCGCGGCCGGTCTCGCGGAGATAATCGGCCATGTCACCGACACCGATGCACCAGTCGCGGTAGTCGTCCGCGCAGCCCTCGTCCAGTTTCTTGCGGCCGTAGCGGCAGGAGCATATTCCGACGCCGATGTGGCCCTCGTATTTCTTGAGCCAGTAGCTTATGTGCTCTATATCCACGGACTGATTCTCCATGGAGATGGCCTTTTCTACGGGAATCACGTGCATGCCGATACCGCTGCCGCCCATGGGCACCATGGGGGTGATCTTCTCCAGAGGGAGGAAGGTCATGCGCTCGAAGAACATGGCCAGCTCCGGGTGCTTGTCCATGAGGTCCACGTTCATGTTGGTGTATTCCGCGCTGCCGGGAACGAACATGGGCACCCAGTAGATGCGGTCCTCGCGGTTGAAGGTTGTGCCCGGGTCAGGGCCCTGTCCGTTCAGGTAATGGTCTCCGTAGTCGTACTCCAGCATGCCGAAGTATGCCAGTTTGTCCAGAAGGTCGTCAAACTCCTTGTCAGAGGAGGCGTAGTGCTTCTGGTTGTTCATCTGGTGCAGCTCCTGGTAAGTGTGGTGCTTCCTTACCTTGAAGAAATCCTTGGGGAGCATGTCCAGAAGAAGGTCCAGCGAGGCTTCGCGGGTGATGGGATCCATCTCGTCCTCGAAGATGCAGGCAAGGCCCCAGTACTCCGGGGCGTCCGTTGTCATCTTAATCTTGCCGGGAATGCGGTCCGTGACGTGGCGGACAAATTTGAGGAGCTTGGGATTGGGATTCTTGTCGCCCTTGTGCTTGGGGACGAACTTTTTTGACATCTCTGGCATAACTATTTGTTTTTCCAATTTTTAACTTCGGTAAGGAGCCACTCCGCCACCTTCTCCACGCCTTCTCCTGTCTTGGCGCAGATGGGAATGACCTGGGCCATGGGATTGCGCATGTGAACGTACTCCGTGCACTTTTCAAGGTCGAAGTCAAAGTAGGGGAGTACGTCAATCTTGTTCACTATCACGAGGTCGCAGACAGAGAACATGAGGGGGTATTTCAGAGGCTTGTCATGGCCTTCCGGGACGGAGAGGATCATGGCGTTGCGGCATGCCCCGGTGTCGAATTCCGCCGGACACACGAGGTTACCCACGTTCTCAAGAACCACCAGGTCGATACCCTTCAGGTCCACGTTGTCCAGCCCCTGGCGGGTCATCTCCGCATCCAGGTGGCACATGCCGCCGGTATGCAGCTGTATGGACTGAATTCCGGTTGCCTCCTTGATCTTGATGGCATCCACGTCGGAATCTATATCGGCCTCCATGACGGCTATGCTTATCTTGTCTCGGAGCAGATTGATAGTCTTGATGAGCGTGGTGGTTTTCCCGCTGCCGGGGGAAGACATGAGGTTAAGGAGGTACACGCCTTTGTCTTTCAGATCCTTACGCAGAAGGGCGGCGTCCTTGTCATTGTCCTCGAAAACGCTTTTCTTGATTTCGATTACTTTAACGGGGTCCATAAATGGCCTTAGAAGTGGTTAGGTTTAGTGTTAATTAGTCTTCAAAGGTAATCATAAACCCTGACATGGCCAAATAATTCCGGAACATTTGGAATATCGAAAACAAATAACTATCTTTGCGGTCCAAAATTGTTAACAATTATATTTTTACGTAAAATGAAGAAAGGAATTCATCCCGAAACCTACCGTCTTGTAGCTTTCAAGGATATGTCGAACGACACAGTCTTCGTCACCCGTTCCTGCGCTCCCTCCAAGGAAACCATTACCGTGGAAGGCGTTGAGTACCCGCTGGTGAAGCTGGAAATTTCCAACACTTCCCACCCTTTCTATACTGGAAAGGTGAAGCTTGTGGATACCGCCGGTCGTGTGGATATGTTCTACCAGAGATACAAGAGCCGCAAGAAGTAATCTTGCTCTATATAAAGGTTGAAAAACGGACCCCCAGAGTTGGAGGTCCGTTTTTTTAGAATCTGTAGGCTAATCCCGCGCCCGATGCCGTTGGCCCGAAGTACAGGCCGGAGTCAGCGTGGTGTGAAGTGCCGTTGTATGTCTTGACAATCTTGCCCATTTTCTTGGAGCCTGCAACCCACAGGGGAATACCGACTGCCGTAGAAACAAGGCCCACGCCTGTGACGGTGGCCCATGCGGCAATCTTGGGCCCCATCTCGTTTGCAACATTGTCGGCGGCTTCTGATGCTGTTTCCGATGCTGTTTCTTCACCTCCCACGGAGCCTACGATTGCTCCGGCGCTTGCACCGATTACTACGCCAAGGGCGGCTGCAATGGCCATTACCATGGTGCCGCCGGCACCCACAACTGCTACAGTTCCGCCCGCTGCGGTGAGGCCAATACCCCATTTGCGGGTTAAGTTGGCGTTCTTCCAGGTGCGGGTATAGTCATTGCCGTCAATGTCGCTCAGAAGCAGAGTCTGCTGCTCTTTTGAGAGTTTCTGGCCGTTTATCTTCATGCCGGAACCGCTGCGTTTGAGCGTTCCTTCCGGAATGTACTGTCCATACGCAGCTGCGCATGCGGTAAGGAGTACAATGGCGAGAATAATCTTTTTCATACTATGTGGTTTTACTTATTATAGATTCAAAAAACGTTCATTTCGTTGCATCAGACCTTCCTGGAAGGGATCAGCGCCATGAGATAACCCACGCCGGCCACGCCCAGGACAATCCATAGGATATCCGTGAGTTTAAGCACCACGGGGTATGCCTGTACCAGGAAATTCCCGGGCATGGGCACAATCCCGAAACGCTCCTGAATGAGCACCACGGCCACTCCAATCACAAGGCCGATTACCATTCCCAGCAGGCTCACGAGCCAGCCCTCCAGGAGGAAGACCTTCCGGAGCATTCCCTCCGGCGCGCCCAGCGACCGCAGCGTCCCGGTATCGTCCTGCTTCTCGATGACCAGCATCTTCAGGGAGCTGTATATATTGAAGGCGATAATTATCACCACGAATATCAGGATAAGGAAGATGGCCAGCTTCTCGTAGCGCATCATCTTGAAGACGGACTCGTTCTGGCGGTAGCGGTTGAGGACTCTAAAATCGGCCCCCAAATACTCTGTGAGCCACTTTTCAACCTCCTCCGTCCGGGACTGGACCGTCCATATTTCCAGGGCCGATACCTCCTCCGGGTACTCCAGCAGTTCCCGCATCACCTCCAGCGGAACCAGCACCACCTTGGCGTCCACCTCCGCATTCACGGAGAAAATGCCGCCGGTAATGAGCTTCTGCTTACGGAGCGTGGCGGCGGGGTTACTGAGCGATGGCGCCTGCGTCCTGGAAGGATAGAAGACCTCCATGGGCGTCACGAACCTTGGATTCAGCCCCAGGGAAGTGGCAATTCCTGCACCGGCAATCGCATATATCAGGTCACCTTTCCTGAGCTGCCAAGTGCCCGATACCAGGTGGTCCTTGAAGGCCGATTCTTCCTCCGCAACGGCGTCCAGGCCCTTTAGTCTTGCAAGGCTCTGACGGCCTTCGTAGGAGATGAAAACCTGCTCTTCCAGCGTACTGGAAAGGGTGACGATGCCATCGTGCTCCAGCACCGGGGCGAACAGTGCGGAATCCGGGACAAAAACCTTCCCGACCGCAGGACGCACCACTATATCAGGTGATACGTCACTGAGGCTTTCGCTTACTATCTTGTTGAAACCGTTGAAAACGGAAAGGATAATGACCAGCGCCGCCGTGCCAATTGCCATACCCGCAACTCCTATTCCGGAAATCAGGTTTATCACGTTGTACGATTTCCGGGCAAAAAGATACCGTAGGGCAATTCTGAGCGGCAGCTTCGTCATTTTTTGAGCAATTCCTCTATATGCTCTGCGTAATCCAGAGTGGTGTCCAGGTAGAAAGTGAGTTCAGGGACTATCCTGAGCTGCTTTGCCACAACGTGGCCAAGCTCCCCGCGGAGAGCCTTTTTCTGCTCCTCAAGGTGCTCCATCACGGGACCCTGCTTCTCTGAAGGGAATACGCTCACATATACCTTAGCTACGGAAAGGTCCGGACTCACCCTGACCTCGCTCACCGTAACCAGGGACCCGCCCATAGCGGCCATTCCCTTGGAACGTATTATCTCCGCCAGGGCCTTCTGAATCTCCCTCGAAACCTTATTCTGTCTTGTACTAGCCGGTTTTTCCATATTGTCGTCATTCTCGGGCTTGATAATTGCCCGTCATTCTCGGGCTTGTCCCGGGAATCTCTATTCTACGTTAATTATGAAATAGTTTTTCTTACCCTTTTGGGCCAGGATATAGTGTCCGTTTACGATATCGGCCTCAGTTACTTCGCGGTCTATTCCGGCAACCTTGTCCTTGTTGATGAACACGCCGCCGTTCTGGATCATCTTGCGGGCTTCTCCCTTGGAAGGGAGGATGGCGGTCTTGACGGCAAGGAAATCCATGACGTTGCAGGGGAGGTCTTCCTTCTTGATGCTGAAGGAGGGGACATCGGCAAAAACGGCCAGGAAGGTGCGCTCGTCAAGCCTCTTCAGGGCGTCGGAATTGCCGCCGAAGAGCATCTGGCTGGCTTCGATGGCCTTGTTCAGGGCCTCTTCCCCGTGGCACATGACGGTGACCTCGCGGGCCAGTACTTTCTGGAGCTCGCGGGCGCCGGGGTTCTCACGGTGGCGGGCTATGAGGTCTTCGATGGTCTGGCGGTCCAGGAGGGTGAATATCTTGATGTAGCTCTCTGCGTCGGCATCGGCCACGTTGAGCCAGAACTGGTAGAACTCGTACGGGGAAGTGCGCTCGGGGTCAAGCCAGATGTTGCCCTTTTCCGTCTTTCCGAACTTGGTGCCGTCGGCTTTGCGGATAAGGGGGCAGGTGAGGGCGAAGGCCTCGCCGCCGTCCATGCGGCGGATGAGCTCGCTTCCGGTGGTGATGTTGCCCCACTGGTCCGAACCGCCAAGCTGGAGGATGCAGCCCTTGTTCTTCCAGAGCCAGTAGAAGTCGTAGCCCTGCATGAGCTGGTAGCTGAACTCAGTGAAGGACATGCCCTCACTGGAATCCCTTGACAGGCGCTTTTTCACGCTGTCCTTTGCCATCATGTAATTGACGGTGATGTGCTTGCCTATATCACGGATGAAGTTGATGAAAGTGTAGTCCTTCATCCAGTCGTAGTTGTTCACCAGTTCCGCTTTGTTGGGGGCATCGGAATCAAAATCCAGGAAACGGGCCAGCTGGGCCTTGAGGCAGGCTACGTTATGATTTAATGTGGCTTCGTCCAGGAGGTTGCGCTCCGCGCTCTTCATGGAAGGGTCTCCAATCATGCCGGTGGCGCCGCCAACCAGTGCGTACGGCTTGTGGCCGCATGCCTGGAAATGCTTGAGTATCATAACGCTCACAAGGTGACCGATGTGCAGGGAATCTGCGGTGGGGTCGATGCCTACGTACGCCGCCTTGGGGCCTTCCATCAATTTCTCTTCAGTTCCGGGCATGATATCCTGGATCATACCCCTCCATCTAAGCTCTTCTACAAAGTTCTTCATACAATTAATAATATAGGCTACAAATATACTCATTTTTCAATGTATTATTTGTATATTTGTTAACCAAAACAAAAACTATGAAGAAGCTTTTATTCCTTTTGGCCGCAATTGTGGCTGTGGCAGGTTGCTGCCGTTACGAGTCTGTAAAGGGAGATCCCCTTCAGGCAAAGATCTACACACTTGACAACGGGTTAAAGGTTTACATGACCGTAAACAAGGACGAACCCCGCATCCAGGCAAGCATTGCCGTGCACGCCGGCGGTAAGGACGATCCCGCAGACAACACCGGTCTTGCCCACTACCTGGAGCACATGATGTTCAAGGGTACCCAGAGCTTCGGCACCCAGGACTACGAGGCTGAAAAGCCCCTCCTGGAGCAGATAGACTCTCTCTTCGAGGTATACCGCACCCTCACTGACCCCGCAGAGCGCGAAGCCCTCTACAATGAAATCGACGCCATCAGCTACGAGGCCTCCAAGATTGCAATCCCCAACGAGTACGACAAGCTGATGTCCATCATCGGCTCCGAGGGTACCAACGCCTACACCTCCAACGACGTCACCTGCTACGTTGAGGAAATCCCCTCCAACCAGATAGAGAACTGGGCAAAGATCCAGTCGGACCGCTTCATGAACTGCGTCTTCCGTGGTTTCCACACGGAACTTGAGGCCGTTTACGAGGAGAAGAACACCTCCATGGTCTCTGACTCGGAGAAGGCCTTCGACTCCATAGACGAGATGCTCTACCCGGAGCATCCGTACGGCACCCAGACCGTCATCGGCACCCAGGATCACCTCAAGAATCCTTCCCTGAAGGCCATCCGCTACCAGAAGGACACCTATTATGTTCCCAACAACGTAGCCATTTGCCTCTCCGGTGACTTCGACCCCAAGGAGATGGTGAAAATCATCAAGAAATACTTCGGCGAGTGGAAACCCAACCCCAACCTTCCCAAGCGTTCATATCCTGAAGCAACGGCCCTCCCCGCCGTCAAGGAGAAGGACATCTACGGCTTTGAAGCTGAGTTCCTTATGCTTGGCTGGAGGACTCCCGGCGCCCACTTCGCAGAGAGCGAGATTTCGGACATCGTAAGCAGCATCCTCTACAACGGCCAGGCCGGCCTTGTGGACCTGGACTGCATCCGCACCCAGCAGGTTCTTGGCGCAGCTTTCTTCGCCTACAACCGTTCGGACTGGGGCCTCTTCGCCGCCGAAGGCATGCCCAAGGAAGGCCAGAGCCTTGAAGAGGTACGCGACATCATCCTTGCAGAGGTTGCCAAGCTCCGCGCCGGTGACTTCCCGGAGGAACTGGTGGAAGCCGCTAAGGCAAACTGGAAACTCCAGTACATGTATTCCCTGGAGCGCAACCGCAGCCGCGCCGGCTACTTCGTGGACTCCTTCATCAACGAAACTTCCTGGAAAGACGAGGCCACAAGGGTCTCCCGCATAGAGAAGATCACAAAGGACGATGTAGTGGCCTGGGCCAACGAATTCCTTGGCGCAGACAACTATGCCGCCGTCTACAAGCGCCTCGGTGAAGACAAGGACGTGAAGAAGATCGACGCCCCCAAGATCACCCCTATCCTCACCAACCGTGACAAGCAGAGCGCCTTCCTCCAGGAAATCGCCGCTTCCGAGCCCGCTCCCATCGAGCCCGTCTTCGTTGACTGGGACAAGGATATGACAGTTTCCGAGTTCAACGGCCTCGAACTCCTTTACAAGAAGAACGAGAAGAACGATATCGCCTTCCTCAACTTCCGCTACGACAAGGGCTCTGACAACGATCCCGTCCTTGACGTTGCAGCCGACTACTGGAGCTATCTTGGCTCCGAAGGCCTCACCGGTGAGGAGTACGCCTCCCAGATGTATGCACTTGCATGCAGCGGCGGTGTCCGCATAGGTTCCAACACCAGCGTCATCTCCCTCAGCGGCCTTGGCGAGAACATCGAAAAGGCCCTGGAAATCAGCGAGAAGCATCTGACCAATCTGGTCCCGGACGAGGACATCCTTACCGAGATGAAGGGAGACCTCATGCGCTCCCGTTCAGACTCCAAGACCAACCAGCGTGCATGCAACAGCGCTCTCCGCACCTACGTGATGTACGGTCCGGAATACGTGAAAGCAGGAACCCTGTCCAACGCACAGGTAGGCACTCTGGACGCCGGGAAGGTACTTGCTTCCCTGAAAGACCTCATGGGCTCCCAGCACAAGATCCTCTACTACGGTCCTGCCTCCCTGGACGATGTTAAGGCCATGCTTTCCCGCGTTCACAACACGGAAGGCCTCAAGCCCCTGCAGAAGACCTATGCCGTAAAGCAGCTCACTCCTTCCAATAAGGTTATCGTAGCTCCTTACACCGCACGTCAGTTCAGCTATATCCAGTACTCAGACAGAGGCGAGAACTTTATCCTTGACGAGGTCCCTGCAATCGAACTCTTCAACGAGTACTATGGCGGCAGCATGAACGCCATCGTGTTCCAGGAAATGCGTGAATCCCGCGCCCTCGCATACAGCGCCGGCGCTTGGTTCTCAGAGCCTTCTTTCAAGACCGATACCTACTCCTTCCGCGCCACCATCAACTCTCAGAACGACAAGCTCCAGAAGGCAGTCGAAGGCTTCGCGGAGATTATCGAAGACCTGCCTCAGGCCCCCGAGAACCTTGAGATTGCAAAATCCGCAATCCTTGCAAGGCTGCGCACCCAGAGGACCATCGGCATCAGCGTCCTCAACAGCTACCTGAACGCTCAGGAGCTTGGCCTCACTGAGCCTCGCGAGAAGATCATCTTCGAGAAAGTGGGTGACCTCACCATGGACGATCTCCTTGCAGTCCACGAGAAGTGGATCAAGGGCCGCACCTACACCTTTGGTGTGGTTGGTGACACCAAGGACCTTGACATGAACTTCCTCAAGACCCTGGGTCCCGTGAAGATTGTGAACCTGGACGAGATCTTCGGTTACTAGCACCGGCCCATCCGGGTTTTTGCCCTTTTTTCCGGACGGAACTGCTTCTGATGTGGTTCCGTCCGGATTTTTGGGGTTTTTCCCGGACGGTTTTGCTTCTGAGGGTTTTTTTGACTAAATTTGAATTCCCTAAACAACGAATTATGGCAAATCACGTAGTAATAATGGCCGGCGGCATAGGTTCCCGCCTCTGGCCCCTTTCCACACCTGACCGTCCCAAGCAGTTTATCGACGTGCTGGGCGTTGGCCGCAGCCTTATCCAGCTCACCGTAGACCGTTTCGCGCCCGTGTGCGCCCCGGAGAATTTCTGGGTAGTGACGGGGGAGAAGTATGTGGACATCGTCAAGGAGCAGCTTCCCGCTATTCCTGCAGACCAGATCCTGGCGGAGCCGGAAGGCCGTAACACTGCGCCCTGCATTGCGTATGCATCGTGGAAAATAGCAAAGAAGGATCCCAAGGCCAACATTGTGGTTACTCCCGCCGATGCCCTGGTCCTCAAGACAAAGGAGTTTGCCAATGTAATAGGGAAGGCGCTGGAATTCACCGCCGGAAGCGACGCCATCGTCACTGTTGGCATAGCCCCCACCCGTCCGGAAACCGGCTACGGCTACATCCACGCAACCGAGGCCACCCGCGGCAGCATCGTCAAGGTGTCAGAATTCAAGGAAAAACCCACGCTGGAGGTGGCCAAGGAGTATGTTGCCGATGGTAAATACTTCTGGAATGCTGGCATCTTCGTGTGGAACGTGGATACCATAGTGAAGGAGCTCAGGGCCTATGCTCCGCAGATTGCGGGCGTCATGGACCAGCTGGCTCCGGCGCTGTTCACGGAAGGGGAGCAGGCCGCCCTCCGCAGGCTTTTCCCCACCTGCGACAAGATCTCCATCGACTACGCCGTCATGGAAAAATCGTCCCGTATATACGTAATCGCCGAGGACCTCGCCTGGAGCGACCTTGGCAGCTGGGGCTCCATCAAGGGCCACATCGAGGCCGATGAATTCGGCAACGTTATGGTAGGGAACGATATCCGCCTCTTCGGCTGCAACAACTGCTTCGTCCACACCGCAGGTGAAAAGACCGTGGTGGTGGAGGGCCTGGACGGCTACATAGTCTCCGAGTCCAACGGCCGCCTCCTCATCTGCCGCCTCAGCGAAGAGCAGCACATAAAAGAGTATTCTGCCTAAGCCCTTTCCATTGTCATTCTCGGGCTTGTCCCGGGAATCTCTGCCTACCGTCATTCCGGGCTTGACCCGGAATCTTAAATTTATTGAAAAATTATTTGCAAAGTAAAAAAAACTTACTACCTTTGCAATCCCAATTCGGGACGCCCCCAAAGAGGGAGAACGGAAGACTCGTTAGCTCAGTTGGTAGAGCACAACACTTTTAATGTTGGGGTCTCGGGTTCGAGCCCCGAACGGGTCACAGAAAGCGAGTCTTTCGCAGAGAGTTACCAGCACTCTTAGCTCAGCTGGTAGAGCAGCTGACTCTTAATCAGCGGGTCTAGGGTTCGAGTCCCTAAGAGTGCACTAAAAAGTCCGGTCGGAAACGGCCGGACTTTTGCGTTGTATGGGGTTCTGTTAGAGTTCCTTGGGGTGGATCTTCTTGTAGATCTTGAGGCTGCCGAGGAGGCTGTTGAAGTCCACTTTGGAGATGTAAGTGTTGCGGACGACGGTTTCGCTGCCGGCGGTGGGGATGCTGAATTCCAGGATCTTGGAGAACAGGCGCTGCCTTCTTGTTACAGTTACGTTGATCAGTTCATCCGTGGGATATACCGTTGCGAAATTGCCGATAATCTCCATGGTTGACAGCCTGGGCTGTTTGTAGAATTCCTTGATCTGTTCCATTTTGGCGATGGACTCTTCAAGAGTATTGCCAAGCGGGATGAAAAGCTCGAACAGAGGGTCCATGTCAATGGACAGGAGATGACCGCCTATACCAAGGTTGCCAAGGGACAGGTAGTAGGTGCGGGGGCTCTCATCGTCCATATAAAAAACTTCGATTTCAAGGCCGTCGGATTCAACCTGAGCAACCTCCAATCTGGGACGAAGGACCTTTTTCTGCTGGCCGAAAGCAAGGACGGCCACGCATGCGAGTGTAAGGGTAATGATGAGTCTTTTCATAGTGTTATTATGTATTTTGGATAATACTAAAACAGATAGCTTATACCTCCCGATATGGACAGCAGCAAGCGTGTAGGCTCGCCGTCAAGTTCCGTGTTGCGGAGGAATGAGTAGTGGATCATGGGAGTTACGTCAAGGCTCATGCGCCAGATGGGAATGGACAGCTTGAGGCCGGCGTCTCCAAAGAGGGCTACTCGGCCGTAGGTGGCCACGTTGGACGCTGTGGAGGCCGTTCCTAGATAAACGCCAGGTGTGACTCCCACGATGAACTCCGCCCTTCGGAACAGGAGCCAGAACAGGTTGAACAGGATGTCGCTGCCAATCTGATCCGACCTTCCTGAGAGGCCGTCGTACACGGTGTCAAAGATTGTTTCCTTCAGTGCAAATGCGGCCGCTTCTTCAAAAGACACGGTCCAGGGACGATACGACACCGCCAGCGGAACACCGGCAAGCCATGGGAAGCCTCCCGGCTCCTGGACCGCCATGGCTCCCACCCTGTAGGCAAACTGCCTCCAGAACAACCTGGAATAGGTTAACTGGAGGTAGTAGCTGTCCATGGCGCCGCCGTTGAAGGACGCAATGTGTCCAAACTCGGCGGATATATCCTGAATGGAATAATCAGGATTGAACTTGACCTTCTGCTCTTCCTGCGCATTGGCGCAAACAGCGCCTGCGCACAGGACTGCAGCAAGTATTGTGATTAATCTTTTCAATATCTGTTAGAAGTTGCTTAAATCCATGACCAGGCCAACGGTGGTGAGGCCGAAGGGGGCGGTGGGGATAATGGGCTGCTGGGGATAGTAACGGGCGTAGAGGCCTAAGAAGCCGCCGAAGGTAACGCGTGCATATGCGTTCCAGCCCCACTGGGGGATTGAACTTGCCTTTTCCTTTACGGTATAGGACTTTGTGCCCACTGCGTAAGTGTCCGTAATCCTGGTGTTCTTGGGAAGATTCAGTACGGCTTCTGCCCCGGCGGTGACTGATGCAAGGTTTCCAAGCCTGAACTTGAGGCCAACCGGGAATGTGAATGCTGCAGTGGCAAGAGTGGATTTGTAATTATCCACGCCGGCGGGGGCTGCGCCAAGGACAAGGTCATCGCCGCTCATGGTAAAGCCATAGTCCGCGGTGGGGGAGTACCAGTCCCACTTCACGTCCATGCCAAGGCTCAGGGTGAGGAACTTGGCCGGAGTGAAATCGAACTCCGTGATGTTCATGAAGAACTCCGTATTGCCTTTGTGAAGGCCTTTCTGGAACTCCGTACCGTCCATGAGGTGCCAGCCGTAGCCAAGGTATGCAAGTGCCTGGATGTCAAAAACATTGAACTCCTGCTCCGGCTTTGCCTTCTTGGAGGCTTTCTCCTCAAGCGGCTTTTCTTCGAGGTCTTTCAGGACGTCTTTGCCGGTGTTCTGTGCAAATGCTCCCAGGCACACGGCCAGGAGTGCAAAAATGGTCAGAAACTTCTTCATAGGGCAAAGGGATTTTCGGAGTCTACAGTCATGAAAGGCATGATGGCCATGGCCCTGAAGCCGGGCTGGGAAATGATGTTCTGGATGTGTACCAGAGGCTTTTCCTTCTTGTCTTTCTTGGAAACGAAGCCTTTCTGCTTCTCCGGGGCTACCACAATCTTGTACTTGGAAAGACCTGCCTGCTCTGCGGCGTAGTCAATTGCGTCAAGGAGGGTGCCCTTTTCATCGCAGAGGCCAAGGAGAAGGGCGTCCTTGCCGGCCCAGACGCGGCCTTGGGCAAGGTCGTCTACCTGCTCCGTGGTCATGTGGCGGCCTTCGGCAACCACTCCCACGAAGTCCTCGTATATGAGTTCTATCTCTTTCTGGTACCAGGCTTCTTCCTCATCGTCCAGGCCGGTGAAGAGGCTTCCGGCGGCGGCGTGAGGGTCTGTTTTCACAGTCTCGAAGTTTACCTTGAGGATCTTGCTGGCGGCTTTGCCAACGTTGGGAACCATGCCGAATACGCCTATGGAACCGGTGAGGGTGGTGTTGTCGCAGAAAATCTTGCTGCAGCCTGCGGAAATGAGGTATCCGCCGGATGCGGCATATGATGAGTAGCTGGCAATGACAGGCTTTTCCTTGCCAAGGAGTTCAATCTCGCGACGGATGATATCGGCAGCAACAACTTCACCGCCTGGGGAGTTTACGCGGAAGACCACGGCCTTGATGCTTTCGTCCTTGCGGAGTTTTGCAATCTGGGCGGCGAACTTTTCGCCTGCTATCTCGTTGCCGTCGCGGGTGATTTCACCGTCGGCATAAAGGACTGCGACCTTCTTGCCGGAGCCTTTCTTTACCTTCTTGACGTATTCCTTGAGGTTGATGCGCTTGACGGCGTCCGGTTCAGTTGTCCCGAAGAGGTGGCAGATGTAGTCTTCCATCTCGTCCTTGTACTTGAGGCCGTCTATGAGGCCTTTCTCTACCCAGGTGCTGGCGGTGCCCAGTTCAAGGTTACCGATCCATTCCCTGAGCTGTGCTGCTTCGATGCCGCGGGAGGCGGCCATATCGGCCACCAGAGTGCTCCAGGTGGCTTCCAGAAGGGCCTCGTACTGCCTGCGGTTCTCCGGGCTCATGGAGTTGCGGATGTACATTTCTCCGGCGCTCTTGAACTTGCCGTGACGGATGAGCTTGACCTCTATGCCAAGGGTGTCCAGGGCGTCTTTCAGGAAGTACTGCTGGCTGGCAAGACCGTTAAGCGAGCCGCTTCCCTTGGGATGAAGGAACACGCGGTCTGCGGCCGATGCCATATAGTACGAGCCGTTCCCCAGCGAGTGGCCGTATGCCACCACGGGCTTTCCGGCCTCCGAGAACTCACGGATATAGCGGCGTATTTCTTCACAGGCCGATGTAGGGGCGCTGAAATGGTCGTAGTTGAAATAGATCATTGCAATGTCATCGTCCTCCGCAGCCTGCTTGAGGGCAAGCTCCACGTCCAGGAGGGACAACTTTGCGCTGCCGCCTATGGAGAGGCCGGCAACAGGGAGACTGATGTCGAAGGGGGAACCTTCTGAGCCTACTTCCGCTACGGTTTCCTTATCTATCCTCAGGACCTTTCCCTTGAGGAAGCCGTCATTTCCGGCATATGTTGAAACCGCAGCTAGAAGTGCTGCAATTGTAACCAAAACTAATCTTCTCATTCTAGAATACATTATTATTAACGTACAAATATAGCCTTTTTTTGGTATATTTGCAGAATATGGAGAGAAAGGAAATATTTGCTCGCACGGAACTGCTCCTAGGGCCGGAGGCTATGGATAGGCTTGCCGCCGCCAGGGTGGTGGTCTTTGGCGTGGGCGGAGTTGGTTCCTGGTGCGCGGAAGGGCTCATCCGTTCCGGCGTGGGCCATCTCACCATAGTGGATTCGGACGAGGTCTGTGCCTCCAACGTAAACCGCCAGCTAATGGCCACTACCGCTACCGTAGGCCTTCCCAAGGTGGAAGTTCTCCGAAGCCGCCTCCTGGAGATTAATCCCGTGGCCGATATCACCGCTCTCCACAAACCCTTCAACGAAGACACCGCCGGGGATTTCAACCTGGACTCCTTCGACGTCGTCATCGACGCAATCGACACCCTCAAAAACAAGATCCTGCTAATCCTCAAGGCCACATCGTCCAAGGCGGAGTTCTTCTCCTCCATGGGAGCGGCCCTCAAGGTTGACCCCACCCAGATAAGGGTGACGGACTTCTGGGACGTGCGGGAAGATCCTCTGGCGCGTATGCTCCGCAAGCGCATCCGCCAGGGAAAGGTGCTCCCGGAGAAGCCATTCAAGGTTGTATGGTCCCCGGAGCTCCTTGAGAACAAGGGAACCTGCGAAACCCGCACAAACGGCACCACGGTGGCCGTAACGGCGGCTTTCGGCTTTACCTTGTGTTCACTTGCAATACGGTATTTATGCTAGATACACTCCTCATAGCGCTGGCCCTTGCCATGGACTGCTTCGCGGTGTCGGCCGTATGCGGCGTAATCATACGTCGTTTCGAAGGCCGCGTGATGCTGCCCATAGCCCTTCTGTTCGGCCTGTTCCAGGGGCTCATGCCCCTCATAGGCTGGGCGCTCACCAGCAGCTTCAGCCGTTATCTGGAGGCCGTGGACCACTGGATAGCATTCGGCATGCTGGCCATCATAGGCGGCAAGATGATTGCCGATTCCTTCAAGGCCGAGGAAGACAAGAGTATGAATCCCAGAAACCTCCGCACGCAGCTTCTGCTTGCTGTTGCAACCAGCATTGACGCCCTGGCCGTAGGTATCAGCTACGCATGTACCGGGTACCAGACCCTGGCGTCCATTGCAGTTCCGGTGGTTGTAATCGGTATAGTATCATTCATTATGAGCCTCCTTGGCTTTACAGTAGGTGTGAAGTTTGGGGAAGCCGTGGTGAAGAAGCTGCGTCCGGAGCTCCTGGGAGGTATTATCCTTATAGGTATCGGCATAAAAATACTGATAGAGCATCTGGGGTGAGAAGGCTGCTTTTCATACTGACGGCACTTCTGCTTGGCACCGTGGCTTCCGCCCAGATAAGGGTGGACGAGTCCCTCGCCATAGGCTATAACCGCAGCTTTGGCTTGTATGAGGACGATGCCACAATGGTGAGCTGGCTCATGCGCGGACGCCTTGACCTCAGGGGAGGACTCCGTCTCCAGAGCAACCTCACCGCCACGGAGTTTGGCACAAAGTACTATTTCAACGATTCCTTCGGGGTGGAAGGTTTTTACATTGGGCAGCGCAGCAAGGAATTGGACTTCAAAGAACGTAACCTGGGAGTCCTGGGAATCTGGAGATGGAAGGACCAGGTTGAGGTGAAGGCGGGTACTTTCTTCAAGTGGATAAAGCCATTTAAAGGTAAGGGGAGCGTGGCCGAGCCCCTGAACTTTGCATACAGCGTGAGTTTCTGGGCGCTCAATACGGAGAAACGTTTCAATGTGGGCGGATCCATTGGCACCCTTGATATGTTCACGGCGGAGCGCTTCTACTGCCCAATGCTCACGGTGAAACTCCACTACAGGATAAACGACAGATACCTTGTATATCTCAGTTTCCGCGAACACAACAGCGGAATCTTCGACCTCACAAGCGTCAGGTTTGACCGCCAGTTCAGGGTAGGAACGATTATAACATGGTAAGGAAGGCATTTCTCATATTGGCGGCTGCGCTTTGTTTCTCCTGCGAAAAGCTGGAGATAAAGAACATGCTCTTCCCGTATGCGGATGACGTGAACACCCGCGTTGCGGAATCCCTTGGCTGGAACGACGGCGCCGGAGTCACAACCGTCACCGTCCCCGCGGACGCTTACCGCTTCTACGCCTGCTCGGACATACATATAGAGGACGATCGTCCCGCAAACTTCCAGCAGATGGTAGAGAAGGAGAAGGCCGATGAAAAATCCTCATTCTACCTGGTTCTGGGGGACCTTCTCTTTGGAAAAGACCACATGGAATGGGTGGCGGAGACGATGAATGCCGCCGGTAACGATCCCGGATTCATCATCGCCGGCAATCACGATATCTTCTACGGCGGATGGGGGCAGTGGAAAGACCTCTTCCACAGTTCCACATATTATTTCTTTGTACAGACGCCATCCGCAAAGGATATCTACATTATGCTGGATTCCGCTAACGGAACGCTGGGGGAGAAGCAGCTTACATGGCTTGAAGATGTGCTGGGTAGCCAGCGTCCCGGCTGCCGCCACTGCATAGTGTGCGTCCATACCAACATGTTCAGGACGGATATTTCGCAGTTCCCTTCAACTAATTTCACGCTGGAGGAAACCTACAGGCTCACAGCTCTGTTCTCAAAGAATTCCGTAGAATATGTCCTTTCAGGGCACGACCATTTCCGTGACGTTTCCGTCTATGACGGAGTCACTTATATTACCGTTGACCAGATAAAGGACGGTACTTCCAATGCCTCGTACATGACCTTTGACATTGGGCAGAATATTGATTATCAGTTTGTTTCCTGCAAATGATAGAATCCTCCACAGCCGAGCTCCTGCGTACTTACGCAGAGCGTTATGAGACCGCCTCTTTCATAGAAGGAGACCCTTCCTGGTTCATGCACCAGGTTGCAGGGGAGCGGAATCAGGAGATGATGGCTTTCCTTGCCATGGCACTTAGCTATGGCGCACGTACTCAGTTCCTTCCAAAGATTCAGTGGCTGCTGGATAATGCCCAGGGAGAGCCTTTTGAATGGGTTAGGGAAGGGGCGTATGCATCCGTGCTTGAGGCCGGAGACAAGTCCTGCTATTACAGGCTCTACAACAAGGGCCTCATGAGGGCGTTTTTGGATGCCTGCCGGGAGATGGTCCGGGAGTATGGCTCCATAGGCGGTTTTGTGCCTTCCGGAGATACGCTTAAGGCCCTGGATGCATTCTGCGGGTATTTTTCCGCCCGTGGGCTGTCCGTCATCGTCCCCAAGGATACGTCGTCCTCCTGCAAGAGGCTGTGCATGTTCATGCGCTGGATGGTAAGGGACGGTTCCCCCGTGGACCTTGGTCTTTGGGCCGATAGGATTGACAAGCGTTCACTTATTATGCCGCTTGATACTCATGTGCTTACGGAGGCGGAGAACCTCGGCCTCATAAAGTCCCGCTGCACTTCCATGGCCGCCGCCCGCCGCCTCACGGCAGCCCTTGCGGAGGTCTTTCCGGACGATCCCCTCAAAGGCGATTTTGCCCTGTTCGGGTATGGCGTGAATCATTAATTATTATTATATTTGTAGACGCTAAAACCTGACCATGAAAATAGTCGCCGATACCAATATCCCTTTTCTCAAAGGAGTCTTCGAGCCCTATGCGGAGGTCGTCTACCTTGACGGCCGCTCCATAGACAAGGAGGCCATGAGAGATGCGGACGCTATAATAATCCGTACCAGAACGCGTTGCAATGCAGAAACCCTGGAAGGCTCCAGGGTGCAGATGATTGCAAGCGCAACCATCGGCACGGACCATATAGACCTTCCATGGTGTGCGGAGCAGGGCATTGAAGTGAAGAACGCGGAGGGCTGCAACGCCGGGGGAGTGGCAGACTACGTGCTGTCCGCCCTCTACGGCGTGGCTTCCCGCAGGGCAATCCGCCTGGACGGCGCCACCATAGGCATCGTGGGTGTGGGCAACGTCGGGAAAATCGTTGAGAAAAACGCCCTGGAACTGGGCTTCAGGGTGCTCAGGTGCGATCCTCCGCGTGCTGAAGCTGAAGGCCCGGAGGGCTTCGTCTCTTTGGAAGAGCTTCTACCGGAGTCGGACATCGTCACAATGCACGTACCTCTGGACGCAAGTACCCGCGGAATGGCCGGGGACGATTTTTTCGCCCAGATGAAAACCGGCGCCTTCTTCATCAACGCCGCCAGGGGAGAAATAGTGGACGAACAGGCTCTCCTGAGGGCCCGTCCCAAGCTTGGCGCCCTTATCCTGGACACCTGGTGCGGGGAACCCAATCCCAATCCGCTCCTCATAGACGCCTGCGACATAGCCACGCCTCACATAGCCGGCTATTCCTATCAGGGAAAGCAGAACGGCACTGCAATGGCCGTGCAGGCAATTGCAAGGCACTTCGGATGGGAGGCTCTGTACAGTTTCTGTCCCGTCACGGAGGAGGAAGCCCTGAAGCCCGTGGCCATAGACCTTTCCGGCAAAACTCAGGGGGAAATAGCCGCCGTACTTCAGTACAATTACCCCATTTTCACGGACGATTTCCTTTTCCGCAGCTCCCCGGACAGCTTCGAGAAACTCCGCAGCGAGTACAATTACCGCAGAGAATTTTACATAACTAACTACTATATGTTCAACCAGAAAGACACCAATCAGATTGAGGCACGCGGCACCACCGTCCGCGAGGTTGCCCGCCAGGTAGACTGCTTCTGCAGCGGTTTCCCCTGGATGAAAATAGTAGGCCCTGCAACGCCGGAGCGCGGCATTATGGTACTTTCGCCGGAAAAGGTGAAAGAGGCCGTGGATTATTGCAAGACCGCCCGCGTGGACGGCAAGTGCAAGTTCGTCCCCGCATCCGGAGCCGCTTCCCGCATGTTCAAGGACATGTTCGGCGGCCTTTCCAAGCTTGAGGCAGGGGAAGACCTTCCTGCCGATGCCCCCGGCGCAAAGCTGGCGGCCCGCATCAAGGACTTCGCCTTCTATAGCCCGGAACTCTTCGGAGAGCCTCAGGACAGCGCCGAATATCGTCAGAAGACCCTCCAGACGCTGCTCAAGGAGCCCGGCCTTGCCTACGGTTCCAAGCCCAAGGGCGTCCTCAAGTTCCACAGGTATCCCACGGAGGTCCGTACGGCCATTGCGGAGCACCTTGTGGAGGCGCAGAAATACATGCGCAATTCGGACGGCACCTGCAACCTTACCGTCACCATCTCCCCGGAGCATACCGAGCTCTTCAAGAATGCCGTGGCGGAGGTCCTTCCGGAGTACGAAAAACGCTATGGAGTGCGCTACAAGATAGATTTCACCTATCAGGACAAGGCCACTGACACCATTGCGGTAGATGAGGAGAACAAGCCTTTCCGCAAGGAAGACGGCTCCCTGCTGTTCCGTCCCGCCGGTCACGGCGCCCTCATCCACAACCTTAACAAGGTCAAGGAAGAGCTGGTGTCCATCAAGAACATAGACAACGTGGCTCATGAGAAGCTCCTTCCCGTCACTGCAGAGTACAAGCAGGTACTCATGGGCGTGGCCCTTCAGCTCAGGGACAAGATCTTCGGTTATCTGAACCGTCTTGACAGGGAGCCTTCCGTGCAGCTTTGCAACGAGATAGAGAACTTCCTGGACAAGACCCTATGCGTCCAGATGCCCCTTGCCCACAGCGAGGAAGAGCGCATGGAGATGCTCCGCGCCAAGCTGAATCGTCCCGTACGCGTTTGCGGAATGGTGCGTAACGAGGGCGAGCCCGGCGGCGGTCCCTACATCATTGCCGGCAAGGACGGCTGCACCAGCCTCCAGATCCTGGAAAGCGTCCAGATCAATACTGCGGATGCCGGTGCTATGGAAGCCATGTCCCACGCTACCCACTTCAATCCCGTAGACCTTGTCTGCTGCCTTGAAGACTACAACGGCAAGCATTTCAACCTCCCGGAATACGTGGATCCGGAAGCTGGCTTTATAAGCTCCAAGAGCTATGAAGGCCGTACCCTTAAGGCCCTGGAACTCCCTGGCCTGTGGAACGGCGCCATGAGCAACTGGAACACCCTTTTTGTCGAAGTCCCCATCGAAACTTTTAATCCCGTTAAAGTAGTTTTAGACCTTTTAAGACCTGCACATCAAGCATGAGAGAAGCAAGTGCCGGAACGCTTGAATCCGGCGACATCCTGATCCAGATAGCCCCAGCGCAAAAGGGCCTGGAAATAGAGCTTCAGAGCTCTGTGGCGGCACAGTTCGGCCGTCAGATAAAGGAA
>JAEEGH010009063.1_pt1 | contig 23312 bp, 20 predicted proteins | sample 9134181 | NCBI WGS metagenome assembly JAEEGH01 (sample SAMN16246544, study PRJNA631951) | gut metagenome | biome: gut microbiome; feature: rumen; material: DP-attached | host: Bos | place: Iran: Karaj | collected 2018-10
GTCCAGCATATCCATAGCATCCCTCTTTCAGTTAGGAAGCTATCTAATCAAGATCCGTCAGAGTTGTGATCAAATCCTGGCGGTTACCTGCGCTTTGAGTGAGGCGGCTTCCGCGAAATCAGCGTCGGGAGAGGCGTAGATTATTCCCCTGGACGAGTTGATCAGCAGCCCGCCTTTGGAGTTGGCTCCTGCGGAGATCACCTCCTCTGCGCTTCCGCCTTGTGCTCCGACACCAGGGACCAGGAAGAAGTTGTCTGGACAGAAACTCCTGATTTCCTTTAACTTATCAGCTTTCGTGGCTCCGATGACGAACATCATGTTCTCCGGAGTAGATATCCCCATCATCTTCTCGATGACGGCCTGGTAAAGAGGCTTGCCGTCAATAATGGCGTTCTGGAAATCTGTCGAGGTGGGGTTTGACGACAAGGCAACCACGATGGCATATTTCCCTGGATATTCAAGGAACGGGGTGACGGTCTCGCTGCCCATATAAGGAGACAGAGTCACGGCGTCAAAGTCGAAGGTCTCGAAATAGCTTTTGGCGTACATGCGGGCGGTGTTGCCGATGTCACCCCGCTTTGCGTCAGCGATGACGAATTGTCCCGGGTGGTTCAACCGGATGTGTTCCACCGTTTTTTCCAAAATGGTCAATCCATCATGGCCGAGACACTCATAGAAAGCGAGATTCGGCTTGAAAGCCACGCAATATGGAGCGGTGGCGTCAATGATTCTCTTGTTGAACTCGATCACCGCCTCGCCGGCGCTCCTTCCGGACTTGAGGCAAGCCGGAATCTTAGCATAATCCGTGTCCAGTCCGACGCATAGCATCGTCCCTTTCTTCCTTATCTCTGAATATAGCTGGTCAGTTGTCATCCCTTTTATCCGTAATATTCATAGAACTTCGCGATGGACTCCATTCCGGCGAAGAACTGGCTCAGGAGATAGCTCTCGTTGGGGGAGTGGATAGTGTCCCTCTCAAGGCCGAAGCCCATCAACAGAGGGTCTGTACCGAGAATCTTTTTCATGTCCGCAAGAACGGCTATGCTGCCCCCTCCACGGCTCGGAACCGGCTCTATTCCATATACTTCCGTCATCGCTTTTGATGCGGCCTTAAATGCCGGTGATGATATCGGGATGAGGAATCCCTCACCGCCTTCGCAAAGCTTCACCTCTATCGAGCAATACTTAGGAGCGATTTTCTCGAGGTGCTTCTTCAACAACTTGGAGATCTTCGCGCTGGACTGGTTCGGAACGAGGCGCATCGATATCTTAGCATGGGCCACAGAAGGCAGGACAGTCTTGGCTCCCTCACCTGTGTATCCGCCCCAGATCCCGCAAACATCCAGGCAAGGCCTTATGCCGATTCTCTCCAGGGGAGTGTAACCTTTCTCTCCGCGTAACGCCTTGACACCGACAGACTCCTTGAATTCATCCATGTCGAACGGCGCTCTGGCAAGCATCGCCCTGTCGGCTCTCGAAAGCTCCACCACATCATCGTAAAAGCCAGGAATTGTTACTCTTCCATCCTTGTCTATTAGGCTGGAAATCAGATCACAAAGTGTCTGGATAGGGTTCGCGACAGTGCCGCCGTAGTGGCCTGAATGAAGGTCATGGTCAGGGCCGGTAAGAGTCACCTCGACGTAGGCCATACCCCTCATCCCACAATTGATAGAGGGCACTTTCTCCGAGATCATCGTGGTGTCTGAGACGAGAATCACATCAGACTTGAGCCATGATTTATTCGCCTTGACCCAAGCCGGCAGGGAAGGACTGCTTATCTCCTCCTCGCCCTCGAAGATGAATTTGACATTATGGCGAAGCTTCCCGGTCTTGACAAGATATTCAAAGGCTTTTATGTGCATGAACAGCTGGCCTTTGTCATCGTTGGCCCCGCGGGCGTAGATGGCGTCCCTTCCGGTCGGATCTTTCTTTATGACAGGCTCGAAAGGATCGGTGTCCCATTTCTCCAGAGGCTCCGGAGGCTGGACATCATAGTGGCCATAGACCATGACGGTCTTCAGTTTCGGGTCGATTATCTTCTTCCCGAAGACCACCGGGTTGCCGTCGCTGGGGTATACACCGGCCTCATCCGCTCCGGCCTCCATCAGCAGGACCGCCAGCCTTTCAGCGCAGCGACGCATGTCTTCCTTATGTTCCTTTTTGGCGCTGATTGAGGGGATTCTCAGCAGCGAGAAAAGTTCCTCAAAGAATCTGTCTTTGTTTTCCTGGATGTATTCTTTCATATCTGGAAATAATTTAATATCAACCTAATAGTACACGAGCGGTCTTTGCGGGAAGGACCTTGTGGGCGAGACTGACCAGCAGCCAGGATACCGCCAATGCGCAAAGGGCTCCGATGGGAATCTGTATCCCGAGAGGGAGGCCGATGGCCCTGGTCAGGAGTATTCCCGGACCGATCAGGAGATAATGGATCATGTATATTCCGAAACCGCACTTGGTAAGGTTCGCGAGGACGGATTTGGCCTTCTCGTTATTGACCTTTATCTTCTTGCATATCATGAATATAGGGATGACCATCAGGACCACATTGAAGGAGTTGAAGGTCCAGAACAACTCGGCCATCGGTTCAGTGCAGTCCGGTTGTAGAGTCATGTGGCGGAAACCGAAGAAGGTGAACAGGTAACCCGCTATGAACATCGGAATACCCAGTAGCAAGGTCTTCCGGAGACTCCATTCCTCATCCTTAAGATAGTGACCGAGAAGCAGATAGCCATTGAAGCCGGCGAAATAATAAAGGGCGCCGAACTGGTTCCAAGCGCAGGATCCCCAGAGGTAGGGGTCGATGTAATAGTTGTAGTAGGGGAGGATCAAGGTCACGCCCCAAGCGATAAGGAACCATCTTTTGGCGTTCCTGCTCGCTTTCTCGACCCATGCTGAGAAAATAGGAATATATAGGTACATCCCAATCAGCATGTAGATGTACCACATATGGACATCCATACTGGAGAAGTTCAGGGGGATTTGGGCTATATGCTTGAGACTAAGTGGCAGACTCTGAGCTAGAAAGTCTTCATCAACACTTGGCATGAAGTCTCTTACGACAGATGCGCCACCGCCGAATAATTTGATTACCAAGGGGAACAGGCAATATATCACCGACCAGATTAAGAATGGCCAGAAAACCCTGGAAATCCTTTTCTTGTAAAACGGCCCGACCGGTCCCTGCTGAGGAAGAAGCAACGCGCCGGTCAGCATCACGAACAGAGGCACGCAAGGTCTCATCATGCTGCCCCAGAGGGCTCCCCAAAACTTGATGTCAGATACCATCGCGGCCCCTTCCGGCACATAATTGAACGGGTCGGCACTATGGCAGCAGACTAGGATGTACATAGCCACCAGACGGACTATGTCGTACCAAACGACCCTTTCTCTACCAGGTGTCGGCAATGATGAGGTTTCTGTCGTCATAGAGTATTAATCAAGTAAATAACAAGTAAGTGGACGGGGTAAAAGGCGTAAAAGCAATATTTCGCGAATGCTCCTTGGATGAAGCCGCGTTTGCCATTGTACATGCTGATGGGGATGAAGGCTGTACCCGCTACCAACCGGCTCGAGAGCATACAGCATCCGACAATCGTTTTGAAGAGCAAATTCTCCCGGAGGATGTAGAGCATCAAGATGAAACTGTAACCGACGTATCCGTAATCGGCTCTGAATACGATCGTTACGGCTAGAAGTCCAAGCAAGGCTATGGCCATCTTCTTTATGTCTTCCTTGAAATACTCTATGGCGCACATGCCAAGAAAGCCAAAGAACAAGGTGAAAAACACGTTCTGTCCCATGCAGTGCCATGTCCCACTAACAACAAGGTTATAAGGAATCTCCGATATTAGGGCGAACACTCCTAGATTCAGTCCGTATCTCTTTCTGGATCGAGTGTGAATGAAGCCTTCCACGATCAGGAAAGCGAAAAGAGGAAAGGCCAGACGGCCAAAACTACGCATCAGGAAATATGGAGTGATCCAGCGATGTACGATTTTGAAGAGGTGAGTCATCGCCCAGGGATCGCTTCTCCAGACGAAAGCGGCCAGGTGATCCACCAGCATGCTCACGACAGCCAGAAGCTTCAGCCCGCTACCGCTCAGCCATTTCCATTTCACTCTCATATAGTGCAAAGATAAAAGAAAAATGGGTATCTTCGCATTATGAGACTAATTCCTTCATTATCTATTCTCGGGGGCGTCCTGGCTGTGGCGGGAACCGTCGATGCGCAGAACCGGAAACCAAATATTATTTACATCATGTGCGATGACATGGGCTATGGCGACCTTGGTTGCTATGGGCAGCCTTTCATCCACACTCCGAACATAGACCGGATGGCTTCCGAGGGAATGCGTTTCACTCAGGCTTACGCCGGATCACCCGTGAGCGCCCCTTCCAGGGCCTCGCTGATGACCGGACAGCACACCGGCCATACTGAAGTCAGGGCGAATAAGGAGTACTGGTCGAAAAGCCCGATGGTAAAGTATGGGGACAATCTCGAGTATTCCGTGACCGGACAGCATCCTTATGATCCGAACCACGTGATAATCACTGAGATAATGAAGGACAACGGGTACTCCACCGGAATGTTCGGGAAATGGGCTGGAGGCTTTGAGGGCTCTGTGTCGACGCCGGACAAACGGGGTGTGGATGAGTTTTACGGGTATATATGCCAGTTCCAGGCTCACGCATACTATCCTAATTTCCTGAACAGTTACAGCAAGGCAGCAGGAGACACGGCGGTGACCCGTGTTATCCTCGAGGAGAACATCAAGTACCCCATGAACGGCAAGGACTATTTCAAGCGTCCCCAATACTCCGCCGACATGATTCACGAGAAGGCCATGGAGTGGCTGGACTCCCAGGATGGCAGGCAGCCGTTTTTCGGGTTGTTCACCTACACCATACCCCACGCTGAGCTAGCCCAGCCTGAGGACTCGCTCCTGCTCTCTTATAAGAAGGAGTTTTTCTGGGATCGCACATGGGGAGGGGATGAACCTTCCAGATACCATGCCTCCGACCATGTCCATGCCCAGTTCGCCGCGATGATAAGCCGCCTGGACATCTATGTAGGGGAGATATTGGAGAAACTCAAGGAGAAAGGCCTTGCGGAGAACACCCTGGTGATATTCACTAGTGACAACGGCCCTCATGAGGAAGGCGGGGCGGACCCGGTGTTCTTCGGAAGGGACGGCAAACTGAAAGGCCGCAAGAGACAGTGCTATGAGGGAGGAATCAGGATCCCGTTTATCGCCTGGTGGCCTGGAACGGTCGAAGCCGGGTCTGTCAGCGACCATCAGCTGGCTTTTTACGATATGATGCCTACATTTTGTGACCTGGTCGGAGTCCGTAATTATGATAAGAAGTACAGGAGCAAGGTTCTGAGGACAGACTACTTCGACGGATTGTCTTTCGCTCCGACACTTCTGGGGCAGTCCGGCCAGAAGGAGCACGAGTTCCTGTATTGGGAATTCTCCGAGACAGATCAGATGGGTCTGCGTATGGGCGATTGGAAACTGGTGGTTATCAAGGGAGTACCCCATTTATTCAACCTTTCGGAGGATATTCATGAGGACAATGACCTGGCCTCCGCTCGTCCGGATCTTGTCGAGAAGATGGTCAAGATAATTCACCAGGAGCACACCCCCAGCCAGCTTTTCTCTGTCACCCTTCCGTGAGCATTAAGGTCCGCGTCTTTCCGGGTTTCGGGCATTCCGTTGCCCGGGAACTCGGCCCGAATAAGGTTCTTTCGGGTGGCGTTCCACCACTGCGGGACCTCCCGGGATGAAGGTTAGACCTTTGACATACTCCGCCTGGAAGTCCGCGTCTTTCAGACTGGATATTCTTTTACCTCCCACATAGCAGTCTTCGAATGAGATATCCTCAACAAAGCGTGTCGGATGGCCTACCAGCGTGAAAGGCTTGCCTGCGTTAGCCCAGTGGACATTTTTAAGGTGGACGCCCTTGACAGAACCCATCCTGCCGTTGCCGTAACGCTCTCCCTCGGTAAGTATTATCTCCAGATTCTTATACTCGATGTCCGATTCGACCCTTATATCCTCAAATGTGATGTTCTTTACTTCTGATGGGCCGTCGCAGACGATGCTGAAAGCAGCGTGACCGCCAGTACGCCCGGAACCTCTGGCCCGGAGGATGTCGCAGTCTGTCATCCGGATGTTTTCCACGGTGCCACCGTTCAGCTCAAATCCGAGAGTCATTCCATCCGCATGGTCCCAGCCAACCAGCAGGCAGCCGCGAACGGTGACATCCCTGCAGCTGAGGTCAAAATTGTCCGGGTTGCCGTTGGCCTTGACAGCGATACAGTCATCGCGGGTGCGGATGAAGCAATCATCGATCAGGAAACCTTTGCAGGAAACCGGATTTATTCCATCCAGCCCCCAAGTGCCTGTGTGGGAGAAAACCTTCACATCGCGATATACTGTATTAACGCTGTTGGTCACGGTATTGGTCCATCCCCGGGTGCTGCGCATGAATATTCCATCAACCGTAAGATTCTCACAGTTGTTCACGCTCAGGTTCCCGCCCCAGGATCCGCGGCCAAGGATGCGGACATTCTTGCCGGAACCCCTGACCTGGCCATTGACCAAGGCTCCTCCGGCGATGTAGATTGTCATATTGTCTTCCAAAGCGATCTGGCCGGCATCGTGAACACCGGGGCCAAAGAATCGGACGCCAGGAGCATCGGGAGAGGGAATTTCCGCCTCGAGTGGATTGGCGAAAACTGCCAGATAAGGATTCCCGTTAATCTGGATGTACAGTTTCCTCGGACCGTCAATCTTGAATGTCAATTTGTTATTTCTTGCTTTCGCCTTAATTCCGGCGCTGACAGGTTGGATGGTGTACTCATTGATCTTGTCCTTTATCTCGATCGTGATAGTCTGAGGACCATCGCAGGAGAAGTTGGCGACATGAAGTCCCTCCATTCCGTCAGGGCCGACCTGTTCGACCCAGATGGGTATATCATTGACAGTTAATAAGTATGCTGTGCTGGTGGTCATCCCCGGAATCGCGGGATAAGGGACTACATTCTGGGCGATCGAGGGAATGAGAATGGCAAATCCCGCCAGGAGGGCAATAAACCTTTTCATATACTAGAGAGGTTATTTGACGATCATATATTCAAATGGACGGAGTATCTCGGTCTCGCCGAAGGAGACACCCTTCCCGGACAGAAGGTCCTTGGCGGCCTGGCCTTGCCATCCGGCCGGAACGGGAGCGTTGACCTGCCGGTCGCGGAGGTTGACCATCACGAGTATGGTCTCACCTTCGAAGGAACGCTCAAAGGTCAGGACATCATTGTGGGGATAAGGGACAAGAGTGCCGCGTCGCAATGCCGGGTGGTTGTTGTATAAAGAAATCAGGTCTTTATACACCTTGGTCAATTCGGGGTTGGCATCCCAGTCTATTTCAGCGTAATTGAAGAAATTGATCCTTCCGGGATAGCCTGCTTCCTGGCAGCCGTACAAGAGGATGCCGCCGTGAATGAAGGCCGTTGCCACAAAGGCGGCTATGGAACCATCGTTGCCGAAGAACTCCCGGACAGGGGATTGCTTGGCATGTTCGTCGTGGTTGGTGGTGAAACGCAGCTTGACCTTGCCTGTGGGGAGCCCGGCATATTCACTGGAGTCGGCTGCGAACAGCGTGCTGACCGGGACGGGCCGGTTGATAGTCCTGGCGCGGTTCCGGGGCCTGTCACCTGCGACATTCGCGGTCGCCGGCGGCTGAACGGTCACGGTCTCTCCGTTGAATACACGTCGGAGCGCGGATAACCAGCCCCAGGCGTAATTCATATCGAAACCGGCATCGAAGTGGTCTTTACGACCACCTTCCGCCAGCATCAGCAGATTGTGCCCGGTAGCGCGTAGCTGGGCGACACAGTCCTTCCAGAACTCGAAGGGGACATAGTCGGCGGCATCGCAGCGGAAGCCGTCAACTCCAACCTGCTCGACCCAGAATTTCATCGCGTCTATCATCGCCTGGCAGAGGTCAGGGTTGTCGAAGTTGAGGTCGGCGACGTCATTCCAGCTGGTTCCGTCCGGGTGGATGATTTCACCTTCCTCATCGTGTGTATACCAGTCGGGATGGTCTTTGATCCACTGGTTATCCCAGGATGTATGGTTGGCGACCCAGTCGATGATGACTGTCATCCCCTTGTCATGGGCATGGGCGACAAGAGTCTTGAAATCATCCAAGGTGCCGAATTCGGGATTGATTCCGGTGTAATCCTTGACACAATAAGGACTGTTAACGGATTTTTCCACACCGATTTCGCAGATCGGCATGAACCAGACGGTGTTGGCACCAAGATCCTTGATCGCGTCCAAGCGGGCATCAACGGCCTTGAAAGAATTCTCAGGCGCGAAATTGCGGGGGTTGACCTGATACATCACAACATCCTCAGGAGCGACTGTGACATAACCTTTGCTACGGGAGCATTCTGTGAAAGCGGCTAATGAGATGGCGAGTAGAATCACCAAGCCGGCACGGATAGAAAGAGTCGTTTTATTCATAGAACCAAATCTATTAATTTTCAATTGAATATACAAATAGTGTGGATTGTTTTCACTAAAAAAGGCTCTCGGAATTTCCGAGAGCCTTTTTCGTGGAGATGGGCGGAGTCGAACCGCCGTCCAAACAACGTCCCCAGCAGCTTTCTACACGCTTATCCTTCCTTTGGTTGTCGGCCGCGGCCTGCCGGAAGGCGGGCTAACCGAAGCTTATCCTTTGAATCTTAGCCGGCTTTAAAGGAGTCCACCGGAGCGTCCCTCTTGAATGATACCCCGAACTCGGAACATAGAAGGCGTAAAGTCCGCGGGATACTCGTCCGGGCCGCAGCCTTGGCGGCCGGGATTAAGCTAAACGACTGAGTCGATTAGGCAGCGAGCGCGTAGTTGTTGTTGGCAACTAAATTGTCGAGAGAACGGTTTGGCGGGCAGATCTCTCAGAAGCCCGACGTGCTTACCACCCGAAATCATTGCTGTCAAAACCAGAACATCCCCATTGTGGCGCGACAAATATACGGTTAATAATCATAATTTGTTTCATCGATATTTTAATTAATTTCGCGTTATGGAACAGGTCTGGGATCCGCTACGCAAGAAGCTTGTGGCCCTGACGCCCGAGGAGAAGGTGCGTCAGTGGTTCATCGGTGTCCTGAGGGATTCGGCCCAGGTCCCTGTCCACATGATGATGAGTGAGGTCGCCCTCAAGTTCGGTGATAAGCCTTACCGGGCGGACATCCTGGTGTATGGCCGGGACACCGCTCCGTTGATGGTGGTCGAGTGCAAGAGGGAAGATATCCAATTGGATCGTGAGGTGCTGGAGCAGGCTTTGAGGTATAATTTGGCTCTTGGGGTCAAGTACATCATTATCACCAACGGGCGGAAGACTTTCGGATTCAAGAAGGTAGATACGGCTGGCCAACCCGGCCATGAGAATGAGGCTCCTTTTGAGCAGATGAACTCTTTCCCGACATGGGAAGAGATGCGGAAATGATTGATTATGAGCGCTACAATAACACAAGGATACCTTGACAGCCCGATTTTCGGCATTGTCTCCCGAGCGGCGGAAGAGCTCGGGGTCCGGGCCTTCGTGATTGGGGGATATGTCCGTGACTGCTTCCTTGGACGGCGTAATGATGACATAGACATAGTTGTCGAGGGTAGCGGTATCGAGCTGGCCGAGAAGGTGGCGGGAATAATCAGTGAGGAGGAGAAGCGTCATTGTAATGTCTCGGTTTTCAAGACTTTCGGGACGGCTATGCTAAAGTGGCATGGGGCGGAGATAGAGTTCGTCGGGGCAAGGAAGGAATCATATCGTCATGACTCCCGTAAACCGATAGTGGAGGACGGTACCCTTGAGGAGGATCAGTTGAGGCGTGATTTCACGATCAACGCCATGGCTTTCAGTCTACAGAAAGAGGATTACGGAGCTTTAGTTGATCCTTTTGGAGGAATAAGGGATCTTGCCGCCGGCATAATCAGGACTCCTTTGGAGCCGGAGCAGACGTATAGCGATGACCCTCTCAGGATGCTGCGGGCGATCCGTTTCGCGGTCAAACTGAGCACTTCGGAGCAGAGTTTCACAATTGTTCCCGAGTCGCTCGAGGCTATGCGTAAGATGAAAGACCGTATGACTATCCTCTCTCAGGAACGGATAGTTGAGGAGCTTAACAAGATACTGATTTGCGACAAGCCTTCAATGGGATTCCGCCTGATGGATGAGACCGGCCTTTTGGAATATATTCTCCCCGAACTGCTGAAACTCAAAGGAATAGAGTCTGTTGACGGCAAAGGCCACAAGGAGATTTTCTCCCACACTCTGCAGGTTGTGGATAATGTGGCGGCAGGGGAGATCGCGGCTATAGCGGAGGGAACTCTCAAGGACTTCTCGCCTTGCGAGGATGGCGACGGTTTCATAGAGAGCGTGAGGACGAAACCCTATGTGTGGCTGCGCTGGGCGGCTCTTCTTCATGACATAGGAAAGCCGGCCAGCAAGCGTTTCGACCCGGCTGTGGGATGGTCTTTCCATGGACATGAGGTGGTCGGGAGCAGGATGGTCCCGAAGATTTTCACCCGGCTGAAAATGCCCCTGAACGAGAAGATGAAATATGTCCAGAAGCTCGTCTCACTGCATCACCGGCCTATAGCCCTTGTGGATGAGGAAGTTACGGATTCCGCTGTAAGGCGGCTCCTTTTCGACGCGGGTAATGAGATCGATGACTTGATGCTGCTGTGCAACGCCGACATCACCTCCAAAAACCCGGTCAAGGTGGCCAGAATTAAAGAGAACTTTGAACTGGTCAAGAGGAAACTGGTCGAGGTGGAAGAGAAGGACGCCATCAGGAACTGGAAGAATCCCATTACCGGGGAGTATGTGATGCAGGTCTATGGCATCCCTCCTTGCAAGGAGATCGGCATTTTGAAGGAATATGTCAAGAACGCCATTCTGGATGGGGTAATCGGCAACACCTTCGAGGAGGCGGATAAGTTCATGCGCCTCAAGGCCGTTGATATGGGCCTGAAAGAGATATAAGATGTTGATCGACGAGTACATAACCTACGTGAAGGAGGTACGTAGGTATTCCCCGAGGACCTGCGAGTTGTATTCTGACATTCTGAAAGAGTTTTCGGAGTTTTGTGACAGGGAAATCCTTGAGTCACTGACACCTTCCATGATAATGTCATATGAGGTTTATCTTCTTGACTCCAGGAAAGAAGATCCCAGGACTGTGAACCTTCACCTCAGCGTGCTGTCCGGGTTCTGCAAGTTCTTGATGAAAAACGGGCATCTCAAGTCCAATCCGGCACGTGTCGTCTCCCGTCCGAAGGTGGAGAAACGTTTGCCTGTCTTTTATCGGGAAGAGTCGATGAAGGATTATTTCGACCGTACCGAACATGACGCTTCCGAGGAGACATTATCCTTGATAACGGGTGATGACAAGGTGTCTAAACAATTGTATTCCAGGAGGTTGTCCAGGCTGATCGTGTCCATGCTCTATTCGACCGGGATGCGCCGGTCCGAGCTTATCGGCCTCTCGATAGGGAATGTGGACTTCTCCAGGAAGGTGATGAAAGTCCGTGGAAAAGGTGACAAGACGAGAGAAATTCCTCTTGTACCTTCTCTTTGTAATGAAATTTCGTTATATTTACAATCAGTTGAAACGATAGAAGGCCGCGCGAGGTCCGCCACAGACCCGCTCCTCGTGACCGTGACCGGCTCCAAGCTGTATCCGGTTTTCGTGGACAGGGTGATAAAGAGCGAGCTTGGGCAGGTCGGCAGCATAACCGGGAGGAAATCCCCCCACGTATTGAGGCATTCGTTAGCCACTGAGCTTCTTAATGAAGGTTCTGACCTCAATTCCATAAAAGAGCTGCTTGGCCACTCCTCTCTAGCCGCGACGCAGGTCTACACGCACAATTCTGTCGAGAAACTTAAAAAAGTGTATTTAACCGCCCATCCAAGGGCAAAAAGCGGAGGTAAAAATGGAGATTAGAGTAAAATCCCTGAAGTTTGACGCAGACCAGAAGCTGCTCGACTATGTTGAGAAGAAAGTCTCGAAGCTTTCAAGGTTCAGCGACCACCTCGATGAGATTGAGGTTACCCTGTCATTGCTGAACGAGCCTGACAATAAAGAGGTGAAGATCCAGACCAGGGCATATGGACAGGATTTGCTGATCGAGAGAAGTGCCTCTACCTTTGAGGATGCGGTCACAGTGGCTGTCGATCTCATGAAAGAGAAAATCGTGAGAACTAAAGAGAAGACATTCGAAGCATAATGAATAAGTGAAAACGTCGGTCAACGTCGCCTCTCAATGCCGTGACTTGATCGACAAGATCAAAGCCGGAGAGTTCTCCCCCATCTATCTTCTGATGGGGGATGAACCGTATTATCCGGACATGGTTTGCGACGCAGTTATCGAGAACTCGCTGGATGAGTTTTCCAGGGATTTCAACGAGACTATATGCTACGGTGCCGATGTTGATTCCGACACGGTCATCACGGCCGCCAGGCGTTTCCCTATGATGGCTGAGCGCCAGCTGGTTGTGGTGAAAGATGCCCAGGCCATGAGGGACCTGGAGCAGCTTTCCGTGTATTGCGAGAACCCTCTTGACTCCACGATTCTGGTGCTTCTTATGAGAGGCGCTTCCGCGGACAAGCGCAAGGCGCTTTACAAGCAATGCTCCAAGAATGGTGTGGTAGTCGAGTCCAACGCTTTGAGGGACTATGAGATGCCGGGCTGGATCAGCCAGTATTACTCATCCAAAGGAATCGACATTTCCCCGGACGCCGCCGCCCTCCTCGCTGAATATGCGGGGACGGATATGAGCAAGATAGTCGTGGAGACTGACAAACTGCTGAAGAACTTGCCGGAAGGCGTCAAACAGGTGAGTTCCTCTGATATAGAACGTAATGTCGGTATCAGCAGGGAGTACAGCATCTTCGAGTTGACCAAGGAAATCTCATTCAGAAATGGGGCCAGGGCGCTGGCAATAGCTAGCCGTTTGGGAGAGTCTCCCCGTTTCGCGATGCCTATGGCTGTGAGCGCTCTTTTCACTCACTTCTCACGTATTTTGAAATATGCTTTCTTGAAGGAGAAGACCCGTTATCCGGACAAGACCCAGACAGCGGCCGCCCTTCAAGGGGTGAACCCTTTTTTCTGGAAAGAATATGACGCCGCTGTCGCCAATTATCCAACGTCAAAGGCGATGGCGGCTGTTTCGCTCCTGTGTGATTACGACTACAAGGGCAAAGGTGGAGATGCCGGGGAAGCTACCCCGGGAGAATTACTGGTGGAGCTTGTCGCCAAATTATTAAATTTGTAAATTAATTATTGTAATACGATAAATAATTATTATATTTGCGAAAAATATAAGAATTATGGGACTGATAGAATGTAAAGGTATCACCAAACGCTTCGGGGAGAAGGTCGCCCTTGACAACCTCTCTGTGGACATACCGAAAGGGAAGATATTCGGCCTTCTCGGACCTAACGGAGCTGGCAAGACCACTCTTATTCGAATCATCAACAGGATAACGATTCCTAATAGCGGTGAAGTCCTTTTTGACGGACGGCCTATCACGCAATCTGATGTTGAGAAGATAGGTTACCTTCCGGAGGAGAGGGGACTGTACCGTAAGATGGAAGTCGGCGACCAGGCCATGTACCTTGCCCAGCTAAAGGGTATGAGCGCCGCCCATGCCCGTAAGGAGCTTAAGAGCTGGTTCGTGCGTTTCGGTATTCAGGACTGGTGGAAGAAGAAGGTCGAGGAACTTTCTAAGGGAATGGCCCAGAAGGTCCAGTTTATCACGACCGTTGTCCACAAGCCTTCGTTGATGATTCTCGATGAGCCGTTCTCCGGTTTCGACCCGGTAAACGCCGAGCTGATCCGCAAGGAGATATTGAGACTCAACGAGGAAGGCTCCACCATTATCCTTTCGACCCACAATATGGAGTCGGTCGAGGAGCTTTGCGACGACATCGCTCTCCTTAACAAGTCCAAATTGGTCGTGACTGGCGGGGTCGATGATATCCGCCGTCACTATGGCAATAACAACATCGAGCTGATTTACACTGGTGAGCAGCCTGTAGCCAGCGCTGAAGGAGTATTCAAGGTTCTCTCGGATGAGAATAATGTGGGCAGGCACACCGCCGTCCTGTCACTCGAACCTGGGGTCTCTTCCAATGATGTCCTCAGCTCGCTTCTCTCAGAGGGAGTCTCGATCAACTCATTCAAGGAACTCATCCCCAGGATGAACGACATTTTCATCAAACTAGTGACAGAGGAGGCTTAATCATGGATTTCAGGATCATTAAAACAGTCATTTCCCGGGAATATACCACCCGTGTCAAGAAAAAGTCGTTCCTTGTGACCACTTTCGTCGTGCCTATCCTGTTCGCGGCTATGATGGTTGTGGTATTCCTCATAATGGGCAACACCAAGGAGAGGAAGATGGATGTGGCCGTCGTGGACCAGTCCGGAATTGTGATGTCGCATCTGGAGAGCGGTGACAGGGTAACTTACACTGATTATTCCTCCGAGGTGCCGGATTCCATCAAGGCGCATCTCAAGGATTATGGCAAGGACGCCCTTGTTGTCGTTTCGCCTCTCGATAGCGTGAAGAAGACAGTCTCGGTCCAGGCATATTCAAAGGATCCTCTGGGAGTCGAGTTCACGGGAGGCCTTTCCCGCAAGGTTGATGACGCTGTGGAGGAGTACCGAATCGCCCAATATGGCATTGACAATCTTCCCCAGATTATGGAGGATGTCAAGTCAAATGTCAAGGTTTCCGAGTACACACTTGATGAGTCCGGTAAAGAAAATGTCTCTGAATCAGGTATATACATGATTATTTCCATGCTCTTGGGAATCATCATCTGGATGTTCATCATGATGTTCGGCGGGCAGGTGATGTCCAGCGTTATTGAGGAGAAATCCAGCAGGGTTGTCGAGGTCCTAATCTCCTCCGTCAAGGCGGTGGACCTCATGTTCGGCAAGATTATAGGAATCGCTCTTGTGGCCTTGACCCAATTCCTTCTCTGGATTGTTCTCACGGTTGTCCTCACTTCCGCGGCCAGCATGTTCATGGGCAAGGATATGCTCAAGAGCTTCTCCGGTGACCCTCAGATGATGGCACAGACCGTCGGTATGACTCCGGAGCAGATGGAAGCCATCGGTGGAGTTGTGGCCGCGACGGACACGACTGCTACCGAGGCTATCAATAGTCAACCTGACGGCTTGCAGACGGTTATGTCCACATTGTCGAATATTCCTTGGACGAAGTTGATTATCTCATTCCTGATCTTCTTCATCCTAGGCTACCTGCTGTATGCCTCACTCTACGCCGCTATCGGCTCAGCTGTTGAGAGCGTTGAGGACACTCAGCAGCTCCAGATGCCCATCACGATTCCGTTGATGATAGCCTACCTGGTCATACTCATGGCTTTCCAGAACCCTGATAGTCCTGTGGTGGTGTGGACCTCAATGATTCCGTTCACTTCTCCTATAGTCATGCTGGCCAGGATCCCTTACGGCGTTCCCATGTGGCAGCTCGTGCTCTCAATCGCCCTGTTGTTCTTCACCTTTGTCGGGTGCGCGTGGCTTTCCGCGAAGATCTATAAGGTCGGCATTCTGATGTTCGGTAAGAAATCAACCTTCAAGGACCTTTGGAAATGGTTGAAACAATAATAATTTAAATGCGCTTATGAAAAGATTGTTGCTATTATTCGCTCCGCTGGCGTTTTGCCTGGGGGTATCCGCCCAGACGGTGGACATCACCTGGGAAAAACAAGCGGTCGCCGGCCTCCGTACAGGAGTTGTCGCTTCCAACGCCTCCAATGTGGAAGAGGCGATGGGTTATGTCAAAGGTAAGACTTATTACGCCCCCAATGGACGAAAGTTCAAGGGCGGAGCCACAAGAGATGTCGCTGATCTGTTGATCAAGGCCCAACCTGCCATGGCCAAGGTCAAGCAGGTCATCGGATATTCCACTGAATTCATGGATCGCGTCTATCCCGAGTGCCCTCTCTATGACTGGTTTATCGACGAGCTCATGAGAGCTACGGCGGACAGTCTTGACAGGAAGGTGGACATCGGTATAGCTAATAGAGGCGGTGTCCGTATCGAGATGCCTCAGGGAGAGGTCTTTTATGATGACATCATGTCGATGTTCCCTTTCAAGAACAATCTCTGCTATGTGGCTTTGAAAGGTAAGGACGTGAGGGTTATTCTCGACCAGATGGCCGCGTCATCGTTCCAGATTATCGGCGGAGTCAAGGTGGTCGCCCAGAACGGCAAGATCATATCCGCGACTGTTAACGGGGAACCTCTTGATGATGAGAAAGTTTACGGAGTGGCCACACTCAACTTCCTGCTTGACGGAGGTGATGGCTACTATGTCGCCAAGAACGCTTTGGAGGTCCTCCAGAGCAATGGATGGCTATACGACACAATGATCCCTTATGTACAGAGCCTTACTGCTGCCGGTAAACCTATTGAATACGAGAACCAGCATTGGATCACTATCCTCGGGGAGGGGGACAAAAAATGAGAACAACTCTTAAAGCGATAGTTTGCGTGGTCTTGGCTTTGGCCATAATCCCTTCTGCCTCAGCCCAGAAGCGTTTGACCATACTTCATTTCAATGACACTCATAGCCACATGGAGCCTGAGCGTTCCGGCGATAATATCGGCCATGGCGGTGTCATCGAGAGAGCCGCCTATAGGGACAGCGTCGTGAAGGCTGACGGAAAGAAGAATGTGCTTCTCCTCCATGCTGGCGATTACAGCCAGGGAACATCTTATTTCAGCGTTCTTAAGGGTGACTTGGAGATTGACCTTATCAACGCTATGAGGTATGACTGCGTCACCCTCGGTAACCATGAGTTTGATAACGGAGTGGATGAGTTGGCGAGGCGTCTGGCCAACCTGAAATGTGATGTGGTTTGCGCGAACTATGATTTCTCCGCCCTTGAGATGGGTAAGTATGTAAAACCCTACACCGTCATCAAGAAAGCCGGGATGCGGATCGGTATCGTCGGTCTGATGCCTGACATCACCACTCTTGTCTCAAAGGAGACTTCCAGCAAGATTCCCGCTTTCGATAATGCGGAGGTCGTCAACAAATGGGCGAAGGTAATGAGAGAGGAAGAGAAGTGCGACCTTATCATCGCCTTGACTCACATCGGATACGAGGATGAGCCATACACTGATTTCCGTCTCGTGAAGAATACCCGCGGGATTGATATCGTGGTAGGAGGGCACTCGCACACCTTCATCAAGGAACCTGCTTATGAGAAGAACCTTGATGGGGAATTGGTCCCGATCGTCCAGAATGGTTGCTGGGGACTTGAGACCGCTAATATGAAAGTTTATAAGAAGAAATGAGATTAAGGATAATCGCGGCTGCGGCCGTCTCTTTAGCCTTATCCGCCGCGATGCCCCTTTTCGCGCAGATCAGGGGCATCCATCAGGAACGGCTTTCAACTTGGGAGTTCAGTAAGGATGGAGTGAATTGGAGACCTGTAACGGTCCCTCATTCCTATAACGCGGAAGATGGCCATTCCCCTAGTTACTACCGGGGAACGGCCACATATCGCTGCAATTTCAAGCCGGGCGATATCAAGCATCCGCATTATATCCTGTTCGAAGGGGCTGCCCAAGCCGCGATTGTCAAGGTGAATGGTGTCCAGCTGGCATCCCATAAAGGCGGTTACACACCTTTCACTGTCAATATCACCGAGGCTCTGAAAAAGGGAATCAATACCCTTGAGGTCATTTGCGATAACAGCGAGGACCTCAACATGATTCCTGTAAGTTCGGATTTCAACAAGAATGGTGGTCTCCACAACCCTGTCTGGCTGATGGAGATGGAGGATGTGTACATCTCTCCTGAGGCTTACGGAATGTACAGGCTGCATTGCATCACTCCCGAGGTCTCAAAGCGTAAGGTGGAGACCCGGATCAGGACGCGGCTGGTTAACTCTTCCGCTAAGAGTGCCGATGTTATGGTCAGGGTTCAGCTGATCGAGAGGGACGGGACCCTCGGTTACCAGGCTGACAGGGAAATCCGGCTGGCGCCTAAGTCTGAGCTGGATTTCGAGCACGACTTCGAGGCTACTGGAATCCGTTTCTGGAACGGCCTTAAAGATCCTTATCTTTACACCGCGAGAATAGAAGTATTCAGAGGCAGAAGGATGCAGGACATGGCCGAGGCCAAGATCGGATACCGTTCGTTCGAGATGGATCCGGTCAAGGGTTTCCTGCTTAATGGGGAGCCTTATCCTCTTCGTGGCGTGTCCATGCATCAGGACGCTGACGGCAGGGCTTCAGCGCTTCGGGATGAGGATATCCGGCGGGATTATCAGATTGTCCAGGAACTAGGAGCTAATTTCTTACGTCTTGCCCACTACCCACATAACGACCTGGCCTTCAGGCTATGCGATTCGCTCGGAATCGTGGTCCAAACTGAAGTCCCGTGGGTCAATGTCTGCGGAACCAACGCTAAACAAGCTTATTTCAATAATATACGCCATCAGATGGGCGAGATGGTCAACAACCTTTACAACCATCCTTGCATACTTTTCTGGGGAATGTGGAACGAGCTTGACACCTGGGGCAATAATGATAATTACCAGGGGGACTTTGACGGTTCCAAGGTCTTGACTGAGACAGGCCGCCTGTATGATTTCACCAAGAAGTTGGATCCATACCGCGCGGTTGGTTTCACTGACGATTCCAGGCTTGCCAGAGATGGCTATGCCGGTCTGGCGGGTGACTACTGCTCCCAGAACATCTATTACGGCTGGTATTGGGAACCTAATGATTTCAGTGGTTTCCTGCCGGCTATGCAGGATGTCAGGGAGCGTAGGCAAGGACCTCTTAATGTGTCTGAATATGGCGCCGGAATCAATCCTTTCTGCCACACTTGGGATCCTTCCAAGGCTGTCAGGAACAAGGAAGATGACTCCAAGCATTTCGAGGAATATGGTAACATGTTCCACGAGGCTTATGTCCGTCAGATCCTGAAGATGCCTTGGCTGAATTTCACTTCGGCATGGGTACTTTTCGATTTCCCTGTGGCTAACCGTACCGAAGGGTACATGGATTCCGCCGATGGAGAGCGTTTCGTACAGAATGACGCCCGGAAATACATGAATGACAAGGGGTTGGTGACAAGGGACCGTCGCATTAAGAAGGATGTGTTTTACTTCTACAAATCCCTTTGGAACAAGAAGGTGACCACAGTCCATATCACTTCCTCCCGCCTTTCCGGGATTCCTGCCGGCAAGACCTTCTCGCTAAAAGTCTACAGCAACGCCAGGAACCTCACTCTATACCAGAACGGTAGGATTGTCACCAAGAAGTACAGCTCCGGAGAAGATACTGGAGTCGTATGGACCTTTGATGGCCTTAAATTGAATAAGGAATCAGACACTTTCAGGGTGGTGGCCAACAACGGCGTAAGGGACGAGGTCACTTGGAACCGCCTTTAGCGGTGATATTCTGCTTCACCGGGAGCAAAGCTATCAAATATCCGATCAGTGCCACTCCGGCGATTGTCAGGAGTATGTCAGACCATTGCACTATGACAGGATAGGAACTGACCAGGAAATTCCCCGGCATTTTGATGAAGCCAAACTTTTGTTGGAGGAAGGCGAACACTACTCCAATGACCAGACCCGCTACAAGGCCGAGAAGAGATATCAGCCAGCCTTCCAGGGTAAAGGTCTTTCGTAGCATGTTGTCAGTGGCTCCGAGACTGCGGAATGTCTCGATGTCGTCCTTCTTCTCGATGATCAGCATCGTCAGGCTACCGAAGATGTTAAGGGCGATAATGATAATGACAAATATCAGGATAAGGAATATCGCCGCTTTCTCATAGCGCATCATCTTGTAAAGGGAAGTGTTCTGGCGGAATCTGTCCAAAACCTTGAATTCCGGGCCCAGAATCCCTTTGATCGTGTTGATGGCCTTACGCACCTCTTTCTGTGACGATCCTTCAGCTAGCCGTATCTCTATTCCGGAAACCTCTTTGTCATAGCCCAGGAGTTGCCTCATCTGGTCAAGAGGCATTATCATCAACTCTTCATCAATCTGCTGGTTGACCGTGAACACTCCAGCGGGTCTCATGCTCACTGACTCGATTGACGCGGCGGGATTGGCTAGTGAGAAATTCCTGTCCCTGGCCGGAAAGTAAATCGTTGCCGAAGAGAGGAAGGCCGGGTTCATTCCCATCTTGTAGGCCAGACCGGCTCCGGCGACCATCTGTGGAACCTGTCCCTTATGAAGGGAAAACACTCCAGCGGTCATGTGAGCGACAAGGGGGGAGCTCATCTCATAGGCGCTGTCGACACCTTTGGCTTTCGCGACCCCTTGATGCTCCTCATAGTCGACAAACACATTCTCCTCCAGCACGTGGAAATATTCCTCTACCTCGGGAAGGGCGATAATCTTATCAAAAGGCTCTCCCTCCGGGATGAATACCTTTCCTTTGGCAGGGGTAATGAGTATGTCAGGCTCGATGTTGCCGAGAGTGTCCTTTACAAGCTCATCGAAGCCGTTGTAGACAGACAGGATGATGATCAAGGCAGCTGTTCCGATAGCCATGCCGATGGCGCTGATCGCGGAAATGATGTTGATCACATTGTGTGATTTCTTCGCGAACAGGTAACGCCTGGCTATGAACAGCGGCAGGTTCATCGCGGTTTACTCCGGTTTGTAAGAGTCCTTTAGGGCCGTGGTTTTGTTGAACACCGGCTTCTCAGGTGTGCTGTCAGGATCCTTGAAATAATATCCCGTGCGCTCGAACTGGACGGCTATTCCGGAGTTGTCCTCCAGAAGGGCCGGCTCGGCATAACCGGTGAGAACAGTCAGAGACTCAGGATTGAGGAAGTCTTTGTAGTCCATTCCCTCAGGGATGGAGTTCATGTCCTCTTTAGTGAACAAGCGGTCATAGTTCCGGATCTCAATTTCCTTTGCGAGTGAGGCGGGAACCCAGTGGATCGTGCCTTTGACGGAGCGCCAGACCTCACCCCCGGGCCTTGTCGACGGATCGTAGGTGCACTTGAGCTCAATGACATTTCCTTCCTCATCCTTAACGACTTCCTCGCATTTGATGATGTAGGTGTATTTCAGCCTGACCTCACCATCCGGCTTGAGCCTGAAGAACTTCTTGGGGGCATCCTCCATAAAGTCATCCTGTTCGATGAGCAGCTCTCCAGTGAAAGGAACCTTCCTGGTGGCTCCCTCCGGCTCGGCGGGATTGAGAGGGCAATCGAACCATTCGACCTTGCCCGGCTCCCAGTTGGTGATCGTGACCTTAAGTGGCTTCTGTACGACCATATAACGATTGGATCTGGCGTTGAGGTCCTGGCGAACGCACCATTCGAGAAGCTGGATATCCATCATCTGGTCTCTCTTGGAGACTCCGATCTTCTCGCAGAACATCTTGAGCGCCTCAGGAGTGTAACCCCTGCGCCTCACGCCACAAAGAGTAGGCATCCTCGGATCGTCCCATCCTGACACAAGGCCTTTCTGGACGAGTTCCAGCAGCTTGCGCTTGCTCATGAGGGTATATGTGAGGTTGAGGCGGGCGAACTCATATTGGTGGCTGGGATATATCCTGAGGGCCTGGATGAACCAGTCATAAAGCGGCCTGTGCACGTCGAACTCAAGGGTGCAGATGGAGTGGGTGATATGCTCGATAGAGTCGCTCTGGCCGTGGGTATAGTCATACATCGGGTAGATGCACCACTTGTCCCCGGTGCGGTGGTGAGAGGCATGCTTGATGCGGTAGAGAATAGGATCCCTGAACATCATGTTAGGGGAGGCCATATCTATCTTGGCCCTCAGAACCTTCTCACCGTCAGCATATTTCCCATCCCTCATCTCACGGAAGAGTTTGAGGTTCTCCTCTACGCTCCTGTTCCTGTACGGGCTTTCGACTCCGGGAGTCTCGACCGTTCCTCGGCCTTTGCTGATCTCCTCCTGAGTTTGGTCATCGACATAGGCTATACCTTCTTTGATCATCTGCTCCGCCCACTCGTAGAGCTGGTCGAAATAGTCGGACGCATATAGTTCCTTCTCCCACTTGAAGCCCATCCAGCGGATGTCCTCCTTGATGGCGTCGACATATTCAGTGTCCTCCTTGGTGGGGTTCGTGTCGTCGTAGCGGAGGTTGGTCTTGCCACCGTATTTCTCGGCAAGTCCAAAGTTGATGCAGAGGCTCTTGGCATGGCCAAGGTGGAGGTATCCGTTGGGCTCCGGAGGGAACCTTGTCATAATGCTGTCCACCTTACCTGTCCTAAGATCTTCCTCAATTATCTCTTCAAGGAAATTAAGTTTCTTGGTCTCTTCCATTTTTACCATTCTTTGATCAATCCAACAAATTTAAGGATTATTTGGGTATAATCACGCATGTTCCTTCTTGTTTCTTTCGTATGCCAGCATCCGGGCATCCTCGGCTTTCGCCTTTCGCTCGTCATATTGCCGGTCCCATTCCCTGTAGTATTCTAGTTTTGGATCCTCGAACAGAGACATTTGAATGGCGCTCTCGTGGGTCAGTTTGGAGACCCCGAGCCCCACCTGCCGGATGGGAGTTACCCCGTCCCACACCTCAGAAAGCATCTTGCGCGCCTCATTGAGGATCACCGCTGTCACATCGGTCGGCTGAGCGGTCTGGCATTGCTTCTGGGCGACTGTGAAGTCTTTGTGTTTGATGAACATGGACACAGTTGAGGCTCGGAAATTGTCCCTTCGGATGCGGTGGGCCACGATGCATGCCACCTTGAAAAGGGCCTTGTCGATGTCTTTCGGATCTGTCAGGTCTTGGGAGAAGGTGCGCTCGGCGCTGTAGCTTTTCGCCTCAGCAACCTCGATCGCTACTGGGGAGCTATCATGCCCATTCGCATTCTCATGCAGTTGCAAGGCGAATTTTTGCCCCACAAGCCTCACAAGCGACTCCATCCCCAGGTTGGCCAGATCCCCTATAGTGCGTATTCCATAGGAGATCAGTTTTTCTTCCGTTTTCTTTCCTACCCAGAGTAGATCCCGCACCCCAAGCGGCCACATTTTCTCTTCCACCTCACTCTCCCACAGAGTGTGGACCTTGTCCGGCTTCTCAAAGTCGGATGCCATCTTTGCCAGCAACTTGTTCGAGCCGACACCTACATTGACAGTGAACCCCAACTTCCCTTTTAGCTCAGCTTTAAGGTCTTTGGGGATCTGGACGCGGTGCTTCCCGTAGCACCGGAAGGTCATGTCCAGAAAGCACTCATGTATTTAAA
>JAEEGH010009065.1_pt1 | contig 23311 bp, 19 predicted proteins | sample 9134181 | NCBI WGS metagenome assembly JAEEGH01 (sample SAMN16246544, study PRJNA631951) | gut metagenome | biome: gut microbiome; feature: rumen; material: DP-attached | host: Bos | place: Iran: Karaj | collected 2018-10
CTTCTGACGCCATCCTTGCCGTTAACTGAACATGATTGGACGGACTGATTTCGCCGCTTACGGAATTGATCACCAGGGATGTCGGCACCTTCGGAACATCAATCTGGAGCGATTTCATATACTCTTCCAGCGAAATACTGATGGAGTCCATCAGATCCACATAAATGGTGAAGCCATTTGATTTTACCGCTCTTACCGCAACGTTTTTGTCTTTAAACTTAGCGATGCCGGAGAGATATACATCAAATCTGCTCTCGCGGCCGTCCTGCTCAGGAATATATAAAAACCTACTCTTAATCTGCCCGATTGAAAGCTGATTATCCAGAACTCCCCATGAAGCATCCCCAAGGTCGACAGTAACCATCACCGCATCAATGTGAGGAAGTCCCGATGTTAGGCTGAAGTCCAGACAAAACTTCCTGAGATGAACGGTGGGAGTGCTTTGCAACGCCTCGGGCAATGCAGCGGCTGCATCATTTGACCCGAACAATTCTGTTATTTTCGCCAGTTTTTTCGGAGTAAAATCATCCAGATTGACCTCAAGACCAAACTCCAGCGTGTCCGGAACATAGTTCATCCAGCAGTCTGCTTTGAGATCAATCACCGGCACTGCAATTTTCCCGTGAAAGGCGTATCGCGGAAAGTATGTGGGATTTGTGTTCACGAAAACTCCGTCCGGCGGAAAATACATACGCAAACCGAGTTCAGTAAAGTCAACCACATCTGTGATGGAAAAACTGTTATAATCCAGAAGCTCTACGGTAAATACATATCCCGGAAGCGGATTGCCCGACGGATCCAAAGAATCGTCCGGAAACTCTCCCCAATCAAGTTCCTTCATTTCTCTGGTATTATCCAGATTGATATGGCCGTGCATAACCGGATAAACACCTGTCTTCTGCTCGATTACGGACATTAACGGCGAGCTCGATATTATTCCGCGGAAATTGATCCCCTCGCAAAGGCTGATTCCGTTGTATTTGTCGACAATCTGATTAGAGATTATCAAGGAACTCTCAGAATACCCGATATCCAGAAGGCGACAATACTCTCCTCCCGGCAGATTGGGAAAGCTCGTCAGGAAAGTCCACGTCTGCGGGTCAAGTTTTATCTCGACAACAATGCATACATTTCCCGAAGCATCTAGGGAAAAACAAGCCCTCGTATCGGCGTTCTCGACATTGTATGCACTCACTTTTCCGGTAATGAGAATGCTGGTTTCCGTCTCCTCTCTGGAAGCGCCTGTTATCGTCAGTGTCCCTCCAAAAAACTGAAGGAGCCACCGGTCCACATCCGGCGTCAAAATCCCTTTTTCAAGCAAGAAGATCTCGTTCTGAACAACTATTTTAGATTTTAGTTCGTCCCAGTTCATTCTTCTCCTCCCTTATAACTCCGCCGTAGTGATCTCAAGCTTAAACGAAATCAAATCAGGTCTTTCTAGGCTTGATCCCCACGTTGCTGCAAGCGCACTCATATTATTACCGTTCCATTCAGGATTGAAACCAGCAACAGACGCCGAAGTTCCTGGCAATTGGTAAGTCTCGTCTATAAAAAACGTTACCATCCACTCCGGATCCCAAAGCATCCCATCATTTCTGATTAATACCGCAAGAGAATCATCATATGTTTTAATATCGTTATACGGCAGTCCGGCAGCGCATACCACATGCGCATCCACTTTGCCGACATCTGGCTGTCTTACCCAGTAAGTCTTCATAAGGGAGCGATCTGACTCTAAACAAATCTCGACAAAGAGATTGAAACCTATGAAGTAATGAGCAATAAGCTCCGAATCCCGAACTACACCCAACTCTCCTTGCCGTTGCGTATTAAAATCATTTCCGTGGGAAATTCCATCAATGCCGGATGTACATAGCTTTCTGACTTCCTGTCGTAATACCACACCCCCTTTCACCAAAAAAGCCGGCATTGAGTTTTTTATTTTTTTCGGTGCACCGGGAGCAGCACTGTTATACACACATGTGCCACACAAAAACAACCAGTTATCTATGGTTCTTCCCCTATGCATTTCGGAGTACCCACTAAAGTATAAGTATAAAAATGCGCTCAGCGTATTATATTCATCGAGTGTATATTCACCTGCAAAGATACCGTTACTCCCCAGAGGGCGAAAATAGAATTCCGGCGCCACAAAAACTCGTTGCACGGCGGCATTTGGCTGATGTCGGTGTCCGTCGTCGTCAATACTCTTTTCAATTGCGATCAGCAACCGCTTTAGCCGCACTTTCAGATCGTCACACACCCGAAGCGTGTCAATCCACCTCACAACATCGTCCGGAACTCCCGGTGTACGAGTTATTGCGCCGGTATCCCACCCGGAAATCACGTTAGTATCTACCATCCCGGCTGCAGTCGGAACCACAAAACAATATGCTCTATAAGCCATACCTTTCTCCTCTCCTATACGTTGTAATTTGCCAATATCTGCTTTATCTTCGCCGTTGCCCGATCGCTGATGGCATCTCTGATCTCTCCGAGCTTTGCACTGAATGCATCTAGAATCTTCGGTTGCACTGCCGGATTGTTCAGAATTGACTCAAGGAGCCCTGTCAGATGCCCCGGGATATCCAGCGCTATATGGAAAGCGTTCTCCGCATATGACATCTCCGCCGTATTGACCCGCAGCGAAAAATCCTCCACGTCACTTCCGGAAATCTCGCAGGCCAGGTAGAAGGGGAGCCCCGAGGCATCGACGGTAAATGTCCCGTCGGGTTTTTCTCCGGCCATCGATAGCTCAATCCCGCCGGAAATGTCCAGGGACAGCTTCGCTTTCATCGTCGCAAGCTCGCGGTGCTCTTCGTTCGGCGGAACGAAATCGATGTCTCCTAATTCAACAACCAGATTCTGCAGTCCCTTGATATGCACTTTCGTGAGCACTGCATCGTCAATCACCAGTCCGCCATCGCCTCCCAGCTTGCCCAGGTCTATCCGATCGTAATACAAATCCGTTAAATCAAAATCCGGCGTCTTACATGCCTCGATCACCTTCGGAAGATAGTAGGCACTGTCCTTGTTGCAAAGCGCATACCGGATCCGGTCGAAGATGTACTGGTCTACTGCATTTTCCTCCTGATAGGTTGTGGTGGTCGGAAGCATGCCGTCAACGCGCCCCAGCACCTGGTCAAAGGTATTCGCCGTATATCCGGCCAGCCGCCCTGCCATATTCTCTCTCATCGAAACATTGTTCAATATGCCGAACACTCTCGTAAGAACCGCATCCACAATCCTATGGTTGCCCACAAAATAGCTGACGAAGCCTTCAAAAAGATCCTCGTACCCCGGATAGTTCGCGGTCACATTGCTGGGTTCGATGGCCGAGTTCGTCACCAGCGAATGCGTGTCGATTCCGATGCTTTCAACACGCGTTCCGAGGGTTCTTCCTTTTACCGTCGGCTCGAGCCAATATGTAATCTTCGCTGTTAGATTGATTGAAGGCTTCGAGGCGTCCTTCAGTGTAATCTTCAAGTGCCCGCCGAGCTCCATTTCACATTCCGGCCAAGCTCCCGGAATATACTGCTCGGCATGGTACTGCTCCGCCTCCACATAATTTCCCTTCTCATATTCCGCGGCTATATAGGCGCAGACTTTTTGCTTTATCGCAAAATCAAATTCCGCTGAGAACTCGTCCAGCTGTTTCTCCTTCGCATTATATGCCGGCCCGGAAACAGGAAATTCCAGGGTATATGCGCACAACGGATCGAACCTGTTAACGCTGTTAAGGTTTCCCATCATGATATTCTCGACGCCGTACAGGTAAATCTTGGAAACATCTAATCCGGTATCCCCCTCATTCCCCGTCATTGCCTTTGAAAACTTGACGTTTTTGAATATTTCCCTGTGCATGCTCGTATCATATCCGGTCGCCCGGTCTACCATAGTTTTGTAGACATCTACCAGCGAGTTCGAAATCTCGTCCCCGAGCACTGCAGGATCAATCGTAACCGCCTCTTCTCTGGTCACGGGACAATACGGTTTCAGTACTTTCGGCAGCCAGACATTGCTGTCTTCCTTCTTCGTCTTTTCTTTCAAAAGGTTGTACAAAAATGTTGTTAAATTCCCCATAGCCATCTCCTATACTGCATTTACCATCTCTTCCAGCAGATTGTGCAGACACTCCGTGTATTGATTCTCCGGGAAGAAGGTTAGATATTCCTGCGCCTCGTGCACGTATGTTCTCGCACATTCGTACGCCTTGCCGACGCCGTTCATCATCACACAGTTTGCGACTTCCTCCGTGAGCACTGCATTTTCATCGTTCATGTACTCCGACAGGCAATCGCTCCCCGCGCCCTCCAACGCCAGTATGACAGGCAGGGACAATGTCCGGTTTCGCAGATCCGTTTGACCGGTTTTTCCGGCCTCTTTTCTGCCGCGAACGCAGTCCGTCACATCGTCCATGATCTGGAACGCAAGGCCGACTCTTCTCCCGAAAAATCCGGCCCGTCTGGAATCGCTTCTCTTTCCGCCGCCGAGAATCACTCCTGCCTCACACGCCAACCCCATCAGTGTGGCTGTTTTTCTCTCGATTGTCTTTAAATACCGCCGGCGCATCCTTTCGTAGCTCTCCATCTTCGGCGCAAGGATCTCGTCCATCTCGCCTCTGGAGACATCAAAAGCCACATCCAGAACCATCTCCACCAGCTCCATGTCCTCCTGCACCGTAATGACATCCACGAAGCCTCTGACCGCCTGCAAGAACTGCATATCTCCCAGAATGATCGCGCTGCCGATTCCCCGGTTGCTGTGAACCGTCGGAAGACTGCGCCGGTAATCGGAATTGTCGATGATATCATCGTGAATCAGGCTGGCCACATGAAGCATTTCCAGTGACGCTGCGCCTTTGTAGCATTTTTCGGGGAGGAGCCCCTCGCTTCCGTACGCCATTCGCGCAAACAAAAGCGACAATATCGGCCGAAGCTTCTTCCCGCGACGGTACATCTCGTACTCGTTGTCTGTCAGGTATTCGCTCTGCTTTGCCAGCTGATCCCGAAGTTTCAGGTCAAACTGAGCCAGATCCTCACGCAAAATCCCGTTTGTGATTGCCTTGAGAACCTTTTTCTCCGGATTAGATGTTGATAGCCTCATACTTCGCCACTTCCTTACGCACAATCTGTCCGATGCCGTCTCTCACCACGCTCAGGACACTCTGTCCGACAAATGAGACATCCTGCATCTTCGCCTCCAGTTCCGCTCTGAACTCCTGCGCCCATTTTTCGCTGTCAACATCGATGTCAAACTCGGGCGTTTTGACCTGCAACACCGTAATTCCCTTTGTCTCGCCGTTCTCCTTTCGGAGAAGAATGTCCATCTCAAAGCCGTCTCCGGGGATGCTCCCCGCAAACGTTCCGGTGTGAAGAACGGTGCCGTTTCTGCCGAATTGTTCTTTCTCTGCGATCAGCTTTCGGAAGAACCCCTCGCGGCCGTATTTGTCCTCTTCGTTGTTCACGACGCCGTTTCGCTCATTCTCCAGTCTTGCCATATAATAGTTGTACTCATCGCAAGGATTCTTTTTCGGTCCGGGCCTTTTGAACTTGTACTCGGGGTCAGCTACCACCGCATAGACGTCACCTTTCGTCATCGGTTTGGTGTTATCTTCGCTGTTTTCGGTGTTGTCGTAGATTGCATTTTCAAAATCATTGATCGCTTCGATCGAATCCTGTATTTCACTGTCGGGGATCTGGACCGGCCCCGGCGGATTCAGGTAGGATGTTCCGCCCTTCATACTGTGAAGCGTGAGAACAAGGGCCCCCTGCACATAAAACGATCTACCGTTGTACGTTGCCGAATCCTGTCCCGAAGGCGCATAGTTCTTATCCTTGTCATTAATGATCTTATCCTCTTGCAGGAGCGCCTCATGGGTATCCCGCGCCATCGCCTCAACCATGTTTCCTTCCCGCCACTCATCACAGAAAGCAAACGAATCAAAAGCTTTGTTGTATGTATACTGGTGGTCATTATACGGCCTCAACAGTTTCTCTCCGTTGGGCGTGTTCTGCAGGCGCGCTTGTTCTTCTCTCGCGTGCTGAAGCCACACATCTTTTTCCTCCCGGCTCGGGCCTTCCTCGCCGCGGACGCGCAGGTTCCCGGCAACATCGATCTGTTGTCTAGGATCGTAGTTTGCCTCAAGCTCATAGGAAACAAGGAACGGCGTGTTCTTAAACTCATAGTGAACAACGACTCCGTCTTCCGTTTCCTGCTTTTCCCTCTTGTTTACCTTGAGGTCCTCCGGCAGCGTCAGGCCCGTAAACCTCACCGCAACCGAAGCCTCGTCCATCGCCGCGTTCTGCGGCAGCGGAAAATGTCGCAGAAGCGTTACTTTATTCTGGTTTTCCTTTTTTATCTCGTGTTTTTTCATAAGCCCCTCTACTTCAGCGTGATATCAAGATCTCCCGAAAATACCATTGTCTTATTGACGTACTGATTCGACATGTTCGTTACCTTCAACACGAGGGCGTACATATCCTTCACAACAATGTCCCGCTCCCTGAAGCCGACACCGAAGCCCTTGGTGAAATCGTTGTGCGCCACGGCGATAATGGTATTCTGAACCGCCTCTTCCAGCGGCCAGGCCCAGCAGGATTCCGCTTTCTCAATCCAGTTCCCGATAGGATGGAGGATAACGTTAAAGTCCTCGAGATCGCTCAGGCTGACCGAGACGTAGGACTCTTTGACTTCGAATTTGGCTTTTGCATGAAGCGGATCCGGCTTAAACTCATAATCGTATCCGACCCCGGAAGCATTGGTTCCGAACAAAACCAGGTGTCCCGCGAAAGAGAGCTGCGGAGAAATCGCAATCTTGATGGAATCGTCGTCGATTGAGCTGCATCCGATCTTTTTAACCGATGCCGATACATCCAGCCTCACTCCAAAATGTCCTAAAACCGATACCTTCTTCGTATCATCAAAATGCCTGCTGAAGGCATACTCATCCTTGCACTCGTCAAACTGCTTGTTCAAAACCGCATTGAGCTCGTCGGTACCGAACGCAAATGCAACATCCTTGTTCGAAGACTTCGTCGTATCAATGATCGACCGATCCCCGTCAGCATTTGTCAGCAAATAGATCGCCCCGTCTTTTTTGATGAACGCCGGCTTGTTCACGGTGATCCCGAGCTCCACAAGATTGTCAAGCGAGAACAAGCTCGTGGTCTGTCCGCCGCTGTTTCCCAGCACTTTGTTTACACTTCCGATAATGACGCCGCTCAGAGCCTTCATCACTCCCTTGTCGAGCTCGGAATAGTCGGAGCGGTTCACGATCCCGTTCACTGTAAAAAGAACGTCCTTACCGTTCACCTGCGGCGCGGCCACAACATCGATCGTAATGACGCTGGCGTCACCCCCGTCCACCTTCAGGCTTGTCTGGGCTTCCAGGAGAAACGCTTCGTCCGACGGCTTGATTGATTCTCCTTTTTCGTTCCAGACCTCCGTACCGTCGGGGATATCCGCAAAGCTCACTACGGGGGATTTTGTCACCTGCCACTCAACAGAAACCGTAGCTCCCATAATCGATACCGCTGTAGTGTTGTGGAGCGCATCCTGCACCGTTTTGCTCTGAAATGCAGTGTCAAGCAGCTTGTTAAATGCTCCTTCTTTGATCGACACGCAAAAACCATTCATCTCTCTTTGCTCCTTTCTCCTGCTCGTTCCGGCGATACATTTGCCGCCTGTTCTGCTGTTACCCTCTTCACTCGTCTAAACTGACATCCAGCTGTGCGTACCAGTTACGCATGTAGCCGGTTGCGTAGTTTTCGAACTCCGTTAGTTTTGCGTGCAGGGCAGTGCTGCCCATCGTAATTGTCGCATCCGGAATCGGTACATCAATGGGAATACCCATCGACTCTTTCAAGTGTTTCATCTCTTCTTCCGCATGCTTACGGACCTGATCCACGATCATCCACGACAAGGTGCATTTTTCGATACACTCCACAGATATATCAAACTTATCAAATGCGGTGATCTCTCCGACCAGCCTTCCGTCCTTAACCTCGAGCATGGGCATGGTATGAAGCGGGCTCGGGACGATGTAGACAGCATACTGCGGGTCTGACACCAGAAAATTCGTTGAAAGATGGATCCTTATGTCGGGATCGATCCGTATGCTGATATTATTGATGCCCACGGCATCGCACCAAATCTTACCGTTGACCTCGAAAGTAACGGAACCTTTTACCGTTCCGATGCCTACGTCAATCGAGAAGAAGTGCCCCCACCCTCCGGACGTCTCTTTTCGCAGCTCGCAGGAAATAGCCTCCTTACACCAGCCTTCGGTTACAGCAAGTCCGAAGTCCTGATTCATCGTCGGTATCCCCGTGTCAAAATCCTTATAACCGTCGCTTTCCCATACTCCGATTGCACCGAATTTTCGCACAAATCCTCTCTCCGAAGGTTGCGGAATGCCGAAATTTCTCAAAAACTCCAGGGAAAATACTTTCGGAATTGTTTGCCCGTCAAACCCGAGCGCTTTGTTAACGGACGCCAGCAGGTCCTTGCAAGCCCCCTTGAGGATTGCCCTGTCCAGCTCCGAATAACTGTCGTCCATCTGCAGGCCGACCATCCTGAACGCTACTGCCAGAGTCTGATCATCCACAACCGGATTCGCAACCAGGATCAATGGAATTTCGCTGTCCCCGTTGTTCTCTGCCCGGAGCTTGGTCGTTGCGGAGATGGTAAACATATTCTCCCCGATCTCCAGTTGTTCTCCTTCCTCATTCAACGTCTCCCGCTGCTGATCGATATCTGCGAAGCTGGCCACCGGAGCCTCCGTCACTTCCCAGTGGACACGAACCGTTGCCTGCATAATTGTTACCGTCGTTTCGCCGCTCAGCATTTTGCGAATATCTTCACTTAGAAATCCTGTGTCAAGCAGCCTGTTCATTGCTTTTTCCGCAAACCAGATACAATAGCCTTCCATACTACACCTTTTCTCCTTTCTTTTTTATGCGCCCTTACAATATGCTCCGCTGTTTTATCATATGCGTTTCCGTACGCTTTTCTTGCAACGTGCAATTACCGCGTAAATGCGTATATGTATATTGCATTATCGCTAAATAATCTGTCGTTTCTGCTCGCGGAAAAGCATTGTTTTAACTGTGTTTGCACGTTTTTGATGCGTCTCACAGCTATAAAATAACGAATTTATTGTAATTGGATAAATGATAGCATATATAAAATACTGAGTCAACTTACAAAATTGCAATATGTCTTGCTCTACGGCTCGGATTCCGGCATCGCAGCAGCTGCAGGCCCCCTTGCAAAATCCTCGCAACCCCTTAAAACACATGCGTTCCGGTCTATCACTCCGCACGAGCGATAGAAACAACCTATGGAACGCCAAAACAATTTGCAATCGCCGACGACATGCAAAAACTGTTGTAAAAAGCCCGCCGCTGTGGTATTTTATTTTCCAAAGCGAATTCGCGCGTATGGGTTGTTGCGGATTGCATTTTCAGAATCAGTATTGCCGCGCCGGGGCGGCCACAGGAGGTTATTATGTCCAAGATCGAGACAAAATGTATTCACGAGGGCTGGAAGCCTTCGCAGGGAGAGCCGAGACAGTTACCGATTTACCAGAGCACGACTTTTAAATATGATTCGAGCGACGCCATGGGCGCTCTGTTCGATCTGGAGGCTTCGGGGTATTTCTACACCCGCCTGCAGAATCCGACGAACGACGCGGTTGCGGCGAAGATCACGGCGATGGAGGGCGGCTATGCAGGTATGCTGACGTCCTCTGGCCAGGCAGCAAACTTCTACGCAGTGTTCAACATCTGCGAGTGCGGCGACAGCTTCCTCGCTTCGACGGCGATCTACGGCGGAACCTACAACCTGTTCGGCGTGACGATGAAGAAGATGGGCATCGAGTGCATTTTCTTCGATCAAGACAGCACCGACGAGGAGATCGAGGCGCTGATCAAGCCCAACACCAAGTGCATTTTCGGCGAGACGATCACGAACCCGACCGTCACGATCTTCGATATCGAGCGCTTTGCGAAGCTTGCGCACAAGCACGGCATGCCGCTCATCATCGACAACACGTTTGCTACGCCGGTGAACTGCCGCCCGATCGAGTGGGGCTGCGACATCGTAACGCACTCGACCACGAAGTACATGGACGGCCACGCGGTTTGCGTCGGCGGCGCCATCGTGGACAGCGGCAACTTCGACTGGGATGCCAACGCTGAGCGCTTCCCGGGTCTCACGACGCCCGACGAGTCCTACCACGGCCTCACCTACACGAAGAAGTTCGGCAAGGCCGCTTACATCACCAAGGCTACGAGCCAGCTGATGCGCGACTTCGGTTCCATCCAGTCGCCGCAAAATGCTTTCTACCTCAACTTAGGCCTTGAGAGCCTTCCGCTTCGCATGGAGCGCCACTGCAGCAACGCCCTTGCTGTTGCGAAGTATCTTGCAAGCAACGACAAGGTTGCCTGGGTTCACTATGCAGGCCTTGAGGGCGACAAGAACTACGAGCTCGCCAAGAAGTACTGCCCGAAGGGCACCTGCGGCGTTATCGCCTTCGGTATCAAGGGCGGCCGTCAGGCTTCCATCGACTTCATGGACAGCCTGAAGTTCATCACGATCGTGACGCACGTTGCGGATGCGAAGACCTGCCTGCTTCACCCGGCGAGCCACACGCACCGTCAGCTCACCGATGAGCAGCTCATCGAGGCGGGCGTTGCTCCCGATCTGATCCGTCTCTCCGTCGGCACCGAGAACATCGACGACATTCTCGCCGACCTCAAGCAGGCGTTCGGGGAGTGATCCGTCAGGTCTTCGACCGGATGTCATAATACATGTCAAAAACAGCCCGCGACTTGCAGGAAAACTGCAGCCGCGGGCATTTTTCGTCGGCGTTTCCGCTTGACAGCGCACGCCTTTGTGTGCTAAGGTTTATGTGGTCTAATTAGAATTCTAATCTAGGGGTTTACGAACATGACAGACGACGAACGATTTTTCCGGGAGATGCTCTCTCTTTATTACGCGCACCGCGCATATAACATCCGCTATTACGCGTCGCTCGGACTGACCCCCGGGCAACCCAAGGTTTTGAATGTCCTCTTCGACGAGGAGGGGTATCTGCAGAAGGATCTCGCTGCGAGATGCCGCGTGGAGCCGGCGACGATGACCTCGCTTCTGGCCAAGATGGAGAAGCAGGACATGATCAAGAAGGAGACGGTGTACGTCTCCGGCGGGAAGCGCGCGTACGCGATCTACCTCACGGACCACGGCCGCAAGCTGGCGCGCCAGGTGTCCGACAAGGCGGCGCAGGCCGACCGGATCGCGCTTTCGGGAATGACCGAGGAGGAAGTGAATTCTCTGTTGTCCCTGATGCGCCGCGCCTGCAAAAACATCGAGGAGCAGCTGGACGGAAGTTGGGAAGGAGCTTGGAAAAGCGTATGAGACGATTGACTCTTTTATTGACATTACTGGTGTTCGGAGCGATTCTGGTCGCGTGCGGCGGGACGAAAAATGCTGAGGACGCCGATGCGACACCGACACCCACTGCGGTTCCGGCAACGGAAACGCCGACCCCCGAACCCGCGACACCGACGCCGACACCGGTGCACGCCTCCATCGACACGAAGCTTCCGTCCGTCTACCAGCGCTACCGCGTGAAGGACGGCGGCCGCATCGAGGAGATTTCCTACGAGACGCAGGACTACTTAAGCGGAGACGGGACAACCTATACGAAGACTGCATTTGTCTATCTTCCGCCGAACTATGATCCGGCGAAAAAGTACAACATCCTCTACCTCATGCACGGCATCGGCGGCAATGAGCGCGAGTGGGGAATGACCGGCCTCACGTCCACGGTCAAGGCGATCATGGACAACCTGATCCTCTACGGCGACATCGAGCCGTTCATCGTGGTTACGCCGAACGGCCGCTCGTACCCCGGTTTTGCGAACACCAACGGAGACAGCAATTCCTTCTACGTCTTCGGCAAGGAACTTCGCAACGACCTCATGCCGTACATGGAGAGCCACTATGCGGTTTACAGCGACGCCGATCCGACTGCGGTGCGCGACCACCGCGCCATGGCCGGCCTCTCGATGGGCGGCATGCAGACCATCAACATCGGCATGTGCGAGTGCCTGGACGTCATCAGCTGGTTCGGTGCATTTTCCGCAGCGCCCACATCTTACGAAGCCAAGAAGGTCGCTTCGATCATTGAGTCCGAGCAGTTTGCTCCGTACCGGGTGAACTTCATGTACAACCTCTGCGGCACCAACGACAACATCGCCTACATGAGCGCCTCCATGGCGGCCAAGAACCTGCCGTCCTACACGGAAAAGCTCTCGGATGGCGAAAACTACCGCTGGATGGAGTGCGCCGGCGGCCACGATTTCTCGATCTGGAATCTGGGCTTCTACAACTTCGCACAGATCGTATTTAAGAATTAAATCCTTCGGAAAATGAACTTCCCGAAACGAAAATGCCCCTGCCGGATCTTCCGGCGGGGGCGTTGTTTATGTTTTCGGTTTTACGGCTCTGCAAAGCACGAATTCTCTTACAGCTTCTCCGCAAGCTGCAGGATCAGCTGCTCGGTCTTCTCCCAGCCGAGGCACGGGTCGGTGATGGACTGGCCGAACACGGTGCCGCCGACTTCCTGGCGACCGTCCACGAGGTAGCTTTCGATCATGAGGCCCTTCACGAGGCGCTTGATGTCGGAGTTCAGATTGCGGTTATCGACCACCTCGTTGGCGATGCGGATCTGCTCAAGATAGCGCTTTCCGGAGTTGTTGTGGTTCGTGTCGATGATGACCGCGGGGTTGATGAGTCCGGCGCCCGCGTAGGCGTCGCTTAAGCGAAGCACATCCTCGTAGTGGTAGTTGGAAACGCTCTTGCCCGCAAAGTCAAGGTAGCCGCGAAGGATGGCGTGAGCGTAGGGATTGCCCTTGCTCTGCACTTCCCATCCGCGGTAGATGAAGGTGTGGCCGTGCTGCGCGGCATGAATGGCGTTGATCATGACGCCGATGTCGCCGCCCGTAGGATTTTTCATGCCGACGGGGATGTTGAGGCCGCTGGCCGTAAGGCGGTGCTGCTGGTCCTCCACGGAGCGGGCGCCCACCGCGACGTACGCTAAAAGATCCGAGAGATACCGGTGATTCTCCGGGTAAAGCATCTCATCGGCGCAGGTGAAGCCGTAGTCCGACAGGGCCGCGCGGTGCAGCTCACGGATGGCGACGATGCCTTTGTAAAGGTCGGGCTTCGCCTCCGGGTCCGGCTGGTGCAGCATGCCCTTGTAGCCGTCGCCCGTGGTGCGGGGCTTGTTGGTGTAGATGCGCGGGATGATGAGAATCTTGTCCGCCACCTTGTTCTGCACCTCGCGAAGCTTCTCAATGTAAGCGAGCACCGGGTCGCGATGGTCCGCCGAGCAGGGCCCGATGATCAACAAAAACCGGTCGCTCTCGCCGTTGAAGATCGCCTTGATCTCCTCGTCTCGCTCGCGCTTGACCGCGGCCATAGCGTCGGTGATGGGGTACTCCTCCTTCACGTCCTGCGGAATCGGGAGTTTTCTGAAAAACTGCATGTTCATAGGGTATCTATCCTCCGAAAACCTTTCTTATCAAACCTTCTTGTCGAAACGCTTGCGGCGCTTCGTGGAGAGCCGCATCATTTCCCGCATCCTGTCGCGGTCGCCGCTTGCGATGGTCTCGCGAAGCTCGTCAAATGCCGCCCTGTAGGCGTCCATTTCCCGCAGCAGCGCGTCCTTGTTGGCCAGGAACAGCTCGCTCCACATCTCGTCGTTGATGTTGGCGATGCGCGTCAGGTCGCGGAAGGAGTCACCGGTGTAGCGCTCCAGATCCGGCGCGTCGCAGGCGCACATTAAGGAGACGGCGATGCAGTGCGTAAGCTGCGAGAGAAATGCGATCATGCGGTCGTGGCTCGCCACGTCCAGAACCGAGATGTCCTTGCAGCCGAGGGTCTCGCCCAGGGCCTTGCAGAGGTTGATGGCGCGCTCCGTATTTGCCTCCGTGGGCACCACGATGTAGTTCGCTCCGCGGAAAATGCGGTCGTCGCTGTACTCGATACCGCTGGACTCGCGGCCCGCCATGGGGTGCGCCGCGATAAATTCAACCCCCTTGGGCAAACTCTTCTGAATCTCGTACACCACACAACCCTTCACGCCGGTCACATCGGTGATGACCGTACCCGGGCGAAGCTTGTTGCCGTGCTCGTGGATCCAGTCGATGAACACGTGCGGGTACAGGGAAAATACGATCAGATCCGCATCCGCCAAAAGCGCCTCGTCGACAAATGCGCTTCCGCGCTCGATCATCCCGTGGGCCACCGCGTAGTCCACGCTCTCCTGACGCCTTGCGATGCCGGTCACATGATACCCCTGGCGCGAGAGCGCCGCGGCGTAGCTGCCGCCGAGAAGGCCGAGACCGACGATACAGATTCTGGTATTTTTATCTAAAAGCATACGAAAACCTCCTATAACAGCTCTTCCATTCCGATTTTCTGCGGCTTCATGCCCATGGCCTCATAAAAGCTCATCGCGGTGGGGTTGCATGCCCACACGTTGAGGGTGACACTGTCGCACTTCTGCTCCTTCGCGAATGCCCTCACGTACGTGTAGAGCGCCTTCCCGACGCCCTGCCCGCGGGCCGCCTCGTCGACGCAGATGTCGTCCACATAAAGTGTCCGGTTATCCTGCAGAAGCTTGTGTCCGACGACCTGTTTAAGCGCGCAAAATGCATGCCCGAGAACCGTTCCGTCCCCTCCTTCGCACACAAACACCGGCCGCGCGTCGTCCGCCAATATCTCCGCCAGCTCCTCCGGCGTATATTTCGTGACGGGCCCCTTGAAGATGTCCGGCCGCCCGTTGTGATGAACCATGTCCACCTGCACCAAAAGCTCCATGATCTTCGGGATGTCCCGTTCTTCCGCTCTTCGAATCGTGTACATAACTGTCCTCTCAATCCTCCCACTCAAGCGCGATGCCCGCCGCCGCGATCACCGCAAAGAAGTCGGGATAGCTCTTCGCCACAGCCTCCGCGCCGTCGATGGTGCCACCCGTCACCGTGCACAGAAGCGCCATCGCCATCACGATGCGGTGATCGTTGTGCCCGGAGAGAATCGCCGTCGGAGCGTGCAGTGAAAGGGCGGGTGTATTATCCGCGCCGCTGCCAATCGCTGCGCCGCCGATCGTCACGTCGTTCTCGCCCACCGTCACGGCTACGCCGAATTTGGCGAGCTCCTCCGCGCAGGCGCTTGCCCGGTCGCTCTCCTTGATCGCCAGCCGTGCCGTCCCCGTAAAATGCGCCCCTCCGCAGTACGCCGCCATGGCAAACAGGCAGGGTGCGAGGTCGGGGCAGTCCGACAGGTCAAACTCGCGGCAGGTCCCGTCCGCGAGGCTGTGAAGCATCTCGCAGTACACGCGGTCGCCCTGGGCGGTGTCCGCGGGAACGCCGAGAACTTCGAGGGAATCCGCCTGTGCCGAAGCGTCCGTCCGCCCGGCTAATATTGCCAGCGCCTCCAGGAAAGCTGCGTTGGAGCAGTCGCCCTCCACCGTGTATCTGTGAATCCGGCAAAGGTGGGCAAAGGAGCCGTCTGCGGATGAATTGGCCGGGATAAGGAAGCGTCTGTCGTCGCGCTGTACGGGGACGCCGAAGTCCCGCAGAACGCGCACCGTAATATCCGTGTAGGAGCTGCTCTCAAAGGCGCCCGTCACAAGGATTTCGCTCGGCGTGTCCGCCAGAGCGAGCGCAAACAGAAGGCCTGTGATAAACTGGCTCGAAATGTTGCCGGGGATCTCGTACCGGCCGGCGGAAAGGCCGCCGCAGACCGTGAGGGTCTGTCCCGCAAGGGCGAACACGCCGCCGTTTCGGGCCGCAAGGTCCGCGTATATGCCAAGGGGCCGCTGCATCAGCCGCTCGCTCCCCGTAAAATGCACCGTCTTCCCGGAAAGCATGGCAATCGGGATCAAAAACCGCAGCGTGCTGCCGCTCTCACGGCAGTCGAGGGTCGCGCCGTCGGGGATGTCCGCCAACGTAAGCCCGCCGATGGCGACGTTTCCGTCCGGGCCGTTGGAGCCCTTCTCCACCCGCGCGCCCAGCGCCGCAAGGCACGAAAGCGTCGCGTCGATGTCCACGGAATACGCCACATTTTCAATCAAAACTCCGCCGGAAAATGCACCCGCGATCAGCGCCCGGTGCGCCACGCTCTTCGAAGGCGGCGCCGTCACGCTCCCGTGTGCTCTCGATGGATGAATCGTAACTCTCATAGTGTCTCCTGTGTTGCATTTTGCGCCTGTGGGTTGCCGCGCCGCTACTTCTGCCCGGCAAATGCCGCCCAGACTTCCCGTTCCACCGCGGCGATCGTGCCGTCCGTCTCCACATGGGCATCGCAGGTCGCGCAGTAAATCGGATACCGCTCGCGGTAGCGGGCCTCCAGGGCCTCGCGGTTTGCGGAAAGCGGTCTCCCCTCCGTCGCCGTGATGGAGGAAAGGGGCCGGTCGAGGAAAATGATCCTGCCGTTAGCGCGAAGCGCATCCACATTTTCCGGGCGAAGCACTGCGCCGCCGCCCGGGGCAATGACCTTGCCGCCCGTCGCGGACAGTTCGCGGATCACCGCGGACTCCAGATCGCGAAATGCCTTTTCGCCCTGTGTCGCGAAAATTGTCGGGATGTCGCATCCGGCGCGCTCCACGATCGCGTCGTCACAGTCCACGAACTCGCGGCCGTGGTGCTTTGCAATCAATTTTCCGACGGTGGTCTTGCCGACGCCCGGCATACCCGTGATGACAAGGTTTTCCTTTTGGGAGAGAAGCTCCCCGTACACGCGGGCTACGTCCGCCGGATCCCCGGGAACCCCCGTAAAATGCTCCGCTGCCGCCGCAGCCTGCCCTACCAGCATGAAAAGGCCGCCCGTCGCGCGGATGCCGCGGGCCTTGGCCGCCAGCACCAACTTCGTGCGAAGCGGGTTGTAGATGGCGTCCACCACCCCCGATAACTTCGGGTAGTCCGCAAGATCCACGGGGCTTGCATCCGTGTTCGGATACATTCCCACCGGTGTTGCATTTATGATAATCTCCGCGTCAGCGTGCTCTGTGCGCGCCTCCTCGTAAGTGATACAATCGTCTCGTTTCTTCCTGGATACACGCAGAGCCACGCCTGCGCCGAGGGATTTGGCGACCGTCATCGCGGTCTTCGACGTTCCGCCGGAGCCGAGCACCAGAACCTTTTTTCCGGCCGGATCAATCCCCTCGCGAAGCATCAGCTCCCGCATTCCTAGAAAATCGGTGTTGTACCCGTAGAGCTTTCCGCCCCGGTTCACCACGGTGTTGACCGCGCCGATCTCCCGCGCCGCCTCATCGATTTCGTCGAGGTACGGAATCACGGTTTCCTTGTAGGGAATCGTCACATTGATCCCGCGAAATTCCCGGGCAGCAAGGAACGCTCCGACCTCCTCCGGCCGCAGCTCCCTAAGCTCGTAGGCATACCCGCGCAGTTTCTCATGGATTTCCCGCGAGAAGCTGTGTCCCAATTTTTCGCCGATCAAACCGTATTCCATGGTTTCCTCCGATCCGCCGGGCAAGCCCCCGCCGGTTCTGTCAAATTGCCGCGTTCACGCCCGTGATCACTGCAGCTTCCCGGCTCCCGCCAGAAGGTCCGCGATCACGATCGCCGTCATGGCGTCCACAACCGCGCGCACGCGGTGGGCGATGCAGGGGTCGTGGCGCCCCGAAGCCGCGAGAGTCACTTCCGTGTTCTCCCGAAAATCCACCGTGTCCTGCTCCTTGCCGATGGTGGGCGTCGGGCGCACGGTGCAGCGGAACAAAACGGGCATGCCGTTGGTGAGGCCGCCGTTGATGCCCCCCGCGTTGTTCGTCGCTGTGACGACGCGGCCGTCTGCGAGACGGAAGGGGTCATTTGCCGCGCTTCCGCGCATCTTTGCAAGGGCAAATCCCGCGCCGAACTCGATTCCCTTGATTCCCGGAATTGCAAACAATGCGTGGGAAAGAAGCCCCTCCACGCTGTCAAAGAACGGCTCACCGAGTCCCGCCGGCAGGCCGGTCACCGCGGTCTCTAAAATCCCGCCGACGCTGTCCGAATCCGCCTTCGCCGCAAGGATTGCCTCCTGCATATGCTCCCCGGCCGCGGCGTCCAGAACCGCGAAATCAAGTCCGGAGAGAAGCTCCAGATCACATTTAAGTTCCGCACCGCACCCAAAGGCGCGGTCCGTAATTCCCGCAATCTCCGCGATGTGGGTCCCGATCAGAATGCCCTTCGCCTGCAGCGCCGGCAGAAGAAGCGCACCGGCTGCCACCACCGCTGCTGTGATGCGGCCGCTGAAATGGCCGCCTCCGCGGGTGTCGTTAGCCCCGTTGTAGCGCACAAATGCCGCATAGTCCGCATGGGACGGGCGCGCCACCGACGCCATCTTCGCGTAGTCCGCCGACCGCGTATCCTCGTTGGGAATCACGATGCAGACCGGCGTCCCCGTGGTGTGACCGTCGTACACGCCGCTCTCGATGGTGTAGCGGTCCGCCTCGCGCCGCGCCGTGGAGATTGCTCCCTGCGGGCGCCGCATCGCCAGGCACCGGTCAATCACCGCCGTGTCCACCGGCAGCCCCGCCGGCAACCCGTCCACCACGCACCCGATAGCCGGACCGTGGCTCTCGCCGAATATCGTAACCGTAATCTTCGTTCCGAAGGTGTTGTTCATTCCCGAACTCCTTTCCCAATCCCCGCTGCCGCTGCATTTGCCGTAGCGTAAGCTCTCATCCTCTCACAACCGTCGCAATTCGCCGCCGGATCAGCTCCGGCTCCATCAGGTGGAAGTCAAAGGTCCCCGGCTCCCTGCAGAGCACCGTCATGACGGCGCTGCCTTCCGCTTTTTTATCGTGCATGCACAGCGCAAGCACCTCGTCGGGGTCACACTCCGCCTCGTGGGGCAGGCCGAGCTTGTCAAGCACCGGCAAAAGCCGCTCCCGAAGCCGGTCGGAGCACATGGCGACCATTCCCACGGCCACGCACTCCCCGTGGAGAAGGGTTCCTCCGCAGGCAAGCTCAATCCCGTGGCCGATGGTGTGGCCGAAATTGAGCACGCGGCGCAGGCCGCTCTCGCGCTCATCCTCCTCGACAACATATTTCTTGATCCGGATCGCACGCTCGGAAATCTCATCGAGATGCGCGAAGGGATCCTTCTTTTCAAACAAATCAAACAGCTTCTCATCGCTGGTAAGCGACATCTTCAAAGCCTCCGCCAGACCGTTCGCCACCTGGCGCTTCGGAAGCGTCGCCAGCGTATCGTGGTCGATCACCACCATCGCCGGCGGGTAAAAAGCACCCACCACGTTCTTCACTCCCGCGAAATCGATGGCGGTCTTGCCGCCCACCGAGGAATCCACCTGGGACAGCACCGTCGTGGGAACGTTGATCCACTCGATGCCGCGCATATACAAAGCCGCTGCCAGGCCGGTCATGTCGCCGACCACGCCGCCGCCCACCGCGATCACGCGGTCCTTGCGGGTCGCCCGGAGCTCCACAAGCTTCCCGAGAATCATCGTAAGCGATTCCATGGTCTTGTGCTCCTCGCCCTGCGGAATCGTCAGGATTTCCGCCCTGCCGCCGGCCCTGCACGCCGCAGCCACAGTCTCCGCGTACTGCGCCGGAACCCCGTCGTCCGTCACCACCAGGGACAGTCTGCCCGCGCCGCTCTCGCCGATCAGCTCACCGATTCGAGCCAGCGCGCCGCGCTCCATCACAATGTCATACCCGCCGTCGCGGGTCTTAACCGGAATCACCATACAAGTGTCTCCTTTTTCGTAAAATGCAGCCTTTAAACTGCCATTATCCCTTACAACCGAACCTCTCTCTCATAACTGCCGAGCACCTTCAGGTCCGTGCAGCACTCCCGAAGGTCCGCGAGCATCGCCTGCCCGGCCTCGCTTGCCACGTTGCCCTCGCTCTCTGCGTAGAAGTAGTATTCCCACGCCAAATCCTTCCGCGGCCGGCTCTTAAGTGCTAAGAGGTTAAATCCGTGCTCACCGATGACGTTGATGGCCCGCCCGAGGGAACCTGCGGCATTGTTTACGGAGAAGAGCATGAGAAACCGCGCGTCCTCGTCCCCGGCCTCGCGCTTCTCTCTTGTGAACACCGCAAAGCGCGTCGTGTTGTTGCTGTTGTCATTGATGTGGCTCTCCAAAACCTTGAGGCCGAATTTGGCGGCTGCCTCCGCGCTGCCGATGGCAACGAGGTCATGTCTTCCGGCCTCGGCGACCGTCTTCGCCGCGACGGCTGTATTTACCGCCTCCGCCGTCGCGAAGCCGTGGCTCTCCAGGTAGTTCGCACACTGTCCGAGGGCCTGTTCGTGGCTCATCACCGTCCGCACCTCGTCCATGGTCGTTCCTTTGACGGCCAGCAGGTTGTGCACGATCTCGACCTCGTAGACGCCGCTCACATAGAGCTTGCCGAAGTACGCGAGGTCTAAAACCCGTCCCACGTCGCCGTTAAGGCTGTTCTCAATCGGAAGCACCGCACAGTCGCACGTGCCCTCCTCCACGGCGCGGTACGCCGACGCAAAGTCGGAAAATGCAACCGCCGTCGCATCCGGGAATATCTTCTCCGCGGCAATGTTGGCAAATGCACCCTCCACGCCGCTGTACGCGACCCGCATTCCGTCCACCAGGCGATGCTGATAGCTCTTCGAAATACCGATGGTCTCCTTGAGGAAGCTCACATAATACGGCCGCAGCGTCTCGTCAGCGATCAGTCCGGCCTCCTCGCGAAGCATCTCCTCCTCGCGCGACCGGTCCATGATCGGAAGCCCGTGCTCTCTCTTGTATGCCGCAATCGTGCGCACCGCCGCCATGCGCTTCTCGAACACCTTCGCCATCTCGCGGTCCGCCTCGCTGATAATTGCTCTCGCCTGTTCTAAATCCGTCATAAAAAAGACCTTCCTTCCGGGTGGAAAATATGTTTCCTGCAACGCCGATATTCATCAGCCTTTCCCCCATTCATAAAAAGCTCGTTTCACTCGCTTTTTATTTCATGTGGAGGCGCGGCGCGTTCGCGCCTCGCCTCTCATTCTTTCGTCACGGTTCTCCCGAAAACAAGTTTTCGTCGAACCGTGACGAAAGAATGAGAGCGTTGCACTCCTTACCTTTGCCTTAAAACAAAGAATCCGCATATTTCGACTCAATATCGGAACACGCGGATTAGGACTGCATATTTGCTTGATTCATTCTTACGAAGCAAAACGGCAGTCCACACTAAAATAATAAAACCAAAAGCCCTTTGTAAACATGCCTTTTTGCTCCTTTCTGCCGCCCCGCGCTCTTTCGCCGGCGGCCATCTGCGTCACATAATACCCCAGGCAACAAAGATTGTCAAGAAAAAAAGCGAAATTCAAAAGCAAACACATTACCTGTCCACATTTTTCTTTATCGATACCATTTTTGAAAAATCCCCATTCCAAAAGTCATCCCCGTTCATACACGCCAATGTTAAACCTTCATCTCCCGGCACATTAAGCCAGTACGTATTCCCAATTGCCGCGACCAATCGCATTGCCGTTCCGGTTTTCACTTGTTTTAGTATTTTTCCGTTATTCACATCATATAAATAATATAAAAGCTTTGATCCGTCAATTGACGACAAAACAGCATTTCCATCGCTACTCGCCATCATCGTCGCAGTAAAATCAAGTTGCCTTAGAAACGTCCCGTCCAACCGGTAAACCATCGTAGGCTCTGCACCCTTAGAAAGCGGCTCCTCCAGAAGCATAACATAACCCTCTCCGTAAGCCACCTGCCCAACAGCATGATCTACTCTCATTGTCAGCGACAGCTCCCCTGTTGCAAAATCATACCGATAAAACTCATAGCACGTATGTTTATATGACTCTTCCATGTACTCGTCAATATAGCGGTTATAATCTTCACCGATCGGAGGTAGGCTTGATAGCGGCACATCCATATAATGACAATCGAAGTACAGACAACCGTCATACTCATACAAATCGTCAATAAACGTCGAATACCGGTCGTCTCGGTGGAAAATTTTCGTGCAGCTTCCATCTGACAACGAAATCACGTATACTCCGACATCTTCCGTGTCTCTCGCCTCACCGCTTGAAATCCACTGCTTCTTGCCGCCTTCTTCAACCATCTTGTACGACCACGCGTTTTGATACGTCGTCGCAAAATAATCCTTCGTATAAATCTGCGAATAGGTATGCTCAATCGGTTCGGAAACTTCTGCGATACACTTCTGGTTTTTTCCCTCGCGACTGGTTCGATACAATTTCGAGTCATCAAAATAATACCCTGCATCCTCCCTCACGGAAAAAGCCCCTTTTCCCAAATGATACGCAACACACGTATCATCCAACATCGTTCCGCTGGCAACATCATAGTGCGGTTTCTTGTGTTCGCAATTCGGTTCGAAACAGAAAATAACATCCACTCCTGTAGCAACGTCAAAATACCGCGTCATACCAAACGCTCTCTGCGAAAGCACGGCATACTCCTCTGCCAGAACACTCCCGCCAACATAAAATGAGCAAAAAGACTTACCGCTCTTGGTGACTCTCCGAGCCCCCTCTTCTTCCAGTGCCACCGTTACATTCTTATTCTGTTGGGCATTTTGCGCGTCGCAACTTGTCAACAAACACATTACAACGAGAGTAAACCCGACAAAAGCCGCCTTTCTCAACACAGTAATCACCTCCAAACACTACAGCTCCCCCGACACTACTCCCTTGTCTTCTCGCAATACTCCCTCATCTGTCGATTCAGTTCGTCAACAAATGCGCTTCGTTCCGGAGATTCGTACTGACGAAATAATGCCACCGCATCATACTTTTCCGCCAACGAGAGTTTGTTTTTTTCACTCGAAAGCATCTGCGAAAAGATGGTTGATGTCTCACTGCAAAGACATTTACCGCTTATTATAATATCGTTTAGTGTCGGCAGAAATCCTGTCAATTCGCTGACTTTCTCATCAACAAGGGCTTTTCGACAACATTCAACCTCTTTCGCGGATTCCATGTTTGGATTGAGCAACGCAACAATCTGCGAGTCAGAATAGCAGACGCCCAACACTCGAAAGGCCAGTTCCTTCTGAGTAGACTGTTTGCTAATTCCATATGTCATATTCATCCGAGGTTCATACAGATCAACCGCCAAGCAAATTTCCACAAATCCGTCCCTTGCACTCCGCTTTCCAGCATGGATACAGACAAACACCTCTTCATCTGAAATCTCTTCAAAGTCAGTTGCTTTGACATATTCTCCGTCTTTAATATCGTGATACAATTGATTCCACATTTTTCC
>JAEEGH010009066.1_pt1 | contig 23311 bp, 23 predicted proteins | sample 9134181 | NCBI WGS metagenome assembly JAEEGH01 (sample SAMN16246544, study PRJNA631951) | gut metagenome | biome: gut microbiome; feature: rumen; material: DP-attached | host: Bos | place: Iran: Karaj | collected 2018-10
CACCAAAATGGGAAAAGTGGACGATTCCAAGATAGATCTGTCCCTTATGCCGCTGTTCGCAATGTTCGGTAAGCTCTTCTTGTGGATCGGCGGAGCTGCTGCGATCCTTCACATATTCGGCATGGACCTGTCAGGGATACTGATCAGTGCCGGTATCGTCACCCTGGGAATCACACTGGGTGCACAGAGCGTGCTATCTCAGTTCTTCAGCGGAATAATCCTCTTGCTGACCAGACCGTTCAGCAAGGGGGATTATGTTCTGATAAACGATGTCACCCACATCGTAAAGGATGTCAAACTGATGTACACGGAATTCCTTGGGGATGAAAAGGACCGTATCATCACGATGCCCAACAACGCCGTTGCTTCTGCCACCATAGTCAACATGAGCAAGTATGACAAGGCCTACAGGCTCTATATCAACTTCCAGATACCGTATGATGTCGATATCAAAAAGGCCGAGGAGATCGTGCTCCAGATTGCGGAAGAAAACGAACATGTCCTCCATGATTACAACAAATACAAGAGACCAGTGGTAAAGCTCATAGAATTTCAGGATGCGGGCATCGAACTCAGACTAGACGTCACTATTAGGGACTTCGCCAAAAAACCTACAATCCAGTCCGATCTGAAGAAGGAGCTCTACGTGAAGCTTGCTGAGAATGGAATCGAGGCCCCGTACAACAGGCTTGACGTGAGGATTCTGGATAACGTTCCTGAGGATAACGGTACGGCCTGACCTCAGAATCCGTCCAGTTTCCTCTGGGAATTGTCCGGGAGGAAGGAATGACCCTGTGAGAGCTCTTTGTTGAGCTTCTCCAGGTTCTCCCTCATGGTCTCCTCCTTTTTCTTGCTGGAGGCCTCTATCCCTTCATCCATGGTGCCTGCGGCCACCAGCACATATACTTCCCCGTCATTCTTCCTGCCTGTACGGCCCCTTCTCTGGATCGTACGGATCTCCGAAGGTACGGGTTCGTAGAAAATCACCGCGTTGGTGCTGGAGATGTCCAAGCCTTCTTCGCCAACAGATGTGGCCACGATCACGTTCACATCGCCGGAACGAAGACGGTCCAGCAACTCGACCTGCTCCTTCTGCGACATGCCGTCCTTGGCCTGACCGATCAGTCTGGAGACCTTGGCCCCGCTTATGGTGGATAGCTTCTTTACCATCATATCGCAGGTATCGCGGTACTGCGTAAACACCATTACTTTGGAATCGGGTTCATCGATCAGCGTCTTGCTGACGATCGACATAGTCTTGGAGACCTTCGGATGCTCCACATTGGTGGAGTCCACGATCTTCCTCATGTCCTTGTACTCCGGACGGTTGATCATCTCTTTGGCGCTGCGACCGCCCTGCTCCTGCTCGGCCTCCTCCTCCAGTTTGTCCAGATATAACTTCAGAGGAGTGATTCCCTGAGTCTCTGCGAGCATCATCGCATGCGATATCTTGATGCCTTTTGCCGTCAGCGACAGCCCCTTGTAGACTATGGCCGTCTTCTCTCCTGTGTTCAGCCTTGCCTGGAGCATCCTCTGGATGTCCAGGAAATGACTTCTGGTCGGAGGTCTGGCGGGATTCATGAGCTTCAGGCTCACAAGTTCGCTGACGTAATGGCTGAGCTGTGTCTTGAGAAGGTGGTCCACAGCTACCAGGTCGTCGGGAAGCTTGACCATCAATCTGATGATGTAGGTATCGTGGACATATGGGGATACGTCGCGGTCATCCTCTGACCTGACATCTATCCTTCCGATACGAAGGTTGATGCAGACCTCCTTGATCTTGTTGATATTGGCCCCCGGGGATGCAGTCATACCTATACTGCGGATACTCTTGTTGCAATGCTCTGCCACGGTCACGTTGGCGTATCCGCCCACGCTCCTGTGCGCCTCATCGAAGATGACCAGCGACACTTTATCAAGGGAATAACGGCCTTCCGTGAGATCGTTCGCCACGGTCTGAGGGGTGGCCACGATGACATCGTTCTAGTCGAACATGTCTACCCTCTTCTGGGGGGATACGTTGCCGCTGAGAATGCACACGCTGTGACCGACCATCAGCGAAGAGAATGTATCGTAATGCTGGTCCAACAGGGGCTTGGTGGGCGCCAGGATGATCACCTTCCCCCGATCCACGAAATCAGCCGCCACACGCAGAGCGACTATCGTTTTCCCGAGACCTGTTGGAAGAATGAGAAGAGTATTGGACCTCAAACAGCCGTTCACCATGCTAGTCTGGTAGCTGCGCTCCTCAACCTTATCCGGAGCGATGTTAGGATGAACGACGAAACTCATTAGGGAGACAATGGCGAACGCCAACAAATACGTTTTGACAGATTAAAATGAAGAAAAAAGAAGTTGATGGGCCGTGAGGCCCTTGGAATGTTTAGTGGCATCCGCCGCCGCAAGAGGCGCAGCCGTTGAAGTTGGGGTTGCGGATAGTGAGTCCGGTTCCGAAGTTGGGGTCATCGATGAACTCGATAACACACTCGTCAAGCTCCTTCTTCGTCTCATCGTCGTAATACATCTTGAAATCCTTGGCGGTTTCATCGATGATATCTCCCTCGGCCTCCTTCTCCTGGAAGGACATACCGAACTGGGGTCCGGAGCAAGCAAAACCGGCGACGTAGATCTTGATACCGTATCCAGTCTTCTGGTTCTTCTCGAGCAGATCGGTGATGAACTTTTCTGCCTCAGGTGTTATGGTTACCATAGTTATCGAACCTCCTAACAACGATTAGGATATAAAAGAGTCGGATGGAATCAACGGAAAAACCGTCGATTACCACCCTAATCTTAACAGCACTCTGGCTTTTGGATGTATCCTCCGTCAATACTTGATATCATAGGCATCGGCGAATGCCCTGAGAGCATAGGACTGCGAACGGGTCATGGACATGAATGAACCTATCATGATGCTCTCCAAGATCTCGTCCTTGGTAGCTCCGACATCCTTCGCATGCTGAATCTGGACCTTCAGGCAGTGCTCCCCGCCTGTAGCGGCTGCCGCCGATATCGCCAGAAGGTACCTGAACTTCCTCTCGATCGCTCCGTTCTCGTTCTCCAGAACACACTTAGAGAACTCTGCCGAAGGGACGAAGATATCTGGACGGGTGCTCAGAACCTTGTTGGTAACTGGGATGAACCCATACATCTCTTCTGTTGCCTTAAGGATCTTTTCGGTGATCTCACGTTGCTTAGGATCTTCCTGCATGAATCATGAATTCCAAAACATCGGTTTAAAAATTCTCTCAGAAAAATGATTATGTCACATTGACCGTAGCATATCGGCTTTATATTCCCGTCTAAAACGTTTGACTACTGCGTCACAAACGCAGGAAATAATAATGGACAAAGAAGGGATGTTGAACCGTATATTCGTAGCCAAAGGCGAGAAGTACGGCTACAACGAAGTCACCGCGGGGTTCTCTTCAGAGAAGAACCTCAAGGTGTCTTGGATACGCACAGGAACATGGATCGACATATGGCTGAGCGACTATCTGGAGGATGCTCCGAAGGAAGTCCTGGAATCCGTGGCAGAGACGGTATTCAGAAGGATATGCATCCATGCCAAGGAACCCTACTCAGACGAACTGGTCGAATATGTTACCGGAGAGATGTTTTTGGAAAAGAACCGTCCGATCTACCTCTCCAGGATATCAGGTGTCAGCAAGGGTACCAAGGGCCGCCACCATGATCTGATGAGCAGCTACCAGAGGCTGGTGAGGGACGGTATGATCGAATACGACCCCGACCTTGTGATCAGATGGGCGCCTCTGTGGGACGGCAAATCTGTCGGGCAGTCAAGCGTGCTCATGAAGACCGTTTGCTTGAATCGCAGACTGGATTGCATATATGTGCCTGACGACCTCATAGATTTCGCTCTCTATTCTCAGCTGGTCTTCGTCAACGAAGGCTTTGATGACGACCCCAGCGAGAAGATCAAAAATGCGAAGAAGATAGTTCAGGACCTTCCTGAATTCAATGAGATGCAGGACAGCCTGAAGAGAATGGGGATGACCCTCTGGAGCGAGGTGTCCCCCGCGGACTAACACACTCTTTCATGGTTACGACGGTGACGCCGATCTCGGAGCACTGACTTATCCGGGGGGTATGTGTCGGACCCTACGTTGGCCCCCAGTCATCGCAGTGACGACGCGTCACCAACTCCTGCGGGAGCCCAACTAAGTTGGGATAGGGCCACTGTTCGCCGTCCCGTGCACATGGCGATCACGAATCACGCCCCTTCGCCAGAACGACGTGTTCGTATTCGATGCCCATCTATTTAAATAGGGGCTTTTGCCCCATCTTAATTCATTATTCGCTAATGGTCAATACTATTGTTTTTATTCTAGGAATCCAACAGGTATCTGGATGAACCACCTCAGGATAGATCTGGACAAATGCGTCGGGTGCGGCAAATGCGCCAAGATGTGCCTCAAGAACAACATCGTGATAGAGGATCGTAAGGCCAGAGAGGTGGGCAACGAATGTCTTGAATGCTCCCATTGCGTTTCGAGCTGTCCCAAGGGAGCCATAGAGCTCCTCCCCAGAGAGAAAGGCGATGAGACCGTATTCTCCTCCATCAAGAAAGACAAGATGTTCGACGGAGGAATGATCTCCGACAAGGATCTGGAGGAACTGGTCTCCTCAATGACGCACGGTAAGAGGGACAAGTATGAAATCTTCATACTGCAGGGCGACGAGCTCAATTCTTTCATGGATACCGTATGGGATATCCTGAAGGACAAGGAGTCCACGGTCCCCTTGGTCAAGGAATGGGGCAGATGGAGGGAGAAGCACGATATGCTCCAACCCAATCCAGTGCTTTGGGAGGGACAACAGGTTCTGTTCATCTTCTCGGATTCCAAGGAGAGCGCGCTCATGGCATCGCAGAGGATGATCAGGAAAGGTCTGAGCCTCAGGATCAGAGGATTCCATTCGAACATCATCATGAGCGCTTACCTTTTCGGAAGGGACAGGGTATTAGGATACTTCCCCGACTCGACCAAGGAACTGCAGATGGCCTACGTCATCGGACATGCAAGACGCTTGGTCGAACCTGTGTTCAAACCAATGAACAAGGTCAAAGGCCTGTTCGACAGATTATAAAGTGACGTTATTGCAAATCGTCGATTGACGAACTAAAGGCAACAATAACCGTAAAACTTACTATTTTTGTTAGACATATGACGAATTCTGCTGAATTCGTAGAAATATAATATTGATTTTACGAAATCAGGATTGAATATATGGATATTCGTTGAAAACTATGCGTATCCTACCAAGGTATTTTAATAAAGGTCATAGATTACCACGCATGAAAGGACTACTGACACCCAACTCTGTAGCCATCATTGGAGCCTCCAATGATGAAACGAAGCTAGGTGGAATGCTTCTCAAGAACATGATCAATGCCGGTTTCACCGGCCACCTGTACCCCGTAAACCCCAAAGGCGGAGAGATACAGGGTCTCAAAGCATACACATCGATCACCGAGATTCCCGAACCCGTGGATCTCGCAGTCATCTCCATCAAGGCCGCATTCGTACCCGATGAGATGGCGAACCTGAAGAAGAACGGCTGCCACTGCGCCACCATCCTGACCGCAGGATTCAAAGAGGACAGCCCCGAGGGAAAGATCCTCGAGCAGAAGCTCGTTGCAGCCGCAAAGGAAGCGGATGTCAAGTTCTTCGGACCGAACTGTTTCGGTAACATGAATCCCTGGGCAGGAGTCAACGCGACCTTCGCCCACCTGCTTCCCAGAAAGGGACACATATCCATCTTCTCCCAGTCCGGAGCGGTAGGATCGTCCATCATCGACTGGGCATATTTCAACAAGATCGGAATCGCCAACTTCGTCACATTCGGTAACAAGGCCGATCTGGACGAGGCAGACATCATCCCCGAGATCTCCGAGGACCCCAACACGAAGGTAATCGGAATGTACTGCGAGGGAATCTCCAACGGACACAGGTTCGTATCCGCGATCGAGAACATGCCTGTAGAGAAGCCCATCGTCGTCTACAAGTCCGGAAGGACTCAGGCGGGAGCAGCGGCAGCGTCATCCCACACAGGTTCGCTGGCAGGAGCTGATGCAGTCAACAATGTCATATTCAAGAAGCTTAACGTCTACAGGGCAAGCAGCCTTGATGACATGTTCGATGTCCTCAACGTATTCAGCGGATGCAGCGAGATGAAGAAGGGCGGATTGGGAATCATCACCAATGCCGGAGGTCTCGGAGTCATGTCCGCAGATGCGGCATTCGATGCCAAGAATGTCCATGCAGTCAAGTTCTCAGACGAGACAATCGCCGAGATCAGGACCAGGGTCCCCACTGTCGCCGGAGTCACGAACCCCATCGACATCCGCGGAGACGCGAAGCCCGAGTACTTCAAAGAGGTCATCGACATCCTTTCGCACGACCCCGAGGTCGGCGCACTGGTCATCATGGGATCACCGCTCGACACAGCGGACCTCGAGGCCGTCGCCCAGTCCATCGTGGAGATCAAGGATCAGATTCCAGTACCGTTCGTAGTCTGCTTCGCAGGAGGTCACAAGTGCGACAAGGCCAACAGCTACCTCAAGGAGGCTGGAATCCCCACATACCCCACTCCGGACAGAGCTATCCACGCACTCGATGTCCTGAGGACGTACACGATCAACAAGGAGAAGGCTCACACCCCCATGTCCTACCCCACTGCCACAGGCGGAGGAAGAGAGGCCGCAAAGAAGGTACTGGACAAGGCTAAGGCCGAGGGAAGGGACTCACTGTCCGAGGCAGAAGGAAAGGAGATCCTCAAGGCATACGGCGTCCCCACTCCCGGAGAGGCCACGGTCAACTCCGCAGACGAGGCCGCGAAGGAATGCGACAGGATCGGATACCCGGTCGTCATGAAGATCGTATCCCCCGACATCAAACACAAGACCGATGTCGGAGGAGTCGTTGTCGGGGTCAAGAACGCGGATGACGCCAAAGCGGCATACACCAAGATCATGGATTCCTGTACTAAGAACGTGCCCGGCGCCAAGATCGACGGAGTCTCCATCCAGCAGATGGTCTCCGGTCAGGAGGTCATCCTGTCCATGATCCGCGACGTGCAGTTCGGCCCCGTCGTATCCTTCGGACTCGGAGGAATCTACGTCGAGATCCTCAGGGAGATCTCCCAGGCCCACGTGCCCATGACCGAGGAGCAGCTCGATGAGATGATCACATCCACCAAGGCATACAAGCTCATGTCCGGCGCAAGAGGGCTGGCGAAGTCCGATATCCCCGCTATGAAGGAAGCGATCAAGAGAATCGCCCTCATCGCAGTGGAGAACCCCGAGATCCACGAGCTGGAGATCAACCCGGTCATCGTGCAGGTCGAGGGCAAGGGCGCTTACGCCGTGGACGCCCTCGTCACCCTGGTCAAAGAGTGATCCTAACCATTTACGGGGGGTAATCCCCCGTTCTTATGATTTTATATCCTGCAGTTTCGATTTCGCTTTAACACCTGTATAACGATTGAGGGAACGATAGAACATGATGAAACTGTCGACCATACTGATGATAGCAGGAGGTGCACTCGCCATGATCTCCCTGTATCTGGCCTGCGGCACATTCACAGCCTTTGGTGTTGATTATTCAGCGTGGGACCTGAAGGAGGCATTCGACAAAGGAAATGGGGCCCTCAATCTTATCGCCAAGTATGCCCCCACCTTCATATTCGTATTCGGCGCCTGTACGATCTTCGAACCCATCATAGGCATGTTCAAACCTGACCTCTACAACAACCGCTTAGGATACTGGATGGTCTTCGACGGGGCTGTGCTGCTCTTCTTCTCAGCGGTCATGATCCTAGCAACCAACGATCTGAATGGCATAGACGTGGCTTTCGGAGAATATCTCCTGCTGGTTGGATCCATTGCCGCCATCATAGGCGCTTACATCAATCTGAAGGAGATCGCTTGATACCCCTTCGGTTACCTCCATCATATTTTACCAAGGACCACGATTTTTGAAAACTGATAATGATAGCCTCCACTGATTACTTTTATAGATTCGATTGTATTGGAAGTCTGATGACTTCCGAACTCATCTTCGTTGGACTCGGCCTCAGCGGCACGGACGGAATGACCGTCAAAGCATTGAACGCACTGAAAGAATGCGACAAGATCTATGCAGAATTCTACACGTCATTCCTCATCGGTACCAAGGTGGAGGAGCTGGAGGAGGTCATCGGAAAGAAGATCAAGGTGCTGTACAGAGCTCAGGTCGAGGAATCCGACAACATCATCAAGGATGCCATGGAGATGAGGGTCGGTTTCATAACTGCTGGCGACACCATGTCAGCAACCACCCATGTGGACCTCAGGATCCAAGCCGCCGAGCTGGGCATCCCTGTGAGACTGATCAACGGGATCACGATCTTCTCCGCATGCCCTACTGTGTTCGGTCTCCAGAATTACAAATTCGGAAGGGCGGTAACACTTCCTTTCATCGAGCAGGGCTACCACCCCAAATCCCCTTACGACCACATAATGCAGAACAAGAAACTCGGTCTGCACACCATGATCCTTCTGGACATCCATGCGGATGAGATGCGCTATATGACCGCACACGAGGCAATTGAATGGCTGATGCTCGGGGAGGAGAAATGGCAGGAGGGCCTCATCGATGACAAGACCATCCTCTGCGTCGCATCCCAGGTCGGATCGCCGAACGAGAAGATCTTCGCAGGATATCCCCAGGACCTTCTGAAGATGGATCTCGGAGAGCCTTTGTTCACCCTTGTACTTCCCGGTAACCTCCACTTCATGGAGCAATACGCATTGGTGAAGTTCGCTGGTGCTCCGGAAGAGATTATTGAAGACGAATAAACTGTAAAAATGTCCATAAGGACACTAATCTGTGTTAACTGGATTGAGTATGGACATTAATGCCAACTGGCTTAAATACATTTGATACAATTCACGTCTAACTAGATTTATCTAGGTGATAGAATGAAGATGAAATCGAAAGTTCTGGCGGTTGCAGTAGTCGCTATGTTCTGCGCAACTGCATTTGCTGTTGTCGCAACAGAGGACAACGATGCAGACAAAGTAACATACAACATCTACATCCAGCTCAATGACAACACCATCAACACCAAGCCTATCGAGAAGTGGCTCGACAGCTATGAGGCTCCCTCCAAGAGCAAGGCGAACTACATGGCCGCTCTGAAGGCTGGACTTGACAAGGCTGGGCTGAAATACGAAATGTCTGACTCCGGATGGCTTACATCCATTGGTGACTACGCTGGCCACGGCGAATGGGGATCCCTCACATACTACGGATTTGCAATCTACTATGCAGACGGTAAGGAGTGGAAGACCACCAGCACCTATGATGAGAGCACGACCTTTGCAATCGTGTTCGACAAGTACCTTACCGAGAGCGAGTACAAAGAACTCTCCGACAAGGACAAGGAGAAATACGAGCACAATGACTATGGTTACGCAACTCTCCTCCCTAAGGTCTCAACCACCTCCTGGGAATCCAGCAACATGATGCTCTACATCATCATCGCTGTTGTCGTAATCGTCATCATTGCAGCTGCAGCATTCTTCTTTATGAAGAAGAAGAACGCAAGTGCTTGAATAACATCTTAATCGGGCATAAAATTCAGCTCTGCCGCCCGACAGAGCACTTTTTTTGATATTTGCCATAAACGTTACAGTTGGCTACAATTCAATTAACCAAGTCCAAGTTCATGTATCAGCAAGTAATGGTCGGAAGTATTATCCGACTGTTTAAGTAGATGGATAACAGTGTCTGGACGTTATAACCAACCATACTTTCCAACAAAGCATGGGGTGAGACCAGAGATGGTAGACAATTCTTGGATCAAAAGGGATTCAAATACCGAAAATAAATCGCAAAACGCGATGAAAACGAAGGCCATCATAACGGTTGCGATAATTATTATCGGAGCTATTGCCACTGTTGCTTTCAACGGACTTGGATCCAACGCCACTCAATACCGTTCAGAGGGGATTGTGGTCGACTTCGGCGACTATTACACAATCTGGACCAATGCGGATTTCAAAACAGATGATGATCCCGTTAGCCTTTTGGACAAGGTAAAGGAGACGCACATAGAAGGGTCGTTCGATTATACGATGACTGATGGATTTCTGACCGACGTCAAATATGAGGACGTGGACTATTCGAATACGGACAAAAACAGCTGGGGGCTTTGGTATGTTCCGGAAAACACCGGAGACCTAATCAAATCAGAGACCTATGACATTAGTGCATCGGACTATTCTGTAGTTATCTGGGCATACACCACGACTGACGGGAAACCAATGCCTGCGGTTGATGCCACCATGACATCGATATATGGTTATGCAGAACCTGCAAGGGTCGTATCACTATCCCCAGTGTGTACAGAAACTGTCAGTGCCATAGGAGGAGTATCAAAAATTGTAGGAACCGATTCATATAGTGATTATCCCCAATATGTCGTAGAAGGACAGAAAACAGGAAAAATCTCCATCGTCGGATCATACACAGACCCCAGTTATGAAGCGATAATGAACACCACTCCTGAAATGGTATTCTGTGATGCTTCCACTTACAATGACATACAGATGGCTGCCATGCTTAGGGCATCCAATATCAATTCTGTGGTACTATACAACGGAGAGGATGTCGAAACCATTCTGAAAAACATATTCATCACCGGTACAGCATTGGGTTATGGTCTTGGATCTCAAGCCTATATCAAGAATGTAGAGTTCTACATTCAGGAAATCCAAGAGAAAGTATCTGGTTCAGACGGACTTAACGCAATGGTTGCCCTGAGCAACGATCCATCACCTTGGGTCGCAGGAATGTACACATATGTGGATGACATCATTTCGCAGGACAGAGGCATCAATTCCTATCACAATGAAAAAGGCTGGACCAACGTCACTGCAGAATCAATTACTAAACATAACCCGCAATGCATAATCGTCATTGACAGCTACAAGTACAGCGCCGATGAGTATGACGATATGATCAAAGTCCTCAGCAACGAATGGAAATCTACTGATGCCTACAAGAATGGTAAAATCTATCTCTTGGCCGATGAAGCAGGTAATCTCGCTAGCAGGGCAGGACCTAGATTCATCCAGCTGATGGAACTCATGGCCATGATGATCGACCCGTCAGCTTTCACAGATGATCCGCTACCTAAAGCTGTAGGCGACAACTATCGTGACTACCTAAAGATAACAGGAGGCTTGGAATGATGGACCACCGCCTCATCACCATATTACTGATAACTGCTGCCCTTATGGTGTCCATACCGCTTCTGGCCGATGAGACTGATGCGGATAACAGCCCTTATGCCGGAGACTTCTTATTGGATTATGGTAACGGTTACACAGAATGGCTCGCTCCAGAATCGGGTAGCACCTTTTCTGAAATGATAATCAACACTCTGCAGAATTCTGGCGTAACATATGAAACGGATCTATGTATGATTGGCGATCAAAAGAATATCGTCATCGGAGGAGGCTCCACTGGCGGATCACTTTCTGAGCCTGGAAGGACAGGAACTACCGTGTCAACTTCCTGGAGAGCATTCTCATGGGATGGCTCAGAGTGGCAACCCGTTTCCTTCTCTGACCCATACTCTGAAGGCAAGGTTGCTGTCGGATTCTACCCAGAAGGTCTTGTGCCTGTCGAGACACCAGATGTACGCTCATCCTGGACAACCGTCCAAGGTGATTCCTGGAATAGCCTTCATCAGACTGCAGAAATAGACACTGAACAGACTGGAAAAATCTGGGAGTACATTCCAGATTATAAGGGAGGGAAACCTGTTGGAGCCTATGGAGGTGTTCTTTCAGCAAGAGGTCAAGCCATAGTTAAATATGGTAATGCCGCAAAAGAAGATGGGTATTCTTACTTTATCTCATACGACCAGACAAATGGAGATGTCAAATGGAAATTCAAATTCATGTCCAACGGAATGGATGTCACATCGCCTGCCATCATGGGACAGTATGTCTATATCGCAGGCAATAATGGCTTCATCTACAAATTCGACTGGAGAACCGGCCCCGGAGATAATAATGAATATGTAACAACATTTGATGGAGCACCTTTCGGTGATGAAACAAAGAAAATCTTATACGACAATCCAAACGTAGAAATCGATTACTACGTATCTTACAAGTGTAACGTTGAATCTCTGGTGGCAGATTCAGGAACCATTTATTGTAAGGCATATAATGGAATGGTATACTGTTTCGACAAGGATCTCAATCTGGTATGGTCATATCAGGAAGGGGGACATAATTACTACTCCACACCGACAATCTACTACAATTACGTCTTTTCAGGATGTTATGATGGTACCTTGTATGTAATTGACCAGGTGACCGGAGAACTGGTAACCAAGAAGGTTGTCTATCAGACCGAGAGCCGTCAGGGAAAATGCGGAACTGTCAACGCCCCTATCGTCGTGTCAGATGGGAACGGCGGATTCGACATATTCACCTCATACTCCGATGGACTTGGAATGGACTCCAGGTTCAGCGGTATGGCAGTTTTCAAATTCGACGGGAAGGAGATCACTCTTACCAAAGACTTTGGAAACGAATTCGGCGCTGTCTCAACTTACCTTCTGTATTGGGACGTGAACACAGAGAGCAATTGTGTTCTCGCACCGACTGCGAAAGGACTGTTTATCATTGACGGTGCAGGAAACTCTACTGTATTTAGCACAGAATTTGTTGAAATGGATGGTATGCGTAATGCACCTACTCTGGTAAACCAAAAGTACCTGTATATTACGACGTACTCCTCACACAGAACATTCGTTATTGATATAGAAGGAAACAAGATTGGAGGAATGGATGGCGTCAGCACCTTTGCTATGGTATCTCCTGTCGTTGTTGATGGCCTTTCAATGGTTTGCGACGACAATGGTATACAAGTCTATTACTCGACCTATCCTGAATACGTTCCTCCGGCACCTGCCCCCACGGATGAGGGTGCATGGAAGACAATCATGTATGTTCTGATCGGGCTAGTGGTGTTCCTCATAGCCCTCTGGGCGATCCTTAAATTCGTCTTCAAGTGGGAAAAGCCTTTCAGCGATATGAGGAACAAGATCTACCACTTCTTCTACGGGGAGGAGTACACTCACAACAAACGTAGCAGACGTAAGGTACGTGCCGTCATCCTGTTCGGATTGCTAATAACGTTCGCAGTCTCGGTCCTTTCACTCTGTGTCGGATCGGAAACAACATTAGGTATCGGAGAGGCACTTTCCTGTGCCTGGTCAGCCATTTGTAAAGGCGGCCAGAACCTGACATATGAGGAGATGCTGATCTACAACCAGCGTCTGCCCCGTGTGTTAGCGGCTATCGCCGTGGGTGTAGGCCTATCCGTTGCTGGAGCGATGTATCAGGCTGTAATTAAGAACCCGCTGGTCGAACCTTACATCATGGGAGTATCGTCCGGTGCAGGAACGTTCGCTGTAGCTGTTCTCACATTCGACTTCACGTTCTTCGGACTGTTCGCGTCCAACAGCATCTACCTCACTGCATTCTCCGCAATCTTCGGAGGGCTGTTGGCGTTCGGACTCACGATGCTCTTGGCGCTGAAGACCGGAGGAAAATCCATCAACTATGTGTTGGCAGGTATCGTTATAGGTCTTGTGTTCACTGCTGTGCAGTCACTGCTGATGATCGATGCAGGAACCAAGGTCGCCAGCGCATTGTCATGGTTGTACGGATCGTTCAGTACGATGACATGGGACAAGCTATGGCTGGTCCTGATCCCATCCATCTCGCTTTCATTCATCCCGCTCATATGGGCCAAGGAATTCAACTTGGTCTTGCTAGGAGAGGACCAGGCGAAGCAGATGGGATTAGATGCAAAACGTTTCGACACATTCATGCTGATCATCGCATCGGTACTGACTTCGTTCTGTGTGGCGTTCTGCGGAATCATCGGATTCGTAGGATTGGTCATACCTCACCTAAGCAGGATGATATTGGGAGGCGACCACCGTCTGATGCTACCGGCCACGATGGCATTCGGAGGGTTCCTGATGGTATCGGCGGATCTGCTGGCCAGAGTGTTGCTTTCCGGATACGAACTGCCTGTCGGAGCGATCACCACCATGATCGGAGTTCCGGTGTTCGCATATCTTTTGATCAAGAGAGGGAGGTCATACGATGTCTGAGGACGGATTCAGAGCCAAGATGCGCGGAATCATCGACGGCCATGGCGAAACCCACATTCAACGCAAGAAGCATAGGATGAAGTTCATCATGGGGGTGGGAACCCTCCTTACCCTGATAGTCTTCATCGCGATGCTGTGCATAGGACCAACGAAGATAATGGGTCCGATAGAGGCACTCTCCAACCTATTCTCAGCAATAGGGAAGGATGGGAGCGAGATGACACCTGAGGAAGTAATGGTGTTCAGCTCACGCCTTCCCAGGGCGATTGCCGCTCTGGTTGTAGGTGTGGGATTGTCCATAGCGGGAGCAGGCTACCAGGCCATCATACGCAACCCTCTGGTGGATCCATACATCATGGGAGTTTCATCAGGTGCGGGAACATTCGCCATAGCGGTCATTGCATTCGAGTTCACATTCTTCGGACTCATATCTCCGAACTCGATCTACCTGGTAGCGGTAGCAGCCATCGTAGGAGGACTTCTAGCCTTCCTGCTCACCATGGCATTGGCCAACCGTGCGGGAGGAACCACCAACGCATATGTGCTGTCAGGAGTGGTCATAGGATTGGTGTTCGGTGCGATACAGACCATGATGATCGTATTCTCAGGGAACAAGGTTTCCGATGTCCTGCTTTGGCTATTCGGATCCTTCGCCAACATCACCTGGGAGAAGGCACTGTTCATCATGGTCCCGGTCATAATCATCTCGCTGCTGATCTTCAAGTACGCGAGAGAACTGAATCTGGTCCTGTTGGGAGAGAATCAGGCCAGCCAGATGGGTCTAAATGTGAAGAGGTTCAACGCATTGGTCCTGACATTGGCGTCGATCATGACAGCGTTCTGTGTGGCCTTCTGCGGTATCATCGGATTCGTAGGACTGGTCGTGCCTCACCTATGCCGTATGCTGTTCGGAGGGGACCACCGTCTGGTGCTGCCGGGATCGATAGCTCTCGGAGGCGTTCTGATGATGGCCGCCGACCTTGCTGCAAGAATGATCATTCCAGGAAACGAGCTCCCAGTCGGAGCCATTACAACTTTGATAGGCGTACCTGTGTTCGCCTACTTGCTTTTCATAAGGGGGAAGATGTACAATGGATGAAGAAGTCCCACTATTAGAGGTCCGTCACTTGGACAAGATTTACGAAAACGGCTACCACGCAGACAGGGACGTGAGTTTCTCCATCCCCTCTGGAAAACTGGTAGGTCTGATAGGACCTAACGGATGCGGTAAGACGACTATGATGAGATGCATCAACAAGATGCATATGCTCACCAGCGGAGACATCCTCATCGACGGGGAATCCGTGATACCTAAGACACCTACCGAGGTGGCGAAACTGGTATCCAACGTTCCCGCTGAGATGACGGCATCGTTCGGTCTGACCGTATTCGAGACGGTCATGCTTGGAAGATATCCCTACCTTCAGAACATGTGGTGGGAGACGGAAGAGGACGAGACCCTTGTTGAGGAGACCCTGAAGAAGTTCGGTGTCCACCATCTGCAGGACCGTGCCCTCAACATGCTGTCCTCTGGAGAGCAGCAGCGTGTCCTGATCGCCAAGGCATATGTCCAAGAACCCAGGCTTATGCTGGTCGATGAACCCACATCGCACCTTGACATGAAATTCAAGCTGGAGGTCATGGAATACCTGAAGGCCATGGTGAAGAAGGATATGACCATCCTCGTCGCCGAGCACGACATATCCCTTATGGCCAGATACTGCGACCTGTGCGTCATCATGAAGAAGGGACAGCTGGTCGCCATCGGAGAGCCCAAGAAGGTCATCACACCGGAACTCATCAAAGATGTCTACGGAGTGGAGGCCTCTGTCGGTATCGACAACGAGGGCGACCTCTACGTGCTGCCTAAGAGGGTGCACATAGACCAGGAATGAAACACATCATGGCCGGTCCCCCCGGCCATGTCTTTTTTTATCAACACCATTATTGACGCATCATATGGTAAGATGCGTGCGCGTGCCCAAGAAGGACGGGGAATCCGTCAGATCCATGCTCGTTTCAGAGGATCTGCTGGACCTGGACTCGAAGATACGCGCCGACGGCGACAGCCTCCTCATACCGGTCAAATGCGATTCCTTGGAAGGATACGAGATAATCGAAGAGGACTTGGATGTGCAGGAGCACAAGGTATCCGACTACACCGAGATAGTTCAGATCCCGGAAGAGCTCAGACCGATCCTCCCAAGTTCCTTCGATATCGTCGGCGACGTTGCCATGATAAAGATACCTGACGAGCTATGGGAATACAGGCATGATATCGGAGAGGCGCTCATAAAGGTCAACAGGAACATCCGTGTGGTATTCCATGACTACGGCGTCAAAGGCGACTTCAGGATCAGGGACCTGGAGAAACTTGCAGGCGAAGGGACCTCTGAGACCATCCACAAGGAGTTCGGAGTGAAGCTGTACACTGACCCTTCCAAGGTATATTTCAACCCCAGATTGTCCTCCGAGCGTTACAGGATAGCAGGTCTGGTCAAGGACGGCGATGTGGTGATCGATATGTTCGCCGGCGTCGCTCCGTTCGGCACTGTGATAGGAAAACTTGCCAGACCTTCCGTCGTCTACTCCATAGACCTCAATCCCGAAGCGGAGCACTTCGCCCGCCTTAATGCGGAGAAGAATCACATAGACTGCATCAAACCGATGACAGGGGATTCTTCGGTTCTGATCAAGGACCTTCCGGAAGCGGACCATATAATCATGAACCTCCCCCAGATAGCCGATCAGTTCCTCGGCGTCGCCATGGATAAGCTGAAGAAGGGAGGGACCGCCCACATGTACAAGATCATCGAAAGGGAACAGTTCTCCGACTTCTGCGGAGACCTGATAATCCTGATGAAAGCAAGGGGCCACTCCATAGGGATTCGCAGTTTCGAACTGAAGACGTATTCGCCGACTATGAGCGTATACTCATTGGATATCCAAAAATTCTGAAAGAAGAGTCTGGTGAAGGCCGATACCCTCACCAGTTGATGATCAATCCTTTTTGTTGATCTGCTCCAGTGTCACTCCGGTCTGCCCCTGGTAGTGGCCGCTCCTCTCTGCATAATCCTTGAGAGTGTCGCTGTTCAGGGTCTCGAACACCATCTGGCAGAACCTCTCCCCGATGGGGAGCTCTATCGGATCGTCGGTTGCATTGTAGGCTCCCAATGTGAGAGTTCCCTCAAAACCAGCATCGATCTTACCGAATGCCCCTATTATCCCCTTCCTGATCCATGTGGTCCTCAGCCAGAGCTGGGCACATACATCCTTGGGCATCCTCACCCTCTCGATTGTGGACACATAGAACATTGTCCTGGGAGGGATGGTCACGGTACCCTCGGTCTTGAGGTCGGGATCCCCCCTTACCATTATCTCCTTGATGCGAAGGTCGTATCCGTTGGGCGTGAGCCCTCTCTCGTGATAATCGCTGATGCCCAGATATCCGGTCATCATGCTTTCGACGATGTCCTTGTCCGAAAGTATTGCCATGACCTCCGCATGGTATCCATTCGATAAATGTTATCTTATCGTTAATACATCCCGAGCTCATGATAATCCCGAGATTCCTGGCGGATGGCCAGACAATCGGAGTGACCGCACCCTCCTTCGGAGTGACCGAACCTACGGACATCGTACGTTTCCAACATGCAGAGAAGAAGCTTATGGAGAAGGGTCACCCGATTAGGAAGACGCCCAACGTCCATACTGCGGATGAGAGCGGTAGAAGCTCCCCCCTCATGCAAAGGGTCATGGAACTGGGCAGCCTCTTGGAGGACCCGAAAGTAGGCGCGATTGTTTCCGCATCAGGAGGCGATTACCAATGCGAAATGCTCATGGGCATGGACTGGGATTTTGTGGAAAGGCATCCCAAATGGATGCAGGGGTACTCGGACAACACCGTTCTTCTGTTCAAAACGACCGTTGAGCATGACATCGCCACGATCTACTGCGGCAATTTCGGGGATTTCGGCATGGAACCATGGCACAGAAGCATCTCTGAAAACCTCGAATTCCTCGAGGGCAAAAGAAGAAGCCAGAAGTCGTTCGACCGTTATCAGGACGGATTCGCCGACAGGATCACCGGACTCGAACCCTTCAGCGCGGACAAGAAGGTCGAATGGGTCTGCCCCGCCGGAGATGTTTCTTTCGAAGGGAGGCTGATCGGAGGCTGCATGGACGTCCTGGAATGGTATAACAAAAAGGGCAACCTCAGTATGGATGGTTTCATTCAGAAGTACTCCGGGGACGGTATAATATGGTACATGGAGACCTACGACATGGACGAATCCAGAATCAGGAAGATGTTCGAGAGCATGTCCAAGGACGGGTGGTTCGAGGGAGTTACAGGATTCGTCTTCGGAAGGCCACTTTTCTACAAAGGCGCAGACTATCAGAAGACGATAATCGAATCTCTCAAAGAATTTGATGTTCCCATAGTGTTCGATGCGGATGTCGGGCACAAAGGGCCCAGGATGACGTTCTTCAACGGCATCAAGGCCAGATTCGATGTGTCCAACGGTTCCGCCGAACTTAGTTATGATTTCAGTGCCTGATCATTCAACGATGATCTGCACGGTCTTAGTGTCGCCCTCAGAGCCTTGCCATTCACGGAGATAATCGAGCACAACGTTGTAGGTTCCTGCCTTCTCGCAGTGGAAGGTGAAATAATGGACGCCTCCGGCACCACAGACCATGGGTTTGGTCTGTTCAGTGACATATTCGTCGCTCTTGAGCTTCAGACCGTCTGTAGAAACGACCTTCCAGTCGTACCCTGTGGTCACATTGCCCTCCAGACCGATAGTGACATCCTCTCCGACCTTTGCCTTTAAGGTACCTGATTCCTCGATGATTGTCGCTTCCATCTCGTCACCTTGTGCTTCGGAATCCCCGAACAGGACTATGGCCCCTGCTAGGACTGCCAACGCCGCAACGGCTGTCATGGCGAATACGTACTTCATATCCATGTTACGGACTCCTTGCGTTTCGTTTCCGCTTGGAAAGTAAATAAAGGTGACTGCGGGAATATCAGTTAAATTGTAAAAGCCCTATACCACGGTCTATGGGACTAATCAAGGCGCTCGCGGGTTCCGTTAGCGGAACATTGGCAGACCAGTGGAAGGAATTCTTCTACTGCGAATCGATGCCTAAGGAAATCTTAATGATCAAGGGTGTCAAACAGGTCGGGAAGCGTTCCAGCAACACCAAAGGAAGCGACAACATCATCAGTAACGGTTCCGGTATCGCTGTTGCGGACGGCCAGTGTATGATAATCGTCGAATCCGGAAAGGTCGTGGAGATCTGTTCCGAACCCGGTACATACACATACGACACATCCACAGAGCCCAGTATCTTCACCGGAGGACTCGGGAAGGGTGTAATCAACACCTTCAAGACTATGGGCAGACGTTTCACGTACGGTGGCGACACCGGAAAGGACCAGCGTGTCTACTACTTCAACATGAAGGAGATTTTGGACAACAAATTCGGCACATCGACACCGATCCCCTTCCGTGTGGTCGACAGGAACATCGGACTGGACATCGATGTCTCCGTCCGCTGTTTCGGAGTATTCTCATACAAGATCTCCGACCCTATCCTGTTCTACACCAACGTCTGCGGTAACGTCAAAGACCAGTACTCGAGGACAGAGATCGACGATCAGCTCAAGACAGAGTTCATCGCGGCCCTCCAGCCCGGATTCGGAAAACTCTCCGACCTCGGACTTCGTCCGAACCAGCTGGTCAACCACAGCGAGGAGCTGCAGGATGCTATGAACGAGGCACTGTCCAAGAAGTGGTCTGAGACCCGCGGACTCGATGTCGTCAGTGTCGCAATCGGTTCAGTCACCCTCCCGCCAGAGGATGCAGAGCTCATCAAGAACGCCCAGAAGGCAGGAATGCTTCGCGACCCCTCTATGGCCGGAGCGACGCTCGTTGAGGCCCAGGCATCCGCGCTTAAGACCGCGGCTGGTAACGAGGCCGGTGCGGTCACGGGACTCATGGGAGTCGGAATGATCGGACAGATGGGCGGAGGCGGAATGAACGCCGGAGCCTACTACGACAGGGCAGACCAGCAGAGGCAACAGCAGCAGGCGGCCCAGGCAGCTCAGCCCGCTGCCGGAGCCTGGACATGCTCATGCGGAGCCACTGCCACCGGAAAGTTCTGCCCGGAGTGCGGAGCCAAGAAACCCGAGGTAACAGGCTGGACCTGCCAGTGCGGACATGTCAACAAGGGCAAGTTCTGTACGGAATGCGGTGCGAAGAAACCGGCAGGAACCCCCAAATTCCGCTGCGACAAATGCGGATGGGAGCCTGCAGACCCCTCCAAGCCTCCGAAATTCTGTCCGGAATGCGGAGACCCCTTCAACGATGAGGATATGGTCTGATGTCAGACATCATCAACCACAAGTGCCCGTTCTGCGGAGCGACACTGGAGTTCGATATCGGGACACAGAAGGTCAAATGTCCTTACTGCGACAACGAGTTCGACCCCAACGAGCTGAAGAAGAACGAAGGGGACCTCTCTGTCAGCGATGAGAACATCGAACTGGCATCCGATGCGGGTTCCGAATGGTCAGAGAAGGAACTCTACGGAATGGCAGAATACCAATGCCAATCCTGCGGAGGAGACATCTATTCCGATGAGACGACAGCGGCCACGATGTGCCCTTACTGCGGTAATGCGGTGGTGCTCAAAGGTCGCCTGTCGGGTACCTTGAAACCGGATCTGGTCCTGCCTTTCCAGAAGACCAAGGAACAGGCGTTGCAGGGGTTAGCTGACCATGTGGGCAGCAAAATGTTCGTCGCAAAGAACTTCCTCAGGGACAACAAGCTGGAGGAGGTCAAGGGACTGTACGTACCGTTCTGGGTTTACGACGCGGATCTCGATGCCGATGTCGTCTACGACTGCGTGGACGTGCGCAGATGGACCTCGGGGAACACCGAGTACACCGAGCGCAAGTACTACAAGGTCAGAAGGGCCGGGGACATCGCCTTCGACCATGTCCCTGCGGACGGTTCGTCCAAGATGCCTGATGACCTCATGGAATCCATAGAACCGTTCGACTACAGCAAGGCCGTGGACTTCACCACAGGTTATCTGTCAGGATATGTGGCGGATAAATATGACATCGACCAGGAAACCGTACGTCCGCGCGTGAGGAAGAGAATGGCCGAAGGGGCTGCCGATGCTTTCGGATCCACAGTCCATTATGATGAGGTCAGCGTAGCCAGTTCGGACATCTCGGCCAAGTCGTCATCGGTGAACTATGTCCTGTATCCCGTCTGGTTGCTCAACTCGGACTGGAATGGGGAGAAGCTTACATTCGCAATGAACGGACAGAGCGGAAAGATGGTCGGTAACCTGCCTGCCAACATGCTGAAACTGGCCTCGGCCACATTCGGAGTGTTCGCAGGAATACTCGCTATCGTCGTAGCCCTGTTCTACTTCGCAATGGGAGAGTTCGATTTCGGCGGTATCGTAGGAGGATTAATCTTCGGAGGAATAGGAGCAGCAGTGTTCTACTACTACTTCCAGTCCCAACTGAAGAACGTCCAGTTCCAGCACGGTGCCTCTGATTACTACCGTGAAGGAAGCATGAACCTGAAGGTGAAAGAGGACACATTCCTTTACAAGCGTGTGACCTCCAGACGCATCAACAACGACTGAAACTCATTAGCCCCGAAAGGGGCCATTTCTTTTGATCATCCGTAAAATGTCAAGGCGTAGCCTGAACTGATATTTGGCAGGGATATCCCCGGCCTTGGAAAGTCCCTTATGGGATTCACATCGTGAAAACGAACACGACTGCGAGGACGACGATGACGCCGAATGCGATGAAAGGCATGGCGTTGACGATCTTGTCCTGCTTTGACAACTGAGGCTGCAAGGGTGTCATGTATTCTGCAAAGCCTTCCACATATAAATCCGATGCGCCAGTTTATTGTACTTCCAGGACCTTGTTCGGACGGTATCATGACTGTAAGCGTCCTATTCGTATGCCATGGAAACATCTGCCGCAGCCCTTTGGCCGAGTTCGTATTCAAGGACATGGTAGAAAAGGAAGGGCTGATGGGCAAGATATATGTGGAATCAGCAGGGACCAGCGGATTCCATATAGGAGATCCTGTCGACAGACGCTCTGCTGAAGTCATGAAAAGACACGGCATCTCTTGCGCTGGAAAGAAGAGCAGACAGCTGACGGTCTCCGATTTCGATGAGTTCGACTACATCATCGCCATGGATGATGAGAACATGGATAATATTCAAAGGATCCTTCCCAAATCTGCGGATTGCACGGTCAGACTCCTGATGGATTATGCTGGGGGAGGGATTGTGGATGACCCCTACTTCACCTTGGATTTTGATAAGGCGTATGAGGATATCGAAAAAGGATGCAGGGGACTCCTGGAAGACATTAGGAAGAATCTGCAATGAAGATCAGAATGTTCATCTCGGTCCCGATCAAGGACAAGGAACCTCTGAAAACGGTACTCGATGATGTGAAGACGCTACCGAACGTGAGGCCTTCCCCGCTCTCACAGATGCATATCACCATGAGGTTCATCGGGGACATCGATGACGGAAAGACAAAGAAGGTCGTGAAAGCCGTGACTGATGCCGTCGAAGGGATGGAGCCGTTCGAAGTGACGATAAAAGGTGCCGGATGTTTTCCCAAACCCCAGAGGCCTTCCGTTATCTGGATAGGTGCAGAGCCCAGCGACATTCTGAAGAGAATCTCGGACGGGATCGCGGCGAATCTGAAGGCTGCCAACATATCCTTCGACGAGAAGCCCTTCAAAAGCCATATCACGGTCGGAAGATGCACAGGCCCCATGGATCCGAGACCGTTCATGGAAAGGTACTCCGGAAAGGAGATAGAGTCGTTCCTATGCGATGAGGTGCTCGTGATGAGGTCGGAACTGAGTCCGCAGGGCGCTAAGCATACCGTCCTAGCTAGAGTCCCTATCGGTTTGTCATATTGACCGCAGCATCACACCTTTATATTCTATCCCAACGAAACATGTCTCTGTGATACCTTGCTTATCAGATTGAAGGGAAACAACAAGGGAGGGATAGAGGGCCTTCCGCTCCA
>JAEEGH010009069.1_pt1 | contig 23305 bp, 19 predicted proteins | sample 9134181 | NCBI WGS metagenome assembly JAEEGH01 (sample SAMN16246544, study PRJNA631951) | gut metagenome | biome: gut microbiome; feature: rumen; material: DP-attached | host: Bos | place: Iran: Karaj | collected 2018-10
TTAGCAGAAATGAGCCACATTGGTGTCCCAGTTCCAGAAGGTTTTACAATCACAACCGAAGCTTGCACACTCTATTATGACAGTGGCAAGCAAATCCCTGATTACGTTATTGATCAAATTTTTGAAGCCGTAAGAGGTATCGAAGAAAAAACAGGCAAAACATTCGGTGGAGACCAAAAACCATTATTAGTCTCTGTCCGTTCTGGCGCGAGAGTCAGTATGCCAGGTATGATGGATACCATCTTAAACTTAGGCTTAAATGAAGTGACATGCGAAGCATTAGCAAAAGAAACCAACAATGAAAGATTTGCTCTTGATAGCTATCGTCGTTTCATCCTTATGTTCACCAACATCGCCAAAGGTCATCCACGTGATGCCATGGATAAGATGCTCGATGATCTTAAGAAAGAAAACGGTTATAAATTAGATACCGAAGTGACCGCTGAACAATTAAAAGACTTAGTGGCCAAGTATAAAGAATATTACAAAGTAACATTTGGTGAAGAATTCCCATCTGATCCAAAAGTTCAATTAATGGAAGCTGTCGCAGCCGTCTTCAGAAGCTGGGACAACCCAAGAGCCAATGTTTATCGTATGATGAACAACATCCCATATTCATGGGGTACCGCCGTTAACGTCCAATCTATGGCGTTCGGTAATAAAGGTGAAACATCCGGTACTGGTGTTGCGTTCTCCCGTGACCCAGGCACAGGCGAAAAAGTCATCTCCGCTGAATATTTACCAAATGCTCAAGGTGAAGACGTCGTTGCTGGTATCAGAACACCATTACACATCGATGAATTAAAAGCTCGTATGCCAGAAGTTTACGAACAATTCGTCAATACCATTAAATTAATGGAAAACCACTACCGTGATATGCAAGATATGGAATTCACCGTTGAAGACGGCAAACTCTATTTCTTACAAACACGTAATGGTAAGAGAACCCCAGCCGCTGCTTTAAAGATCGCTTGCGATTTAGTGGATGAAGGTTTAATCGATGAAAAAGAAGCTGTCTTAAGAATCGATCCAGTCAGCTTTGATAAATTGTTATTACCAGGCTTTGATAAAGATGACTTAGCCGCTCATGAACCAATCGCGACAGGTTTAGCCGCAGGTCCAGGCGCTGGTACTGGTAAAATCGCTTTCTCTGCTGAGGAAGCAGAAGCTCGTAAAAACGCTGGTGAAAAAGTCGTTCTCGTTAGAGCAGAAACATCCCCAGAAGATATCGTCGGTATGGTCGCCGCTCAAGGCGTTCTCACAATGCGTGGTGGTATGACATCTCACGCCGCTGTCGTTGCTCGTGGTATGGGTAAATGCTGTGTCTGTGGTTGCTCTGCTGCTGTTATCGACGAAGAAAAACGTACAGTTACAATTGGTGATAAAGTCTACACAGATCAAGACGTCTTATCATTAGATGGTTCCACCGGTAAAGTGTACGAAGGTGAAATCAAGACAGTTGAACCAGACTTAACCGCTGGCTATTTCGGTAGATTAATGGGTTGGGTTGATCAATATAGAGCCTTAAGAGTCAGAACAAACGCTGATACTCCAAGAGATGCTCAACAAGCCAAAGTCTTCGGTGCTGAAGGTATTGGCCTTTGCCGTACAGAACATATGTTCTTCGCTAAAGACAGAATCTTCTCTATGAGAAAGATGATTCTTGCTGATAAAGTTGAAGATCGTGAAGCCGCTTTAGCGGAAATCGAACCAATGCAGCAAGCAGACTTCGAAGCCTTATACGAAACAATGCTTCCATACAGCGTTAACGTTCGTTTATTAGACCCACCACTCCACGAATTCTTACCACAAGAAGAAGACTTAATCGCTGAATTAGCCGATGCTCTCAGCTTAACAGTCGAACAAGTTAAAGACAGAATCGACGAACTCCACGAAGCTAACCCAATGATGGGTCACCGTGGTTGCCGTTTAGCGGTCACATATCCAGAAATTTGCAGAATGCAAACAACCGCGATTATTAAAGCCGCAATCAACGTCTCCTTAAAGACACGTATTATGGTTAAACCAGAAATCATGGTGCCATTAGTACTCGAAGAAAAAGAATTAGCCTTCGTTAAGAAGATTATCTGCGAAACCGCTGATGCTTTAATTAAAGAATCCGGTTTAGATATGAAGTATCACGTTGGTACAATGATTGAAATCCCACGTGCTGCCTTATTAGCCGATGAAATCGCTAAAGACGCTGAATTCTTCAGCTTTGGTACAAACGACTTAACACAAATGACCTTTGGTTTCTCCCGTGATGATGCTGGTAAATTCTTACCATCTTATTACGAAAACAAGATCTTTGAAGAAGATCCATTCAAGACCTTAGATCAAAACGGTGTTGGTAAACTCGTCCAATTAGCCGTTAAATTAGGCCGTTCCACACGTCCAGAACTCCATATTGGTGTCTGTGGCGAAACTGGTGGTGAAGCCAAATCTATCGAATTCTATCACATGGTTGGTTTAGATTACGTCTCCTGCTCTCCATTCCGTGTGCCAGTCGCTAGATTAGCCGCTGCTCAAGCCAATATCAAAAATCCAAGATAAGTAAATCTTAGATAAATAAAACGCTTCCATTCAGTTGGGAGCGTTTTTTATTTGTTAAGGAATAGCACCATAGTGATGCCATCTAGATATGTGCCATCTTTAAGTTTTAATTGACGAGGGATGCTACCTGTTATCACAAAACCTTTTGATGAATATAAGCGCCTAGCCTTCGCGTTTTCATCAATGACATCTAATTCAATTTGTTCTACTCCTGGCGTATTTTTGGCGAGTTTAATCATTTCATCAAACATCAAAGAACCAATACCTATGCTTTGATATTCTTCAGTAATAGCGATACCAATAGTTCCTCTATGTTTATCTTTTTCGTGTTTATAAAATCTTAAGGAACAATTAGCGACGATCTTATCTTCGACACAGGCAATTAACCAATAACCACTATCGGTTTTGCTCCATTCGATGAAAGCTTCTTCTTTGCTAATATCATCCACATAATGCTGGAAATCACTAGGCGTGCTTAAAAGATAATCTGTTGAGCTAGCGACAGAAATAATTTGGTTGATAAGATTATGGGCATCCTCCTTTTCTGGAGAACGGAGCACTACTTTCAAGCCATTCTTTAGAACAAATTCTTTTGCTTCATAAATCATATTGTCATCATTATAAGAAAAAAGCCGCATCAATGCGACTCATTTCATTTTATAGGGAAGATTAGTTTTCTTTGATTTCTTCCGCGATTTCCGCGAATTCTTCAACGTCGTCTTCTTTGACCTCTCCAACTGGTTCTTCTAGAAGTGATTCTTCTTGAGGTTCTTCGGCAACTGGTTCCTCTTGAACTTGTTCTTCCGCTACTGGTTCATCTTCTTGAACAGGTTCTTCTTCAGGAACTTCTTCAGATTGTGTTTCTTCTACTGGAGCTTCTTCAACTGCCTCTTCCACAGGTGCTTCTTCAGCTTGAACTTCTTCGACTGGGTTTTCTTCCACGATTGGGGCTTCAGGAGCAACGTTTTGTTCTTCAGCGACTGCTTCTTCAACCTTTGGTTGTTCAACCGCTAATTCGGCCTCTTTTGCTTGTTCGGCTTTTAAGGCTTCTTCTTTTTCTTTCTTTTCGGCTTCTAAAGCTTTCTTTTCGGCTTTATCAAGTTTCTTATATTTTCTACCTTCTTTGAAGAAGTGATGTAAACCTTTGAAGAAATGACCGTTAAAGACCATCACTAGACCATCTAATTGGCTCATTCTTAAGCCACCTTGAGAGAATCTAGACCAACCTCTTAATGGTTGATGGACGACACCCATGACTAAGGTATTAGCTAGAACGTTATTGCCAAATTTGCGCAAGACTTTAACGAACCATGGGACGGCTTTACCCACTAAACGGCCAATCCATCTCTTAGCGTATCTTAATTCTTTCACTGTGGTGTTATAATCAACAACCATTCTGTTTTTCTTATAGAATGGGATGCTTCCATCTGGAATTGGATGGCCTAGCAAGGCTTCAAATTCCGCATCAGGAATATTTCTTAAACTACCGACAGCGTAGTTTGGTAATGACTTCTTGTCGTATGGTGGTAAAGCACCTGTACCTTTTTGTTGAATGGTGCCTTCTAAGAGGATGTTGTTACTGGAAGCACCAATCATGATCTTATAAACGCCTTCTTCAATTTCCCACTTGTTAGTGACGACGTTAAAATATCTAAATGTCTTATCATCAAATGGGATATTGACTCTCTTGGTTTCACCCGCTTTTAATTCGACTTTAGCAAAGCCTTTTAATTCTTTAACAGGTCTAATGATTTCGCTAGCTTCTAAACCAACGTATAATTGAGCGATTTCTTTACCATCTCTTTCACCGGTATTGGTAATATCAAATGACACACCATCCGCTTTAATTTCTAAGTTTTTGTATTCAAATGTCGTATATGATAAGCCGAAACCGAATGGGAATCTCACTAAGACATCAGCTTTTTCAAAATAACGATAGCCAACACCATAAGCTTCTCTATATTCAATTGTTCTAGTGTGGCTTGGGAAGTTATCGCTGCTCGCCACATCTTCTAATTTAATTGGATAGGTTTCTGATAGTTTACCAGATGGGTTGACTTGACCAGTCAAGATATTGAGAGTCGCTTGGGCGCCAGCTTGACCGTTTAAATAGCAGTGCAATAAAGCATCGATTTCATCCATGAATGGGATTTCAACCGCACTACCACAAGATAAAACAACCACGACATCTTTATTCAAAGCTTTGATGTCTTTAACTAATTGGATTTGATTATCTTGTAATTTGAGATTTGTTCTATCTAAGCCTTCGGCTTCTGTTACTTCATCTAAGCCTAAGTATAAGACGACAACATCCGCTTTCATGGCGATATTCATCGCTTCTTTATGAAGTTTCTTATTCTTCTTGCCATAACGGTTAAAACCACGACAAACACCAACAACATTAAGGAATGAACCATTCAATAAATCAGCGGTATTATCGAGTTTAGTTGGGTTAACAATAGAACTACCAGCACCTTGATATCTTGGTAAATATAAGAAGTCGCCAATGAAAGCCACTTTCTTTTGATTATCTAATGGAAGGACACCATTGTTCTTTAACAAGACCGCGCTTTCTTCTGCGCACTTTTGGGCGAAGGCATGATGTTCTTCAACATCGAATACTTCTGGTGCTTTATTAACACCGTTTTCCATCGTCTCAAAGACAACGCTTAATAAGCCATCGACATTATCATCTAAAACGGATTCATCTAATTCGCCCGCTTCAATGGCTTTCATAATTAATTCTGGTCTATCTGGACCACCAGGCATTTCGAGTTGGTTACCACATTTAAGAGATAAGACACCATCATTATTGCCGCCCCAGTCAGTGACGATAAAGCCTTCATAGCCCCATTCTTTTCTTAAAATATCGCAAAGTAGGTGTTCGTTTTCGTTGGCGTACACCCCATTAATTAAGTTATAGGAGGTCATGATGGATCTTGTTTTGCCTTCTTTAACAGCAATTTCAAAGGCAGTTAAGTAGATTTCTCTGAATGTTCTTTCATCAAGAACACTATCAAGAGTCATTCTGTTTTCTTCTTGGTTGTTGCACGCAAAGTGCTTAATACAAGCAGAGATACCGTTAGATTGAATACCTCTGACATAACCAGCAGCCATCTTACCTGCTAAATAAGGATCTTCTGAGAAATATTCGAAGTTACGACCACATAATGGGTTTCTTTTGATATTCATGCCAGGTCCTAAAAGGATATTAACTTTTTGGACAGCAGCTTCTTGCCCTAATCTTTGGCCCAAACCTTCACCGAGTTCTGGATCCCAAGAGTTTGCCATGGTTGCAGCGGTTGGATAACAAGTAGCAGGAATAGAGGCGTTTAAACCTAAATGGTCCGCTGCTGCAGCCTGTCTTCTCACCCCGTGTGGGCCATCGCTTAAAAAAGCACTTGGTATTTTAACTTTTTCAATATCAACGGTTTGCCAAAAGTCTTTACCACTGATGAGCCTTGCTTTTTCTTTAAGAGTAAGTTGGTCAATGATTTCTTGATACTTTCTAGCCATAATCTCTCCTTAAATGTCAAAAGACATTATTTATGTTTTTAATGCGCAACATAAAAAGTTCTGTAAATAGAATATCACATTATATAAACATATAAAAGTCTACGACTTGTGACTTTTATAAAAAAAGACCCAGCACATTTAAGAGTTGGATCTTTTTAAATGAATCTAGATTTACTTCATTGATTCCATCCAATCAAAGAGATTAACGGTATTGCCATTAGCGTCTTTAACTGGTTGAGTTGATGGAGCGCTGATATTGTTTGGATCAGCTTGGTCAAATTCAACTTCATCACGGAAGATATAAATCCATGACCAGTGACCATCATAGTTATTACCTCTTGGGTTACCTTGTGTCCCACGGACATCGGTAAAGTATGAGAGGTGAATATCTTTAGCACCAGCACTCATCAATCTTTGATATGTAGCAAGTGTGAAGTTACTTGGATTAACTGTTCTATCGTTAGCGGCATGGATAAACCACATTGGTAAATCTTTGAGTTTAGCAATGTCGCTATCTTCAACGAATGAATCACTATATGCTTCGCAGCATGGATAGAAACCTCTAAAGAAGTTGCCGTAATTAACCGCCATTTCCATAGTCATATATCCACCATTAGAACATCCACCAACGAATATTCTCTTGGTATCGATATCGCCATTATCAGCGATGAATTTATCGATTAAGGATTTTAATGTTTTGGTGTAAATTGAGTGGCCTGTACCACCATTATTGGTACCAGAACCACTATTCATCCACATAGTTGGAGTTTGAGCGGCTAAAACATAAGCGCCTTTTTGTTGACCTTTAATGAAGTGACTTTGGATTTGAGGATTGCCAAGTTCAGTGACATCGTTACCTAAAATAGCGATATCTGGATCAGTGCCACCTTCACCAGCACCGTGTAACCAAATAACTAATGGATTTAAGACACCATCTTCTCTTAATCTATCTGGTTCAAAACCTTTATAAGTTAAGGTATATCCTTCAGCGGTATGTGATTTAGCTTCGCCCCATTCTCTAGTGGAAGTAACGATTCTACTTCTGATTCTATTAACGGTTAAGTTAGAGAATGAATCTTCACCGGCGATTAAAGTACCGGATTTAATAGAGACCTCTGCTCTAATGTTACTCATCCAATCATTCATGTTGGTGTATGAGAAGCATTGAGCACCACCTGAAGCACTATAAGTGCTAGAAGTGACTTCTAAGGAGAATCGGATGTAATTAGATTCAGTAGCGTTAATAATTTCACCTTCTGGATCGCATAAATCAACGCTTAGAATATTCCTATTTGTATTATTTGTTTTAACGTTGAATTGAACATTAGCTAAATCAGTGGCTTTGACTTTACCTTCAAGGTTGAGCTTAACACCACAAATAGCGGGACCAAATTCATAGCCTTCCACCAAATAGTCAACGGTAAGAGGATCGTCAACATAAACCTTTAAGACTTTATCAAAATAGCCTTCTTTACTGACGGTAATACGCGCCATACCACCATTAATGCCTTCGATATTGCCTTGAGCATCAATAGAAGCAATATTTGCATCACTTGTGCGATATGTAACACCTTCAACATCACAAAGAACTTTAGTTTTTTGATCGAGTTCGATAACTGGTTTTTTGATGGATGCGTTTAATATTTTTCTTGCTGTTTCAACAGTACCTGGTTCGCTAGAACCTTTGGATTCTTCCCCTTCATTATGACCGCCGCCACAGGCAGTAAGACCAACTAAAAGAGCGAAAGAAGAAACAGCTAAAGGGAATAATAGTTTTTTCTTCATAGTTTAATTAAGAGAGGGCTCGGCAAGCCAAACCCTCTTTTCCTTTCAAATATTTGATTATGCTTGTGGTGTGAGAAGGACGCAGTCAATGTTTGGACCTTGGGCGCTGAATTCGAATAAGAATGTGTTTGCGCCAGCAGCGATACTAACAGTGCCTAAATCAACTTCAACCCATGTGCCCCATTTACCTGCTGGAATAACTTTGCCTTCCATGGAAATGTTTGTGTTATTGACTTTTAATGTCATACATGAAGCAAGTTCAAGAGCATCGGCATTAACATTTGGATATCCACTCCAGTCACTGACGTTGTTGGATGCGCCACGGAATGAGAGCTTGTATGTGCCTGCGCTTTCAGCAGTATAACTTAATGTTAATGAAGTACCAGCGGCTAAATAACCAACGTGACCAGTGCCACTTGCATCGGCGTTATTAGTTTCGACTCTAGCGCCTTCGCTTAATTGACCATCTTCGGCTTCAATAACGATTTGTCCCGCAATTGGTTTGGCCTTAACAATAATGTTAACTGTGGCTTTCTTATAGCCTTCTTTAGTTAAGTCAATTGTTGTTCTACCAACTTTGACACCAGTAACTTCACCAGTACTGGATACTGTAGCGACTGTTGTATCAGCGGATGTGAATTCAACACCAGCTAAATCATTCTTAACTTGGATTTGAACTTTGCCTTCGACTTCAACTGTTAAGCTATCTTCAACAACTTCGATTTTTGGTTTAACAGCAGCTGGAACAACAGCGAGTTGTAATTGTTCTGTGGTGTAGATTAAGATGTTATCCATATTAACACCAGAATTGCCAATTAATTCGACTTCAAAGACGTTATTGCCGACGACTAAGTCTACATCGCCTAACATAACTGTATGGAAGTCATAATAGTTTGAAGTACTTCCATCTTCTGGACCTTCACAAACTTTGCCAGTTAAATCGATGGCAACGTTATTGAATTTCACGGATAAGTTTGCAGCTAAATCTACTTGTTGAGCATAAGCCATTGTGAGACCGAGGCCAACTTTTGCAGCTTTATCTGATGTGAATGTGAGGATTTCTTTACAACCGGTGTATAAATTACCAATGCTTGTTCCATCTTCGGTTGCACCGTTGTTATTTTCAACCGGTGTATCAAATGGTCCGCTAAACCATTGTCCATAGAAATAGGCACCCCAGCCTTCTTCTCTACCAGCAATGTGTTCGGCTTGTTCTAAACCGAGGTAGTAGTCAGCTGGTTTTTCCGGGGCTTTGTTAACTGTTACTGTGAAAGAACCTCTAGCAAAGCCTTCTTTTTCGGCTGTAATTCTAGCGGAGCCAGAGGCTAAAGCGGTCACTAAACCAGTGTTGCTGACGGAAACGATATCTGTGTTTCTTGTACCCCATGTAACGCCTTCTTGGTCAGCATGTAATTGGAGGGTTTCGCCAACAATAATTTCTTTCTTATCACCTTCAGAGGTGATGTTGATTTTGACTTCTTCGACTTCGCTGTCGGAGACGTCACCACCGTCTCCACCTTGTGATTCGCCAGACGGCTTGCTACCACATGCGCCTAATGTAAACGCTGCAGCAACAGCTAAGGTGAGGAATGGGAATAAAAATTTCTTTCTCATCATTTTAATTTCCTTTCTAAAAAATGAGTCAGCTGAGTAAAGATCATTGCGATACTTTATTATACAGAACCTATTCGCAAGGAAAAGCCTTTGTTAAGGCTTTTAGACACGAAAAATTCCATTAATCAAGTCTTGTCATATACAATAAACTTTAATCTATAACTATAATAACATATATATGTTATATAGCACAACATAATCTTTTTAAAATCGCAAGAAAATTGTTTTATATAATCTAGCAAAAAAGAAAAGCCCCCATTATGGAGGAATAGGGACTTTCCCGATTAAGATTTATGATTCTTAATTAACTATTTGTTTTGATGACTTCTGGAATATCAACTGCTGCATAGTCTGCATCATCCCAAACGTTATTGGAGTGAGCGCAAGCATAAAGAATATTCTTACAAGCTCTTCTGAATAAGATTGTCGCATCGTGTGGAGTAGAAGAATACATCTTAGATGGTTTATCTGAAAGTTGGCTTGGAGTTAACCATAAGTCATTACCGGCTCTTAAACCGATATTGACGGCCATGTAACCTTGACCGGCATAGTCAGTAACGACGACACCATGGAAGCCCCATTCTTCTCTTAAGAGAGTGGTCAATAAGGCTTCACTACCACCAGCCCACCAGGAGCCGACACAGTTGAAGGACGACATAATGCCAATACCACCCATATCAGAGTAGATTTCAAAGCCACGAGCATAGATTTCTCTAATAGATTGTTCGGTTGCCCAAACCATAACGCCACTACGACGTGCTTCTTGATCGTTCAATAAGAAGTGTTTGGCGTAGCAATAGACACCATATTTTGCTGTACCTTGAGCGGTATTACCGGCCATTTTACCAGCGATTAATGGATCTTCTGAATAATATTCGAAGTTTCTACCACCGAATGGAGAACGGTGAGTATTAATACCAGGAGCGTACCAACCAGTTAAGCCACGAGCGGCACCTTCTCTACCAACAGATTCACCCATAAGTCTAGCAATATCAGTGGACCATGAGCATGCGATGACAACACCACTTGGGTGACCTGTACCAGAGTGATAAGCAGCAGCAGGACCATCGTAGTCTTTAGTGGCAGTTTTGCCAATGCTATCAACGGCAACGGTTTGGAAACCACCGAACTCGATTAATCTTTCCATATCATTAATGGATAATTGACTTAATAATGATTCCCATCTTGGATCATCCCAAGCTGCATCTTTAAGATCTCTGAGAGTTAAATCACCAGCAACACCTTGTTCTGGTAATTCTTCATCGATTTGATTGTCTTGGAACGAGAAGCTACTATAAGAAGTGTTGTTACTGGCACCGCCTGGGAAGTGATCTCTACTAGCGGCAGAAGCTCTACTGATATCAGCAGTATTTTGCCATGTACCTGCAAAGTCATTACGTGATAAGTAGGTATTTGGTTCATCGCCACCACCAAATTCGACATCTTGGAAGATGTTCTTATATTCTTTACCAGTTTGGTAAGAGGTCTTGAATTCAACATCATTAGCAAGAGTGAATGTTTTAGCGTTGTCTCTTTCTTTTGCAGTCTTAGCAATATCCCAAACGTTTTCTCTTAATGAGAATTCGTATTCACCTTTTTCTAAAACATAATAACCTTTTTCAGTGGACCAAGAAGCAATATCTCTGAATGAGAATTCTAACTTATAGTCTTTCTTTTCACCTGGAAGGATTGAATTTGTTTTTTGGAAAGCTGATAAGGAATACCAGGCTTTTTCAATACCATTTGGAGTATATGGAGCGTGGGTATAGATTTGAATAACATCTTTACCTTCGACTTTACCGGTATTTTCTACTTCGACAGTAATAGAAACTTTTTGTTCGGCTTCGTTTACTTCGAATTCAACGATTGATTTATCAAATGTTGTATAAGATAAACCATGGCCGAATGAGTATTGCACTTCATCTCTATATTTAAAGGTTGGATCGACCATTGCACGTGTTGTGTAATAACGATAGCCAACATAGATGCCTTCAATATAGTTGGTGAAATAGGCGTTGTTTGCGGCACCAGAAGTATATCTTAATGTGGTGTCATTACCAAAGTTTTGGTAAGATGGCGCACTCTTCACATCATATGGCCATGTATCAACTAAGTGACCGGATGGATTGACTTTACCATTTAAGACTTCGGCAACAGCTTTTGTGCCAGTTAAACCTGGGTGACCAATAAATACGGCAGAGTCAATTTCACTATCATCGAGGAATTCTGCCTCAATAACTGTTGGAACGTTAAGTAAGATAACAACGTTTTTGAAGTTATCTTCAAGCATATCGATGATATCTTGTTCTTTAGCGGTTAATGTTAAACCAGCATCCGAAGTATCGTTTAAATTTGAGTTACTATATCTGCTATCTTCGTCTTCGGAACCACGTCTTGTGATACAGAAGATCGCGGTATCAGAGAACTCTAAAGCGTCTTCTAATAAAGTTTTTTGTTCGCCACCAATCTCAAATTTAGTATCGGTGTAATTTGTAATAGGCGCTTCGTGAGCGTATGGCGCTTTACTACTAGCAACTTCGGAAGTATAGCCATATTTATCGAAGCCACATTGAATATCATAATCGGATTCAGCAATAGAGACTCTGCCACCATTATAGTAGTTCTTAACAAAGTTATAGAGGTTTTGGTTAATTTCGAAACCTTCTTCCATCATCGCAACTTCTAATTTTGTAGCAATACGTGGGAAGCTCCTAACTCTACCATCGGTTTGGAAGGAACCAGAACCGCCGTTACCATAGAATAAACCATAAGCGCAGGCACCAAAGATGTTAACTTTGATTTTTTCTTCGCCTTCTTTGGCTTTTAATGGTAATGAATCATGAGTGTTTTTAAGAAGAACAATACCTTCTTCTTCAATAGCGACAACGTTTTTTTCCGCTTCGGCGGCCGCTTCTCTAGAAGTTGGTGTGTCATAAATGATTGGTTCTTTCTGCGTTAAAGTAAATAGTAAGTTACTAAATGTAGCGGATGGTAAGAATGAGGCCGCTGCACTCAAAATGAGAGCACCAACGCAGACAACAGGAATAAACCAAGGCATCATTCTACGCCACTTAATGACGTTTTTAGCTGGACCTTGTGTTCCCTTTGCAACTTCTTTCTTTTCTTTACGTGGAGCATCGCTATATCTCTGCAAGGCTTCTGGATCGCCTTCTTTGAACTTCATGCGTCCGAAGAACATAGCAAGAAGGAACCAAGTGCCCACAATAGCAATCGCAGCCACGATAAGGATGATTAAACCGAGCCACCAATACTCAAAGATTTGGCGGAGGGTGTAACCAGCTACAATTGGTTTATCTAGAAATGACTCTAAGATAAATAGTTTGAGCATAAATAATCTCCTTTTCTTAAATTATTTTCACGTTAAAGCATATAAAAAGTGTTGATGAACACAAATAATATGTATAACGGGTACGCTTTTAGTATATCAATAATAAAAATACGCGCAATCAAAAAGCACAAAATAATCTATAAAAATTACAAAGAAAAGCTAAAAAATCACAGGCTTTAAGACCTGTGATTATAAAAGCTAGCTAGGCTTTTTACGGAAGGAGTCTTATCGGAAACACTATTATCCAATTAAAACGGTGTGTTCTTTTTCGATTTCTTTCTCATCGCGTTTCTTAATAGAAATGGTTAAGACACCACTATCAAGTTTCGCGGAAATATCTTCAAGTTTCACTGTGTCACCAACATAGTATGAACGAGACCATTCACCATAGTTTCTTTCTCTAACGATGTAGTCTTCGTCATTTTCTTCTTCCTTATTTAAGGATGCAGTGACTTTAAGATAACCGTTCTCTAAAGTGATCTTGGTATCTTCTTTTTTAACTTCAGGTAACTCAATGAATAATTGATAGTCTTTCTTGTTTTCTTTGATGTCTGTTTTCATCATATTTGATACGTTACAGTTGTTCGCCCTGAGGAAAAATCTGTCGAAAAATGGATCATAAGTAGTAATATAATTTCTCATAATTTCAACCTCCTATATTACCTCTTTTAGCACTCAACCTCTTTGACTGCTAACGACTACATGATAGAACAAAATTAGCACTCTGTCAATAGGACTGCTAAAAATATTTTAAATTATTTTATTTAGATTAATGAATTAATCTAACTTTTTTATTATTTCTTCTAATTCAGGGGGTAAATTACAGGAAAATTCCTTATTTTTTAGATAATTTAATGGTCCTTTTATATCTAAAAATTTGAGCTTATAAGCATGTAAAAATTGATTTTCAAAGCCGAATTCACGTTTAAAAATGTTATTGATTTTATAGTCACCATATTTGATGTCTCCAACAACATGGTGTCTTATGTACGACATGTGAGCTCGTATTTGGTGCGTACGACCTGTTAATAAGGATATATCTAATAAGGTATAGTCTTTAAAGTTTTTAATTGGATGATATTTTGTAATAGCTGGTTTAGCGCCACTTTTAAGAGGGGCTACGACCATTTTCTTTCTTTCAAAGCTTTTTCTAAGAGGAGCGTCCACTACTCCATCTTCATTTATTTGACCAGAAACAAGTGTTATATAATGCTTTTCAATTTGACTATGATCAGTAAAAATCTTGCCCATTTCATCAGCAGCTTTATTAGTTTTAGCGAACACACACATGCCTGAAGTGTCCTTATCTAATCGATGCACAGGCATGGCGGTTTTTCCTAAATACTTAGAAACGAGAACATCTAAAGATGGATGAGATGCATCACCATCTTGTTGAAGTAAAATACCGCGTGGTTTATTAACAATCACGAAGTTATCATCTTCATAAATAATGATGGATTTAATATCAAGGTCCATATTCTTATTATATTTTGCATGTTTCTATTTAGAAAAGTAACTATTTTGAATATAATAATCTCACGTGAGGTGATACTTATGTCAAAAGCGGATCAAATTTTTATTAACAACATGAAAGATATTATGGAAAACGGTTTTTGGGATACCGATTTAAATGTGAGGCCACATTGGGAAGATGGTACACCCGCTCATACTGTTAAAAAGTTCTGCATCGTTAATAGATATAATTTGCAAGAAGAGTTACCAATTCTCACTATTAGAAGAACTGCTTTTAAAAGTTGTATCGATGAAATCCTTTGGATTTGGCAAAAGAAAAGTAACAACATTCACGATTTAAAATCTCATATTTGGGATTCTTGGGCGGACGAAAATGGTTCCATCGGTAAAGCCTATGGTTATCAACTCGCCAAAAAATCAATTTACCCAGAAGGCGAATTTGATCAAGTTGATAGAGTTTTATATGATTTGAAACATAATCCCCAAAGTAGAAGAATTATGACCAATATTTACAACTTTGAAGACTTGCACGAAATGGGTTTGTATCCGTGTGCATATAGCATGACTTTTAATGTTTCTGGCGATACTTTAAACGGTATTTTGAATCAAAGAAGCAATGACATGTTGACCGCAAATAACTGGAATGTACTTCAATATGCTGTCCTTTTAATGATGTTTGCCCAAGTTTCCGGCTTAAAAGCAGGGGAATTAGTACACGTCATCGCTGATGCCCATATTTACGATCGTCATATCGATATTGTTAAAGAAGTTATTGCCAAACCTCAACACAAAGCTCCAAAACTTAAAATCAATCCAAATGTCAAAAACTTCTATGACTTCAAATTAGAAGATTTTGAATTAATCGATTATGAATACGAACCATTAGATAAAAAGATTCCGGTGGCTATTTAATATGATTATCTCCATTCTTAATTGCGATAAAGAATATGGCATAGGCAAACGTAATGGTTTGCTATTTTCCTTACCAAAAGATATGAAATTTTTCCGCGAAACCACGCTTAATCATGTGGTGTGCATGGGAGAAAATACTTTATTGTCATTTCCAAATAGTAAGCCATTAAAAAATAGAACAAACATCGTCTTATCTCAGGACCCCACTCATAACTATGAAGGTGTCATTAATGTTCACACATTTGATGATTTCTTAAGAAAAATGAAAGAATATTCTCAAAACGATACCGTTTTTGTCATTGGTGGCGCTTCTATTTATAGACAAACTCTTCCATATGTCGATCAAGTGTATTTAACTAAAGTTAATGCGGTTGGTGGCGCTGAAGTTTTCTTTGTCAATTTAGATGAACATCCAGATTTTGAATTAGTTAAAGAAAGCGAACCAGAAATGGATGGAGAAATCGAAATCAAATTCACCATCTATCAAAACAACAACAAGAAAGAAATTTTATAAATATGAAAAATAACATCTATCCAAAAAACTACCAAAGCATTTTAGATTTAGTAGAAACACAAAAGGCTATTAAATTAGTTAAAGACACATTTGAAAGAGAGCTTGCTAAAGAATTAGATCTCATCAGAGTTAGCGCCCCGCTTTTTGTCGAACCAGGCACAGGTTTAAACGACAATTTAAGCGGTTATGAAAAAGCTGTCAATTTTATTGTTAATGAAAACGAAAAAGAATTAGAGATTGTTCAATCGTTAGCGAAGTGGAAGAGATACGCTCTTAAAAAATATGATATCGATGGTCTCTATACAGATATGAACGCCATAAGAAGATTTGAAGATACAGATAACCTTCATTCTTTATATGTTGACCAATGGGACTGGGAGAGAAGATTGCTTCCAGAAAATAGGAATATCAAAACATTAAAAGCCGCTGTTAGGAAAATATATAAAGCTTTTATTAAAACATATAATAAAGTTGTCAAAGCCTATCCAGAATTAGCGGTTGATCTTCCAAAGAACGTTACTTTCGTAACCACTAGAGAGCTTGAAAAAAGATATCCAAATCTTGATAGAAAGGGAAGAGAGAACGCAATTTGCAAGGAATTTGGTGTTGTCTTCCTTATGAATATTGGCGGAAAACTTAAAGACGGTGATCCACATGATGCTCGTGCAGCGGACTATGATGACTGGAAAATGAATGGCGATATTCTTCTTTGGTATGAGCCGCTTCAAATCGCTTATGAACTATCTTCAATGGGCATTCGTGTTAATAAAGAATCTCTTTTAAAGCAGTTAAAAGAAAAGAAGGAAGAATACAAAACTAATTTAACCTATCATAAGATGATACTAAACGATGAATTACCGCTGTCAATCGGTGGGGGTATCGGTCAATCAAGACTTTGTATGTTCTTATTAAAAAAGGTCCACATTGGAGAAGTTCAATCCTCCTATTGGCCCGATGAAGAAATCGAAGAATTTAAAAAGTATAACGTTAATTTACTTTAGGGATTCAGGACTGTCAGTTGACAGTCTTTTTTTATTTGCTAAATATTTGGCGCCGATAATCAAGAAGTGCATAGCAACACCAGTAATGACATAACAAGAGACCACTATTAAAGTCCAGACGAGATGATGAACATTTTCAGAAATCATCTTAAAAACTGGGAATGTATGGCCATCATAGAAATAGAAATAATCGCAGCCAGTAAAGGCATCAAATATCCACATTATCGTTCCAAGGATTCCAAAAGCCAATAGGCCGTATTTGATATCTTGAAGCTGTACATCATAATAATTTGTAACAACCATAATTAATGGCACAACAACAATGATGACGTGGATTAACAGAGACTGCATGCCCACAAAAGAATAAACAGAGCTACCAACAGGTGGAACACCAACGAATAGAGTGATAAAACCAATAATCATATTAATGATTACTAAGAAGTTTCTCGCCATTGTTTGAATGATTTTGTTTTTAACAAACATTGCCACAGGAAAGACGTAAATAAACATTAAGCAGCTATGGAACGGAAGCATCGTTTCCATAACAAATGGATTATTTACGGGATCTAAAATGCATTGAAGATATATAACACCATAATAAATTGAACCGATTACGCTACTAAAAACCCACAATGATATAAGGACAATAGTAATTGTCTTTTTCGATTTATTTCTAAGAAAAAACGCTAAAAAGAACCCGATTGCCAGCAAAACAAAAACAGTGAGTAGATGATCTAATGTAAAGGCATACGTTGGTCCTGGTCTATTAAACCAGTCAGGAGCGTTAAAGAAATTCATATCCAGCTCCTCTATTCTAATTTATTGATTAACTCACTAAAGTCGTTGATAAAGAGCAAGGAGTTATTCTTTTTGTCTTGGTTATATTCTTTAGAGGCATTATCATAAACCGCAACTGTGATGAAGCCACTTCTATTCGCGGTCTTTACACACATAGGCATATCTTCTAAAACTAGAACGTTCTCTGGTTTTTCACCCATTAGCTTTGCTAAATCTAAATAAATCTTGGCGCTTTGCTTGCCTTCTTTAGCCGAATTTACGTCTGCAATAAAATCAAAATACTCACCGATATTAAGTCTATCGATACACGGTTTATATAATGGTTCATCATTAGCTGTGGCAATCGCCATCTTAATATTGTTTTGTTTAAAGATTTTCAAAAGTTCTAGAGCGTGTGGTTTTAATTCCACGTTATAGCGGTACATATCAATGGACATGTTGTGCCATTCATTCATGATATCTTGGACACTTTCTTCTAGGTGGTATGTTTCTTTAGTGTATATTGCGGCTTGTTTTAAACCAAGGTGAACAATGTGTTGGGCGTAATCATTTGGTAGTTCCATACCTCTTTTAGCGAAGAAATTAACATCGATTTCATGCCAAATACCAGTGGAATCGATTAAGGTTCCATCCATATCGAAGATGACCGCTTTAATTTCATGACCTAAAAGTTTCATAGTATTTCAATTTCGCCACTATCAATATGTAATAACATATCACTAGTTTTAATCTGTAAAAAGTAATTCGCATCAATTCCTAACACTTCACCAATAAATGGCTCATCATTAACCATGACTTTAACTCTTTTATTTAACAAATAATTATGGTTTCTAAAATATTCTAAATATTGTTCTTCATCTAGATTAGATAAATCACGAACGATATTAGAGAAGAGTTTTTGTTCAATTTCATCAATATTAAAGTCTTTATTAGCCTCAAGGGATAAAGAGGTCGCGGGTCTTCTTAAACCATCAGGAAAAACCTTTTGATTAACGTTTAAACCAATACCAACGACAACATATTCAAGTATTTGACCTTCCAAAAGAATGCCACATACCTTTTTTTCATTAATTAAGACGTCATTAGGCCATTTAATTGAAACGCCTGTAAATTGATACTCTTCTAGGAGTTTAGCCACCTCTACCGCGCTTATAATTGATAAAGCGTGGAACTTCTTTAACAAATCTTGGTCTTTAATTAAAAATGAAAACATCAAGTTCTCGCCTTCATTACTTGACCAGACTCGATCGTTTCTACCTTTGCCGTTAGTTTGATAGTCCGCGGTGACAAAGGTGAAGTTATCTAAAAGCTTATAGCTATTTTTTAAATAGTTATTCGTGGAATCTATTTGTTTAAACTTAACGACATGAAAACCACTCATCTTATTTCTTGAGATTTTCACTATCGACAGTGACTTCTTTACCTTCAAAGAAGACGCCGTACATACCTGGACCACAAGAGATACCAACAATTGGCCCAATCCAGAATTCTTTAACTGGAATATTTAACTCTTCTTCAATTCTCTTTTTGAAATAGGCTTGAGCGTCTTTTGCCATAGCTTGACCAACATAGCAGACCTTAGTTCTTTCATTAATGTTTTCTTTGATATATTCAAAGCTCGCTTCTAAAGCGGCTTTTGAGCCTCTAACTTTTTTAAAAACATAATTATGACCATGCACATCAAACATGATGATTGGCTTTAAGGAAATTAAATTACCAAAGAAAGCTGCCGCACCACTCACTCTACCTGCGGCTTTTAAATAAGTGAGTGTCTCTAACGAACCAACTTCGTGGAAATATTGTTGATTGTCATAAACCCATTGTTCAACTTCTTCGATGGATTTACCTTGTTCTTGAAGTTCGGCGGCGTGTAAAACGATCAAACCAAGTGACATATTTGCTCTTTTGCCATCAATACCAATGATTTTGCGTTCAGGATATTTTTCTTGGAGTTCTTCTTTGACTAATCTAAATGTATTTAAGGAACCGCTTAATGCAGTTGTGCAAGCGATATATAAAATATCAATACCTTTTTCGAGATACTCTTCACATCTTTTTAAATACTCGCCATAAGTAATGAGAGATGTTTTGCAGTGATTATTTAAATCTTTAATCCAACCATAGAGTTCTTCTGGGGAATAGACTTCCCAGTCCATATCCGCGGGTTTAACTTCGCCTTTGATGACGATTTCCATTCTAAAATATTGGATGTTGTGTTGTTCTCTTAATTCTTTTGATAAGTCAGTACTAGAATCGGTAAAAATTTGAAACGCCATAATTAGTAATTCCCTTCGCTATTACAAATAGATTATCGAAATAGATGCTTTTATACAAATAACAATTATATGATTGTTTACTTATCAATTAGGCTGTTTATTAATAAGCGCAAAGCTTCAGCTATATGATCAAAATCACCATACTCTTTTTTAAGATCTGAATACATCATCTTATCGCTGACGATAAAGAGGTTCTTTCTCTTGTTTAAGTAAGTGACATAAATAGGCACATCTTTACCTTTTTGATAAAGCATTTCACAAAGAGAAGCAAAACCAGGATGAAGATAAGTTAATTGTTCTTTATAACCATTCGTGGAATCTTCCGGATAGATAATGATATCTTTTCCTTCTTCAATTTCCTTAATTGATTGCTTAATGGTACTTAAGAAACGGTAATCGGTAAATGTCGCTAATAAGCGCATGCCTTTATAAAACATATTGGCAAAAGGGGCTGCAATTGTACCGACAATCCAGGCAAACCATTTAGGAAGGTGTTTCTTTTGATGATAGTAAATGGTTGTTAGATACGTATGGACCTCTTTTAAACCTTCGGTCATTTCATGGGTGCCCCACATTCTAAAATCACGCGGATAATATAGTTCAATCTTAACTGGTGTCTTTTTACCAACGTGATTGGCGAGCAAAACAATTGGTTCGTTAGGAAACTCTTCTCCTAAGAATTTGACTTTTGGTCTTCTCACTAAAACCCAGTTGATAAACTTCGCTAGCTTAAAAGAGAATTTCTTGCGGTTTCTCTCTAAGTTATCGATATTTGGTTTTCTCTCTTCTTTAGCCATTTGATGATTGTAAACATCTAGTTAATTCTATCACAAACATAGATTGAAAAGAGAGGTATTATAAATAACCGTATTCTTCAAGCAAACTAAAGACAATGTCGTTGAGTCCTTTTTCACTTAGCTCACCACAACCGGATTCAGTAGCGATTTCATTGCCATCCACGGAGACATGCAAAACACCGTCACTATCGACGTAGTAATCTACATTAGGCAAAAATCTCATATCTACTTTTATATTAACAAAAAACCAGGTTTTGAAACCTGGTATTTTTTTATGCGAATAAGAGGAGAAGGACACCCGCTGCAACTGCTGAGCCGATAACACCAGCCACGTTAGGTCCCATCGCGTGCATTAATAAGAAGTTTGTTGGATCTTCTCTAAGACCTTCTTTATGAACAACACGAGCCGCCATTGGAACAGCCGAGACACCAGCAGCACCAATCATTGGGTTAACTTTACCTTTGGTAAGGACGCACATGAGTTTGCCGCCTAAGACACCTGCGGCAGTTGCAATTGAGAAGGCGACGATACCTAAGACAAAGATTAAGATGGTATCAAGTGTTAAGAATGTGGCCGCATCAGCAGTACAACCAACACAGACACCTAATAAGATGGTCACGATATACATTAAGCTATTGGCTAATGTTTGTGTAATTTTTGGTACGACACCCGATTCTTTAATTAAGTTACCAAGCATTAAGCAACCGATTAATGGCGCCGCACTTGGAACGATAAGAACGGTAATCGCAGTAACAACGATTGGGAAGAGAATCTTTTCTGTTTTAGAGACTTCTCTTGGGGTTTCCATCTTAATAGCTCTTTCCTTTTTAGTAGTTAATAACCTGATAATTGGAGGTTGAATAACTGGAACTAAAGCCATATATGAATACGCGACAATCGCGATAGATGATAAGTATTCTGGTGCTAATTTAGTAGTAACCAAGATCGCGGTAGGACCATCCGCACCACCGATGATGCCAATCGCGGAAGCAATACGAGCATCGAAATTGGTCCAACCTAAACAGTTTTTGCCTAAGGCAATCGCACCCACAAAGGTAATGAAGATGCCGATTTGAGCGGCAGCGCCTAATAACATGGTCTTCTTATTAGCGATTAATGGACCAAAGTCAGTTGTGGCCCCAATGCATAAGAAGATAAGACATGGGTATATACCCCATTTAACTCCATAATATAAATATCCGAAGATTCCTGTATAGTCATAACTATATAAATGTTGAATATCTGAAACATTTCTCGCGGTGAAGTTTAATGTTGCTGGGACATTATCTAAGAAATCCGCCGCCATCACTAAGTCATTTAATTGCTTAGTTGTGGCACTAGAAACCCCTAGCTGTTCGAATAGGTAATTACTCTGATCACTCGTTAGACCTACTGCCGCTGCTAAGGAAATAGCGTTGTACTCAGTTGTACCTTTCGCAAATATTTCTTTAGCGACGAATGGTAAGTTGACGAGTAACATACCAAAAGCAATAGGAAGTAATAGATATGGTTCAAAATCTTTTTTAATAGCGAGGAAAAGTAAAACACACGCTACCACAATCATGATGAGATTGAGCCAGCCACCTTTTGCAAAGAAGCCCGCTATACCGGAACCTTGGAAAAACGCAACAATTGTATTCCAAATTTTTTCCATAATAATTCTCTATTCAATAATGATGATTGGTTCCTTAGCTTTAACGTTTTGACCTTTGGTCACTAAGATTTCAGCCACTTCACCTTCAAACGGGGAAACGACTTCATTTTCAAGTTTCATCGCTTCGATGATTAATAAAACATCGCCTTTTTTGACTTTGTCGCCAACTTTGACTTTGAGATTGGTCACTTGGCCTTGGATTGGAGAAACGACTTCTTTAGCACCATCGTTATTGATGATCTTTTTAGTTTCTTGTTTCTTCTTTTCTTCTAATGGAGCGGTGTCCACTTGTTCAATGGCTTCTAATTCCACACGATATGATTTACCGTTGACTTTAATTTTGTAAATTTTCATACATTAATCCTCAATTCTTTTAATCGAAACAATGCGCACGTCCTTGCCGGTTTCACGATAAAACTCCATAGTCGCCACTAAAGCGGCCACAACAGCGTTTTCATCTTCGCTAAGAATCTTATTTTCTTCTTTAGGTAAGATATTCGTTCTGGCATCGATTTTTTCCATGCCTTTTTGGAATAACCAAGTGATAAAAATAATGACGCTTAGGACAAGGAAGACGATAAAGATAGCGACGATCGCCACTAGAAGTGCTTCGCCGACATTCATTGATTCCCAATTATCCCAAACTGCTAAGAACATAACTATGCCTCAACACGAATGATGGTTGGAATCGCATCTTCGTTTCTTTGTTCAATAAATTTAATGGCGACATCACCAAATAAAGCGATGGATAAAACATCTTCATCGCTCTTAGCGATATCTTTGTATTGTTTCTTTAAAGCTTCAAATTCTGGCTTAAGATCATCCGCTGGACGATAGTCGATGACTTTGTCATCACCGATAATCTTTTTACGGATTTCTTCATTAACTGGTGCTGGAGCGCGACCATACTTACCATGTAAGTAATCGTTAATTTCTTTTGGCACCATCTTGTATCTTTCACCAGATAAAACATTTAAGACAGCTTGTGTACCCACCATTTGTGATAATGGAGTAACAAGTTGAGGATAACCCATATCCTTACGGACATTAGGTACTTCTTGA
>JAEEGH010009072.1_pt1 | contig 23303 bp, 17 predicted proteins | sample 9134181 | NCBI WGS metagenome assembly JAEEGH01 (sample SAMN16246544, study PRJNA631951) | gut metagenome | biome: gut microbiome; feature: rumen; material: DP-attached | host: Bos | place: Iran: Karaj | collected 2018-10
GCTGATACAGTGCGCGGCGCCGCTCGCGCACACACGGAGTGTGCTGATACAGTGCGCGGCTCCGCTCGCGCACACACGGAGTGTGCTGATACAGTGCGCGGCTCCGCTCGCGCACACACGGAGTGTGCTGATACAGTGCGCGGCTCCGCTCGGACACAATTGCGCCGCCTCGGTAAGCTCGCTTACGCTCGACGATCCTTGATTTTTACCGCGAGGCGCGAACGGCAGAGTTTTTTCTTGTTTCAAGGATAAATGTCGATTTGTACGGGGAGAAACTGAAGACGGGAGAAAAGAAAACGTCCCGTTTGCCGAAAGAGACAAACGGGACGGAAGTGTTTGATTTCCGCGAGGCGAAAATGAAGCGGAAACGAGGCGGGCCCGTGGCGATCCCGCCGTTGTTTTTTCAGCTCACTTGACCGGGATGCGGTAGACCATGAAGCTGTAGGGATCCTGCGTGGTGTTGAAGATGCCGGTGCCGCCGATCTTCACGGTGGATTCGACGAGCTTGACGCGTTCGGCGTCGGCGAGGTCGTTCTTCGTGGCGAGGTCATCGCCCTTGATTCCGACCACGGCGACTTCCGTGCCGTCGGCCGCGCCCGGGATGTTGATGGAGATCGGGACGGCGGTCTTGCCGAGGTTGATGAACTTGAAGATCACGGCGTTGCCGTCGGCGGTCTCGTCGAGGACGGCGCCGGCGTAGCAGTCGGCGGGGAGGGTGCCGAGGCCGGAGATGTCGAGCGTGTGCGTGCCGGGGTTGTGGCTGTAGAGGTACTGGACCCAGTAGTTCGGGGTCTTCACGACCTTCTGCGCGTCGAACCAGATCATGTCGTGCGCCCACTGCCAGGCGTTGTAGTTGGAGAGCAGGGGGGCGTAGGAGGACATGCGGACGACGTCGGCGTTGCGTTCGATGCCGGTCAGGAACGCGGCTTCGCAGAGGGCGGCGCGGAGGGAGTTGGTCGGGTCGTCGTGGCATGCGTATTCGCCGGCGAAGACCTTCGGGCCGTTGCGGTCGTACTTGTCATAGCGGTCGATGTGGCTGAGGAACCACGCGGGATCGCGGTAGTAGTGCTCGTCGACGAGGTCCGCCTTGAACTCGCGCATCTTCGGCCAGAGGTAATCGAATTCCGCGCCGTCGGGGTTGGGGCCGGAGCCGCCGACGATCTGGATGTCGGGGTACTTCTCGCGGATGGCCTTGATGAAGAGCGGCAGACGGTCGGTGTAGAGCTTGCCCCACTGTTCGTTGCCGACGCCGATGAACTTCATGTTGAACGGCTCGGGATGGCCCATGTCGGCGCGGACCTTGCCCCAGGTCGATGTGACGGGGCCGTTCGCGAATTCGATGAGGTCGAGGCAGTCCTGGATGTACGGGCCGAGCTGGTCGAGCGCGACCTGCGCGGTGAGGTCGTTCGCGTCGTTCTGGAACTGGCACGCGAGGCCCATGTTCAGCACGGGCAGCGGCTCGGCGCCGATGTCTTCGCAGAACTGGAAAAACTCGAAGAAGCCGAGGCCGTAGCTCTGGAAGTAGTCCGGGGTCAGGTGGTCGACGAACGTGTTGTTCCAGCGGTTGCTGTTCAGCGGGCGGTTGCCGACGGGGCCGACGGTGTTCTTCCACTGGTAGCGCTCGTCAAGCGTGGTGCCCTCGACGATGCAGCCGCCGGGGAAACGGAAGACCTTCGGCTTCAGGTCGGCGATCGCCTGCGCGAGGTCGTTGCGGAGGCCGTTCGCGCGGCCCTTCCAGGTGTCTTCCGGGAACAGGGAAATGTGGTCGAGGTCGACCATGCCTTTGTGGCCGTTGAGGAGCAGACGGAACTTGCCGCGCGCCTGCGTGCTGACCGCCTTCACGTCGACCTTGTATTCCTTCCATTCGCGGCTGTTGACCGTGAACGGCGTGCGTGCCTCCATCGTGCCGTCCTCGCGGACGAACGCGGCGTCGAACTTGACGGGCTCGGTCGTGCCGGGGGCGAGGCGCGCCATCAGCGTGAGGTGATAGGTCTTGTCCTTTTCGAACGCGAGGCCGCGGAAACCGGCGTTGTCAAGTGCGGTCCAGCGGTCGCGGTGCGACTCGGCGGTCGCGCGGACATAGTGCGGATTGCGCGGGAACGGGACGTCGCCTTCGCGGCCCTTGATGACCTCGACCTTTCCGTCGGTCTCCCAGCCGGAAAGGCCGTTCGGGAACTCGAAGGAACGGTTCTTGATGAGCTCGGCGTAGAGGCCGCCGTCGGCGGCGAAGTTGATGTCCTCGAAGAAGACGCCGTACATGGTCGGGCTGATGTCGAACTTGGTCTTGGCGGGGTCGAGCGTGCCGGTCATGGTTTTCGGCGCGGCGGGCGCCTGGGCTTCGAGCGAAGCCGCCCCGGAGATGATCGCCGCGGCCGCGGCGACTCCGAAGAGGACCTGGTGTTTCATGGGGCTGTTCCTTTCGATGGTTTTGAGGCTGATAGAGGTGAATGGTAATTGTATTCAACGATAATGTAACAGCTTTTTCCCTAAAATCCAGTAAAAACAGGCGGGTTTTTGCGAAAAAATGGGAAAATGGTCTGGGGATATAGGACGAATAGGACGAACGGGACGGATCGGACCGATAGGTTTGCAGACACTACGGAGCGGAGATATTTTATGGAAATCAGTGAAAAATGAGGGATGCTGACTTGATTTTCCTGAAATTTGGTCTATATTATAAGATACGTTGAAACAGAAACCTTAATCCGGCAGTCCGGATTCGGTGGGTCGCAGGACCCGCACGACCGCGGGGTTTTCTTTCATGCACAGGGATTTCCGGCGTTTCGCCGCCTCGTTTTCAGGATCCCGGCATGGCGCAAGGTGGGAAGCAAGTCTTCCCCGGCGCAAAAAAGAGCTCGCGTTCAGCCGATTTCCGGTGGCAAAGGACAGGGGATCTGTCAGACATAACCCCTCAACCACGAACGGAAACGGAAAGAACAGGACACCATGGAAGGAAACGCGAGAGACATCAGACTCTACAGCGGGACGTCGCATCCGAAACTCGCCGAATCAATCGCGAACTGTCTGGGACAGCAGCTCGGGCACGTGAATGTGGAACGGTTCCCCGACGGCGAAATCTTCGTCCAGTACAAGGACACGCTGAGAAACGCGGATGCGTTCATCATCCAGTCCACGTCCAACCCGACGAACGAAAACCTGATGGAACTTCTGATCATGCTGGACGCCGCCCGCCGCGCGTCCGCTGCCAGAGTCACCGCGGTGATCCCGTTCTTCGGATATGCCCGCCAGGACCGCAAGGACAAGCCGCGCGTGCCGATCACGGCGAAACTGGTCGCGAACCTGCTGACGGTCGCGGGCGCGGACCGCATCCTCGCCATGGACCTTCACTCGCAGCAGATCCAGGGATTCTTCGACATTCCGGTGGACCACCTGTACGGGGCGTCCGTCCTGATCCCGTACCTCCGCGGCAAGACCGACGCGGATTCCGTGGTGGTCTCCCCCGACTCCGGCAGCGTGAAGATGGCGCAGTCGTTCGCCGACCGCCTGGGCTGCGGATTCGCGGTGGTGGCGAAGCGCCGCCTCGACGCGAACCACGTGGCGTCGTCGCATCTGGTGGGCGACGTGAAGGGCCGGACCTGCATCCTGGTCGACGACATGACCAGCACGGCCGGGACGCTCTGCGCGGCCGCCGAACTGCTGAAGCGCGAAGGCGCCGCCCGCGTGCTTGCGGCGGTGTCGCACTTCCTGGCGCGCGAAGAGGCGTTCGAGAAGCTGAAAGCCAGCTGCATCGAAGAGCTCATCACGACGAACTCCGTGCCGACCAACCTTACGGGCGACAACGTCCACACGCTGGACATCGCCCCGCTCCTCTCCGAAGCGATCCGCCGCATCCACGACGGCGATTCCCTTACCACGCTTTTCCGTCCCTGAGCGGAAAGCGTCCGAACACGAAACGAAACCGAACCCACACATAACCGACACATCAACGAAAGGAACCAAAATGGCAAAAGTCAAACATGTGTTGAACGTGCAGGCGCGCACTGCCGGCGGTACCGGCGACGCCCGCCGCCTGAGAAAGACCGGACTGATCCCCGCGATCGTCTACGGCAAGGGCGTTGAGCCCAAGTGCATCTCCGTGGATGCCACGGAATGGCAGCTGCTCTCCCGCAACGAGCTGAACATCCTGTCCCTCGTCGAGGACGGCAAGGAAACGCTCGTCCTGCTGAAGGAAGTCCAGCACGACCCGATCCGCAACCGCACCCGCCATCTGGATTTCCAGGCGATCCGCATGGACCAGAAGATCAAGGCGCACGTGGCGGTCCGTCCCGGACACGCTCTCCCGGCCGGCGCCTCCGCTGGCGGCCTGCTTGAGCAGAACATTCACGAGATCGAAGTGGAAAGCCTCCCGCAGGACCTCCCGGAAGAGATCATCGTGGACGTTTCCGGCATGAACCTCGGCGACATGATCCACGTCGGCGACATCCCGATGCCGGAAGGCGTCACTGCCGTCACGCATGCCGACATCGTCGTCTTCACCGAGGTCGACGAATCCGCCGCTGAAGCCGAAGAGGAAGCCGCTCCCGCCGAAGGCGAGGAAGCCGCCGAACCGGAAGTCATCGCGGAAAAGAAGACCGAAGAACGCGCGGCCGCCCGCGACGAGCGCAAGAAAGCGGAGTAAGCCTCCTGCTTTGTTTGCGATGCGGAAACGCCGCGAAGGACACGGAAAGGACAGCGGAACATGGCGGACGGACAGAATCGGATCCGGCTTATCGTCGGTCTGGGAAATCCGGAAAGCAAATACGAAGGCACCCGTCACAACGCCGGGTTCATGTTTGCCGAACGCCTGCTGACCAAAATGCCGCGCTCCTTCACCAGAGTCCATGGGTTCCAGTCCTACTACTGGAAGGGGACCTACGCCGGAGCCCCGCTGACGATCCAGACGCCGTTGACGTACATGAACCTGAGCGGCGAGGCTGTGGCACCGCTGATGCGGAGCGAAGGGATCGCGCCGGACGAGGTGCTGGTGGTCCATGACGACATGGACATCCCCCTCGGGCGCATCCGGATCCGCAAGGGCGGCGGCAGCGCCGGGCACAACGGGATCAAGTCGCTGATCGAAGAGATCGGAAGCGAAGGATTCCACCGGATGCGGATCGGCGTCGGGCACGCGGAAAGCCGCGGGGACGTGATCGACTACGTCCTTTCGGAGTTCAGCGAAGAGGAACGTGCCGTTTTCGAGCGCGTTCTTGCCGGTGCGGCGGAAGCCGCGGTCCTGATCCTGCGTCGAGGCATCGCAATGGCAATGAACCAGTACAATCCGCGCGACTTCAGCGCGGACGAAGCAAGCCAACCGAACAAAACAACAACAGAAACGTCTGTTACAACAAATAAGAACCACCTGGAGGTGCAGTCTTGAAAAAGTACGAAGCAGTATTCATCCTCGACCCGCGCAAAGTCGACGATGAGGGAAAGGCCTTTGCCGATCAGTTCGAAAAGCTGATCAACGGCTGGGGCGGCACGATGATCGAGAACGTCGCGATGGGCCGCAAGACCTTTGCGCGTGAGATCAAGAAACGCAAAGCGGGCTACTATTTCGATTTCGTGTTCGAAGTCGAACCGGCCAAGGAAGCGATGCTCCGCGATGAGTTCCGCCTGGACGAACGCGTCCTGCGGTTCCTCTCCATCGTCTACGACCGCCCGGAACATGTCCGTTCCAAGCTCGCGATCCCGGAACCGGCCGCTCTCGGCGCCGCCCCGGCGCCCGCCGCGGAGTAATCAACTGAACAGAGAAAGGAGGCAAGTCGCATGGCATCCCTGAACAAAGTGCTTCTGATCGGCAACCTGACCCGTGATCCGGAGCTCCGGTACCTGACGGGCGGCAATTCCGCCGTCTGCGAGTTCGGGATCGCGATCAACCGCCGCTTCATGCAGAACGGCGGCCAGGAGAAGGAAGAAACGTGTTTTCTGGAGATCGTCGTCTGGGGCAAACAGGCCGAGACTTGCTCCCGTTTTCTCCAGAAGGGCAGCACGATCTTCATCGAAGGGCGTCTCGTCTACGACACGTGGACCGAAAAGGACACCCAGAAGAAGCGTTCCCGCATCCGCGTGACCGCCGAACGCGTGCAGTTCCTCAACGGCCGCCGCGACGACAACGGCGGCGGACTGCCGGACGGCCTGCCGCCGGAAGACGACGGCTACCAGCCCGCGCCCCGCGCCCCGCGCCAGCAGGGCGGCTATCCCCAGCAGGGCGGCTATCCCCAGCAGAACCGCGCCCCGCAGGGCCAGCCCTACCGCCGCCAGCAGTTCGACGAGCCGTCGTACAACCCGGCCCCGAACATGCAGCCGCGCCAGGGCATGCCGGACTCCGGTCCGGACCCGCTGGAAAATGTGGACGACATCCCCTTCTGATCCACTCTGAACAACCTTTCAACAAACGAGACCAAATATGGCAATGCAACAGAAAAGACGCCGCGCAAAGCGCCGCACCAACAAAGCGAAAATCTGCAGATTCTGCGAAAACCACGTGAACTACATCGACTTCAAGGACGGGGAACAGCTCCGCCGCTTCCAGACCGAGAAGGGCCGCATCCTCTCCCGCCGCATCACCGGCACCTGCCTGAACCACCAGAAGATGCTCAGCACCGCCCTGAAGCGCGCCCGCATCATCAGCGTGGCCCTCTGATCCGAGAACCCATCACAAAGGAAACATCATCATGGCACATGTCAAACTGATCCTCCTGCAGGACGTCGACGATCTCGGCCTGGCGGGTGAAGAAGTCCAGGTCGCGGCCGGCTACGCCCGCAATTACCTTATTCCGCGCGGATTCGCGACCGTCGCGTCCACCGGCGTGCTCCGCCAGCTCGAAGCCCGCAAGGAAAAGATCGAAGCGAAGCGCCAGGCCGACCTCGAAGCCGCCCAGGCCCTCTCCGCGAAGATCGCCGGACTCGACATCACGATCCCGATGCAGGCCTCCGAAGACGGCCACCTGTTCGGCTCCGTTTCCGAACGCACCATCTTCGAGAAGCTCGCCTCGATGGACGTCAAGGTCAACATCAATAAGATCCGGCTTGACGCCCCCATCCGCACCATCGGCGAATTCAAAGTCGATATCAAGCTCCATCAGAGCGTCACCGCCGTCGCCACGATCAAGGTCGTCGGCGCCGCCTGATGTACCGGGAGTTGACCCATGCCTGATCGTTCCGGTCATGCAAAAGACGCCGGGGCGGCCGCTTCCGGGGAGAGTTCTTCCCGGAACGCCGTTTCGGCAGCTCCCTCCAGTTCCATACCGCAGACCGCGGACTACGCGGACTACGGCATGGAACGCTCGGTGCTTGCCTGCATTCTGGCGGACCCGGACTGCATCAACACCGTATCCACAATGCTCGGCGTGCGTCTGCCGCCTCAGGTGCAGGGCAAGCCCGGCGCCGTGACGGACGCCGATCTGTCCGGCTACGCCCGGAACGCGAAGATCATGTTCCGGGACCCGAAGCATGCCGCGATCTACCAGGCAATGCTCGAGGTCAACGCCCGGACCGGAAAAGGCCCGGACTTCCTTTCGATCGAGGACCAGCTGCGGCGTTCCGGTCGCCTGGAAATGGTCGGCGGCTCCGCCGCGCTGCTGGACATCCAGACCTCCATCGGCAGCGTCGCGAACGTGGAAGTCTGGTGCGGCATCCTGCGCCAGTGGGCGATGCTGCGGGAAATGATCAACGCCTGCACGTCCGCCCTCCAGCTCTGCCGGGAACCCGGCGGAAAGGACATCCAGCAGCTCCTTGACGGCGTGGAACAGACGTTCTTTGCCGTCCGCAACGATTTCGTCCGCTCCGAGATCAAGAGCATCGGCGAACTCGTCGAAGGCGCGTTCCTCCATTTCATGGCCCTTCTGGACAAAGAGATCGAACCGGGCATCCCGACCGGATTCCCCGAACTCGACAGATACCTCGGCGGCGGCCTGAAGAAACAGGAAATGGTCGTGCTCGCCGCCCGTCCGTCCATCGGCAAGACGGCACTGGCGCTGAACATCGCCCGAAATATCGCGACGAAGGACGTGGGGGACCAGCCGCGCAGGAGCGTGGCGTTCTTCTCCCTCGAAATGAGCGCCGAACAGGTCGCGCAGCGTCTGCTGTGCACGGAGTCGAAGGTGCCGCTTTCCTCCATTTCGGACGGTTCCTTCAACCGCGAGGAGACGTTCAAGCTCACGCAGGGCGCCGCCATCCTGGAACGCGCCAACCTTTTCATCGATCCGACCGGCGGCCTTTCCATTTTCGAACTTCGGGCGAAAGCCCGGAAGCTGAAAGAGTCCCAGGCCGGCCTGGACCTCATCATCATCGACTACCTGCAGCTGATGCGCGCGGGCGACGTGTCGTCCCGCGACGGCCGCCAGGTCGAAGTCTCCGCCATTTCCGGCGGGATCAAGAAACTCGCCAAGGACCTGGACATCCCGATCCTTGTGCTGTCCCAGCTCAACCGCGAAGTCGAAAAGACGCCGAACAACAAAACCGTGCGGCCGAAGCTGAGCAACCTGCGCGAATCCGGTTCCATCGAACAGGATGCGGACGTGGTGATCTTCCTGCACCGCGACCGTGACGAAGCAAAGGAAAACCCGAACAACCGCGAGGCCGTGCGAAACGGCGTGGACTCGCTTCTGCTTGTCGAAAAGAACCGAAACGGAAAGACCGGCGAGGTCCCGGTGAAATTCTTCCCGAGCCTCATGGAGTTCCGTTCCGTTACACATAAATACGGCGAAAAGGACATCCCGTCCAACATGAAAGCCCCGAAGACGGAAGAATCCTGAAACGTTGACATACCCCGGAGAACGCAACATGAAATACAAACGGCTTGTGACAGTCCTGGCAATGCTGATTGCCGTATCCGCGTCCGGTCAGAGCATCGACCGTGTCGTTTTCAGACAGCAGGGCGCGTACCCGTTCTCCGAAGACATCTTCGAGATGAACACGCAGACGAAAGCCGGCATGCCGTACTCCGAACGCATGATCAACGAGGACGTGCGGCGCCTGTTCTCGCTGGGGATGTTCTCCGACGTCGTCTCCAAGGTGAATGACCTTTCCAACGGGAACAAGGAAGTCATCTTCATTATTTCCGCCAAGAAAAACGTTTCCGAGATCCTGTTCAAGGGCAACCGCAAGTACGGCGACGACGAGCTGAAGAAGCTCGTGAAGCTGCGCACGGATATGCCGCTGAACGATGCGCTGCTGATCGAATCCATGCGGGAACTCCGGAAATTCTACGAGGAAAAAGGGTATACCGACGCCCAGATCGACCATTCGTTCGAGGCCGACGGCGACAACAGCGTGAAGGTGATCTTCAGGATCGCCGAACACCTGCGCGTCCGCATCGACAACGTCGAGTTCGAAGGCATGACCATCTACAAGCCGTCCGAGGTGAAGGACCTGCTCGAGACGCGCTATTTCTTCGGCAGCGCCAACTGGCTTTCGTTCATGCCGTGGAGCATGATCGGCCTCATGCCGAACATCGGCCTCTACGACAAGGACTTCATCACGCGCGACAAGCTGCGCCTTCGCGACCTGTACTGGCAGAAGGGCTATCTCGACTTCAAGGTCACCGACGTGGTCGTGACCGAACACGCGGACGATCCGGAAATGGTCGACGTGAAATTCGTGGTGGAGGAGGGCGACCCCTACTTCATCAACAGCATCCGCATCGTCGGCTCGAAGGAATTCTCGGAAGAGGAGCTCATGCCCCTGGTCTCCGCCCGCGAGGAGCAGGTCTACAGCAGCACCCGCGAGGACCGCGACCTGGAAATGCTGGAATCGAAGTATTCCCCGCTCGGCTTCGCGGATTTCCAGGCGCACGCGGTGCGGTATCCCGACTACAGCACGCACTCCGTGGACGTGGAGTACCACATCCAGGAGGGCACCCAGTTCACGATCGGCGAAGTCTACATCTCCGGCAACCGCTGGACCAAGGACTACGTGATCCGCCGCGAACTGCCGTTCGAGACCGACGACCTGCTCGACAAGGAGCTGATCGAGATCGGCAAAAGCCGCCTCATGGGCATGGGGTATTTCCAGTCCAAGGACGGCGACGGGGACGGCGTGGAGATCCTGTCGATGGATTCGCCGGAGCCGGGCAAGAAGGACATCTACGTGAACGTGGAGGAGAAGCAGTTCCTCGGCGGCAACATCGGCGTCGGGTGGAGCGATTCCGACGGCCTCGCCGGGTCGATCCAGCTGTGGCACTCCAACATGGACATCTTCGATCCGCAGAACTGGTTCACCGGCGGCGGACAGCGCCTGAGGATCGGCGCACTCGTCGGCATCGAGCACTTCGACGTGCAGACGGACTTCACGGAGCCGTACCTCTTCGGCATCCCGCTGCGCCTGGACCTCTCCGGCTACTGGCGCGAGGTGCTGTATGAAGACTGGAACGAACAGCGTCTCGGCCTGACCGTGTCGCTCACGAAACGCATCTTCGACGAATTCACGTCCGTCACCGCGGGCTATACGTTCGAACAGGTCCGCGTGACCGACATGGACAAGAAGATGGGCCCGATCTTTCAGGACGCCAAGGGAAGCGACCTGGTCGGACGCGTGTTCCTGGGCATCAACCGCGACACGCGCAACAGCATCACGAACCCGACGTCCGGCTACGACATCGGCGCGTACACGTACCTGACCGCGCGCGGACTCGGCGCCACCAACGATTACTACAAGTTCGAGCTGCGTGGCGTCAACTACTTCCCGTTCCTGCACGACTGGTTCGTCCTGACCACGGGCGCGAAGATCGGCACCATGGGCACGTTCAACGGCGACCGCGTGCCGCTGTACGACCGCTACTTCCTCGGCGGCGGCGATTCCGTGCGCGGCTTCCCGTACCGGAGCATCGGCGCGACGGACTCCAACGATGACAACTACGGCGGCGAGTTCATGTACCTCTTCACGGCGGAACTCTCCCACCCGATCTACAGCATTCTGCGCGGCGCGGTCTTCTGCGACGTGGGCGACGCCACGAGCGCCCATTTCGGACCGATCTCCACGCCGAACGTCGGCGTCGGCTACGGCCTCCGCATCCAGGTCCCCGGCATCCCCATGCCGATCCGTCTGGACCTGGCGTACCCGGTCGTCAACAACCAGGACGGCGTGGCAAGCCGTCTGCGCTTCCACTTCAACATGGGCTTCTCGTTCTCGCCGCTCGGACGCTGACCGGTGGAGAACAGGCGCGGCAAACGGCGGCGGCATCGGGATCCCCGGACCGCCGCAGCGTTTTTTTGTTCGCGGAGCCCAAAGTTTTCCGTTCTTTTTTCGTTTTTTCCTTGCAGGATAAAAAAAAGAGGTTATATTATTCTATTCAAGATAAAAGCCGGATCCCATCCGCATGGAAGCACGGGCCGTTTCCGACGGCTCCGCGATCCGTCCCGTCCGGCGCATGCAACGACACAGGACCTTTTCATGAAACGTCTTTTTCTGCTCATAACCGCGATGGCGGCCCTGCTGGCCGTCCTGTCCGGGTGCCGGACCGACCACACGAAGTCCGCTGTGGAAACCGCCCGCGAATATGCCCTGAAGAATTTGAAGGGGCTGACGGACGACCAGCGGAATTTCATCCGGTACACCCAGCCCGAGATATACGAAAACATCATCTATCCCCGTTACGTGACGGCGCTGAACGCGGGCGTGGGCGCGAACCATGTCGAGATCGACGACGTGCGGCATTTCCCCGTCGCACCCGAACATGACCTGATGCACAGCTGCGTCGTGTGGACGCCGCCGGGCCTCGGCGCAAAAGTCGTGGTCGCGGGCGAGGGCGAACGCTCCATGCTGTTCTGGCAGCCGTACCGCGTGCTCGTGAAACGGTACGATCCGGGCGACACCGGATTCAAGACCGCGACCGCCGCCGCGTCGACGTTCGTGCGGAACAACATGCAGTACCTTTCCACGTCCGAGCTGAACCGCGTGCGGTTCGACAACCCGGAAGCCGTGTATACGCGCCTGCCGGTCGACCCGGGAGAGGCGAACGACAGGGCGCTTTCCTCCTGGGAAGAGTATTTGAACGAGAAGGAAGGCAAAGAGGTGAAGGCATCCGGGTATACCCAGCTTTCCCTCATGTGGCCGGCGGACGATCCGCTTCAGTGCATCGTCGTGACCGGATTCTCCAGAAGCGGCACGTTCGACGGCTGGAAGCTCCGCACCGGCGAGCTGATGGCAGTGACCAAGCTCGACGATGCCCGTCTGTCGCGCGAGGAGATCGACGCCATCGAAAAGACCGTCAAGGCGCGCGGCCTCGTGTTCCCCTCTGAGGCCGACCCCGTCCGCAACCCGTTCGATTCGACCGACTCCAAGAAGTCGCCGGGCGGCGGTTCGATCGTGTTCGATTGAAAGGTGTCCCGCCTATGATGAACAGCATGACAGGATTCGGACGCGCCGAAGGCGTCGACCGCGGCGTGGCGCTCCGTTTCGAAATCTCGTCCGTAAACCGCAAGCAGTTCGACGCAAAATTCTCCCTGCCGAAGGAACTCGCCATCCATGAAGGCGTCCTGCGGGCGCACCTGGCGAAACGTCTGACGCGCGGCTCCATCATGGTCCGCGCCGAGCTGAACTATCTGGAAGACGCTCCGGCGGCATCCCGCATCGACCATGCGTTTCTGGATACCGTGATCCGGGAAGCCCGCGAGGTCGCGGAAAAGAACGGTCTGGACGCGGCGTTGAACATCAGCCAGATCCTGTCCGTGCCGGGCGTGGTCGTGCCCGTTTCGATGCTCGGCGCGAACCCGGAATTCGAGGAGTTCATGCTCCGCGTGTTCGACGAGGCGCTGAACCGTCACATCGAAATGCGGAAGACAGAGGGCGCCGCGCTGGAACGCGACATCCTCGCCCGCATCGGCGAATTCGAGACCATCGTGGCGAAGATCAAGACGCTGACGCCGGGGCTGCCCGAACAGCAGGCAGCCCGCATGCGCGAACGCCTGAAGGACGCCGGATTCAACGCCGAGGCCGACGACGAACGCATGCTCCGCGAATTCGTGATCTTCGCGGACCGTCTGGACGTGACCGAGGAGCTGACCCGGCTGGACGCGCATTTCAAGCACTTCCGTTCGCTGGCCGCCGGCGATTCCCCCGGACGTTCCCTCGACTTCCTGATGCAGGAGATGTTCCGCGAGATCAATACGCTCGGAAACAAGGCCGGAACGGCCGAGATCTCGCCGCTCGTGGTGCAGATGAAGACCGGACTGGAAAAGGTCCGCGAACAGATCCAGAACATCGAGTGATCCGCGGCCGCATATCATCCGCGCCGCGCCTGAACATAAGAAAGGAACACCCATGAAGACCTGCCCGAAAAATCAGCCTCAGTCGCCCGACAGGAACCAGATCGACGAACTGGTCGGACGTCTGTGCGAATCGTACGCCGACGGGATCGGGGTGAACCACTCCGAGGGGCTGAACCTGCCCCGCGAGGCCGAGATACTTGACCTGCTCAACGATCTCATCGAACTTATATTCCCCGGTTTCGCCGAACGCGAGGCGGAGTCCGCCGACACCATCCGGTTTTCCGTCGGCGACCTGCTCATCCGGTCCCACCGCACCCTGACGGACCTGCTCTGCCGCGTCTTCCGCTACACCTGCACGACCGTGGACGAAAACTGCGACTGCCGCGCCCGCGCGGCTACCGTCGCCAGCGAAGTCCTCGCCGAACTGCCCGAAATCCGCGACGTGATGAAGGACGACGTGCAGGCGGCGTACGAGGGCGACCCGGCGGCCCGCAACAAGCAGGAAGTCATCATGAGCTATCCCGGGCTGCGCGCCATCACCATTCACCGCATCGCGCACGCGCTCTTCAAACGGAAAGTGCCCATGATCCCGCGCATGATGAGCGAATACGCCCACCGCATCACCGGGATCGACATCCATCCCGGCGCGAAGATCGGCCGCGCGTTCTTCATCGACCACGGCACGGGCGTGGTGATCGGCGAGACCGCCGAGATCGGCGACAACGTGAAGCTGTACCAGGGCGTCACGCTCGGCGCGCTGTCGTTCCCGAAGGACGCCTGCGGCATGATCATCAAGGGCGCGAAACGCCACCCGACGATCGAGGACAATGTCACGATTTACGCAGGCGCGACCATCCTCGGCGCGATCGTGATCGGAAAGGGCTCCGTGATCGGCGGCAACGTGTGGCTCACGCATTCGACCGAGCCGGGCACGCGCATCACCATCGCGAAGCCCGACCTGACCAGCGAGACGAAACCGCGTCCGTAATCAGACTTCTCTGCCCTCCCCCCCTTGCATTCCCGTTTTCGACACATTGAAAAGGCCGCCCGGCGAACAACCGGACGGCCGATTTTGCTTCAAAAAAGCCTGACTGTATCGATCAGAGCTTGATGGAGACGGATTTGCCGGAGTATTTGACGGTCCTGCACTGTTCGGCCGGGGTGCGCGTCTCCTCGACGCCGACGCCTTCCTTCACCAGGACGATGCGGAACGTACGGTTCTTCAGCATGCCTGGGAAGGATCCCTGAGCGTCGCCGATGGTAAGCGTGCCGTCCTTGTACGTGAACTCGATCGTGCTGAATTCGCCTTTCTCGTAGTTGTAGTTGTCGAACTCGTCCTCGTAGAGCGTGAAGGAGCCGTTCGCGCCCGGATAGACGCGGATTTCGAGGTCGTCCCACTTCTTCTGTTCGGCGTATTCGACGGGCTCGGCGATCGGGACGATGCTGCCGGCCTTCACGAACAGCGGCACGAGGTCGAGCGGAGCGGCGATCGTGACGGTCTGGCCGCCCTCGTAGGACTTGCCGGTGTGGAAGTCGATGAACTTGGAGCCGGCGGGCAGGTAGACATCCCAGTTCTTGGTCTGCGAGACGTCAATGCGGTTGTTCGCGAGGTACATGGACTTCACGACCGGGGCGACGAGCAGCGACTTGCCGAACAGGAATTCGGTGTCGATCTTGTGCGTCTTCTTGTCGGCGGCGAAATCGGCGAAGAGCGGGCGCATCATGGAGCCGCGGTTCGCGGAGACGTCGTGCATCATGGCGTAGATGTACGGGATGAACGCGTAGCGCGTCTTGACCGCGCGGACCATGGCGTCGTACACGGGTTCGCCTTCCTTGCCGAAGTAGTAGATCTCGCGCGGGCCGTCGGTGCCGTGGCTGCGCATCATGGGCGTGAACGCGCCGAACTGCATCCAGCGGGCGTAGAGCTCGGAGAACGCGACGTTGCGGCTGCGGTTCGGGTAGTTCCAGAGGAAGAAGCCGCCGATGTCGGCGTTCCAGTACGGCAGGCCCACGAGGCCCATGTTCAGGCCGCACGCGATCTGGTCTTTCAGAGAAGCCCAGCTGGTCACGGTGTCGCCGGACCAGGTGTTCGTGCCGAAGCGCTGCTGGCCGGCGTAGGCGCAGCGGGTCAGGATGAACACGCGGTTGCCGTCCGGGTTGTCGGCGCGCTGGTGCTCGTAGACGCCGCCGGTGGTGTAGAAGGGATAGAGGTTGCGGATGCGGCGGAACGTGCCCTGCGCGGTCATGAGGTCGAAGTCGGCGTCCTTGATGTTGTGGTGGTCGGGCTCGGTGGAGTCCATCCACCAGGCGTCGGGGCCGTAGTCAAGCAGCTTTTTGGCGTAGCTCCAGTAGATGTCGCGGGCATCCTTGCCGGAGGGGTCGTAGGGACGCGCGCCGCCGGAGCCGCCGACGGACGTGTCGTTCGGCCAGGTGTCGATGTCGAGCAGGTAGCCCTTCTCCTTCATGACGGCGAACTGCTCGGTCTTCTGTCCGAAGTCGGGCCAGATCACGAGCATGGCGTGGGCGTTCAGCTCGTGGACGCGGTCGAACATCTGCTTCGGCTCGGGGAAACCGGGGTTCAGAAACTGCATGGCGTTCCAGTAGTCGTTGTCCTCGCCCCAGTACTGCCAGTCCTGGATGATGCCGTCGAGCGGGATGTGGAGCTTGCGGTAGGTCTCGACGACTTCGAGGAGTTCCTTCTGCGTTTTGTAGCGTTCGCGGCTCTGCCAGAACCCGAGCGTCCACAGCGCCTGCATCGGGCTGTCGCCGGTGAGCTTGCGCATCTGCGCCACGACGCCGTCGGTGGAGCCGCCGAACATGAAGTAGTAGTCCAGGTTTTCGCCGTCCTTGAACATGAAGTTCAGCACATTGTTTTTCTCCTCGAACTCGCCGCTGGCGGGGTTGTCCAGGAAGACGCCGTAGCCCTTTACGGTCTGGAACATCGGCACGGAGACGAAGCGGTAGCCCTGATGGATCGGGAACTTGCTGCCGCGCTGGGAGAACTTGTCGTTCTGAGGCTGGCCGAAGCCGTAGATCTCCTCGTCGGCGTCCACGCGGAACCGCGCGGTCACGGTGTTCGTCTTGCCGCTGGGATACTCGACCGGGGCCATTTTGAATGGAGCGGCGGCGTCTTCGGCGAGCAGGCGCGTGCCGTCCGGCTTCAGAAATTCGAGCGCGCCGGTCTTGCGGTCCAGGACCACGTTCAGCGCTGACGTCTTCGCTGTGACCTTGGCGTCGGTCTTTTCGACCTCGACCTGGACTTTTTCCGGTTTGAGGATCACGGTGGGCGTGACGAACGGCGTGGCGGTGCTGTCCGCCGGGGTCTTGGTGATGCGGACGATCTCGGGCGTGTAGAAGACGACGCTCGTCACGACGCCGTTGTCCTTCACTTCGAATCCGTTCCTGTTAACATACTTGCTCATTTTGATGTTCTGCGGTTCGAGGGTTGATTGCGCTTCGTTCGCACAGGCTCCGGCGGCCGCGGCGGCCGCGATCGCCATGCAAACGGGGAGGATGAAATGTTTCATGTGTCAGCTCCGGCATGTTTGGGGTGGATAAAATGAAACGATACAGCTTTCAGGGTATTTCTATTGATTCGGGCGGATGGATTTTCAGCATATGAGCAAACAAACGATGCAGAAAGATTTGAGGGTGGCTACCTGAAAACGTAACCACCGAAAATCTTTCCAGTCGGACTTTGCTCAGATGCGAAAAGCCGCCGGATAAAATCAATAGAGATGCCCTTTATTATACTCTCGCACGCGCGAAAAATCAACCGTGTTTTCGAAAAAAACGGGACATTCCGAAAAAGTCCTGAAAAGTCCGCGAAAATCCCGCGTTCCTTAACTCGCCGGACATGAGCGGAGCCGAGGCTGCTTTCTTGAGTTTGACGAGGCGAGAGGAACGTTATTAACGTATTTATGACATGTTTTCCCGGAAAAAGCCGGAGATTCCCTGTTTCCGGACTTGACTTTTCTCTCAGGGGAATGTAAATTGTCTCATGAAACCGGTTTCCGCCTCAGGCAAAATCCGGATTTCGAGCTCATTGCATCGGTTATTTCAGCAAAAGTATATGAAAACCGACCAAGTTTCTCCAAAACACCTTTTGCCGCTGAATCGAAATAAACCAGCAAGGACCATTGTGTCTTCGTGTCTTGCTGGGCGTTTCCCTGTCGTTCAGTGGCAGGTTCTTGGTCGGACCTTCATATACGCGTATGGGGATGCGTCCGGCTTTTTTTGTATCCGGGCTGTTCCCGCCTAATGTCCAGCAAGACTCCCCCCCAACCAGGAAATACCCCACGGAGGATTTTACATGAAAATGAAAACAAAAACGATTCGCCGCCTCGCACTCGTCATGATCGCATTGTCTCTGGCTGCCGCGGTTTTCACCGGATGCGGCAAAAGCGAAGAAGGCGCGGGAACGAAGACCGAAGCGGCATCCGGCAGTTCGACCCTCGAACAGGAAAAGAGCGCTCCGGGCGAAGCGGAACTCAGGAACGGGCTTGCGGCCTGTGACAAGAATGACTACGAAGCGGCCGCGAAGTTCTTCCGAGCCGCTGCGGAACAGGGCAACTCGGACGCCATGCTGCTGTACTATGATTGTCTGGTGAGCAGCAAGATCGCGAAAGACAGGGCCGACTCCATAGAATGGCTGGAAAAAGCCGCGGAGGCCGGAAACCTGACGGCGCAGGCGCTCTACGGCAGTAAATTTGTGGGCGGGGGGCAGGAAGCGAAGGGGATCGAATACATGAAGCGGTCCGCGGACAGCGGAAACATCCTGGGCATGCACCTGCTCGGGATGACCGCCTTTGAAAAAAAGCCCGGAGAAGCGGGCGAGGATGCCTTGAAGTCTCTGAAAACGCTTGCCGGCCTGCCGTTCTCGGAACAGAAAACAGTTTTGGATTATCTGCACCGGATCAGCAGCGACTTCAATCTGACGGGAAAACTCAACACCAATACGAACAAGCTCATCGTCATGGATCAATACATGCTCGGCGTGTATTACCTCGAAGGCAGAGCGCCCGGCGGGCGGCGGGATCTCGACGAGGCGGCGAAGTGGCTGAAGATGGCAAAGGACAACGGGCTTCCCGATGTCGATCCGCTCCTGCGGAGGGTTGAGCGGATGAAGCAGAGCCCCGACGCAGGCCGGACCAATGAGGAACTCCAGAAGGCCAGAGCCGAAGCCTTCCTGGCCGATACGCAAAACCAGATCGACGCTTCGGAATTCGATCTTCAATTCACCATCACGGACGATGACGGCAAGCCGCTGGACGGCGTCATGATGAAAATGAGACTGGAGCGTCCGATCGTCCAATTGCTCCTGAGCGGCGAATCGGAATCTAAAGTTATGGAAAAGAAGACGGTCGACTCCAAATTCCGCATTCACGAAAAAGGCTGGACGAGAATAGAACTTACGTTCACGAAAAGCGGCTACTATCTCGAAGACCGCTACTATTATATCAACTTCATGCCGAACAGTTCTGACGAGCTCGGCCCGGACGGCAAACCGAAGCTCGTGATGAAGGAAGACGTCCAGGTCGTCATGTACAAGGGCGTCCCCCCCGGCGACCTGACCGGGACCAGAGGAACGCTGAGATACGATTTTGAAAAGGGAACAAGGTCGATCTTCGATCTTTCCGCGTTCGACAAAAAAACGGAAAAACCCAAAAAGACGACCGTTTCCGAGGAGGACGGGGAGGAAGAAGACGAAGAAGACGAAGAGGAATATGCGGAGGAGAGAATCAGGATCGAAATGAAGTCGGTCGACCTGAAGGCGAAACCGAAAGCATCAAAATATATCGAACTGGATTTCAGGCGGGACGAAAACGGCGAGATCTTGTTCGACGGGATGCTTCGGGACACTCCTTGTCCGGCATCGTTCATCATCCGGCTCCATTCCGACGATCCCGGCGACGGTTTCATTCCCGTGGACAAACCGGGACCTGGATTTGTCAGAAAGAAAGAATACTACAAGCGTTATCCGACCGCCCCGGAAACGGGCTACAAAAAGGAGCTCGTGCTGGATTTCGGGAAAAAGGATGCCGACGGGAAATACCCGTATGAAACGAACTACCTGTTCGCCTTCGTGAAATGCGGACAGCGCTACGGAACAGTCTTTTTCCATCCCATTGTCATTGATGGCGGACCGAACAAGACGATCCGTCAGATCAGGCTGGGGGTCGAATCGCTGACCATGAACCGGACCGCAGACGACAGGAACGTGTCGGAAGGCAGTTTCTATGTCGAACCCGAACAGCCCGCGCAAACCAGGAACGACTTGAAGAAAACGGATGCGAAGAACAAAGCCGAAAACGCTCCCGAGGACAAGGCCGAACTGGCGAAAAAACAGATCCAGCTGCTCGACGACGCGCTGGAAGTCTACAGGCTGGATACCGGGACCTATCCCTCCAGTCTGCGCTGCCTCGCAACGACCTTCGACAACGCCTCGCGCTGGGACGGCCCCTACATCCGGCCGAACGTGCCGCTGGATCCCTGGGGCAACGAGTACCGATACAGCGTCGACGAGACGGGAAAATCGTATCGCCTGACCTCGTCCGGCCTTGCCGAAGCGGGGACCGGGGAACAGAAGGATCCTCCGGAAACGGAACAGGAAAAGAATGCCGGAACCGGAGACCGGAAAGAACCGGACATCTTCGCAGGTTTGCCGCTCTGGAATACGGAGCAGGACGGACAGCCCGAAGTCATGCTCCCCAGACTCGTCAAGGATGCGGCGAAACGTGCGAATGTCAATCTCCAGTCGCTCGGCGACGTCAAGATCGATTCGATCGACGCAGAGCATTCCTACGCCGACCTCAATCTGGATGTCGTCGACGAATACGGCAAAGTCGTCCGCTTCATCGACGAAATCGAGAAGAAAACGCCGAAGCTTGCCTGGCGCCGCCTCGAACTCCGCGTCAATTCCGCCCGCGAACGCATCGCGGCCGAACTGCAGGATACACCGTCCGTCGCGGCCTCCGCCAAAGCGATCCGCATGATCGGACGGATCCGCGTCATCGCGTACACTCCGGTGGCCGCCCCCTCGGCGCCGGCGAAGGAAAAACGGAACGATGACATACCGATTACCCCCGGCGAAACGGACATTCTCACCATGCTTTACGATTTGTCTGTCTCGCTCCCCGACGACGCGCTCGTGACCGATTTCCGGCTCTTGATTGGAAAAAGCTGCGAATTCACGATCCAGACGAGGGAAAGTTCTCCCGACCTCTCTCGATTCCAGCGCTTCCCCGCCTGGAGGCTCGGTCGCCTGGTGCGGAGGGCCATTTCCGACGACGTTTACTCTTTCACCGTGGGCCTTGGAAAAAAGGACAATCCGGAGCCGCGAAAGGACAGCGTGACCCCGGAAAACAAGATCAAGACCATCGTGGCTTTGAACCTCTTCGACCCGGAAGCCGTTCCCCGTAAGGCGGCCTCCTCCGGCATGCCCGCCTCGAACGACACACGCACGAACAACGCGAAAGACCCCGAAGCGGAACTGAAACAGCAGTTGCAGAAGGCAATCAACAACCAGAATGAACTGAAAGAACTGCTCAAAACGCTTTCGAAGACGCCGGGCGCCACAAAAGAGCAGACCGATCTGGTCCGCCAGCGGCTGGAACGCGCCGGACAGGAGGTCAGGCGCCTTCGGGAACAACAGAAGTAACCTCGCCCCTGATGCGGCTTCGAGATACACCACGGAGAATTTAATTATGAAACACAAACCGGTCAGCATATTCGCCGCGCTCCTTTGCGGCACCATTCTTTTATTCACCGCATCCCCGGCGGCATTCGCCGCATCCGTTCCGCCCGCGCAGAAAAAACCGGCGGACCCCACAGCGAACGAGTTAGCCGCGGCGATGAAGCAGCTTCAGACCAATCTGGACGAACTGGAAATCGACATCAAAGGGACAGTCGTGGACGAGGACGGCAAACCGGTGGAGAATGTCCGGCTGGAGATCAGGTATGAAAAGCCGGTCATGCCCTATATGACGGACAACAAATACGAAGTCGAACGGCGCGTGGTCAGCGGCGACTTCGAGATCAAAAAGAAGGGATTCAACGATGTCGAACTCAAGTTCTCCAAGCAGGAATACTTCCTCGAAACATTCCATTTCCATGCCGGATTCGGGATGGGCCCGGACGAGGAAAACACGCTGAAACAGCCCGACCTGCGCGTCGTGCTGGAGAAAAGGCTGCCGACTGCGGAAATAAGCGACCTCCAGCGTGAAAAACTGGAATACAACCTGAGCAGAAAGAGAAAGACCTATTGCGACCTGGACGGTGCCGTTTCGGGCAAAAATGGAAACGGGCAGGTGAAGATGGTCAGCATCCCGCTGGACGAGAAGCCGAAGGCAGGCAGATATCTGGAGCTCGATTTCCAGCGGGACGAACACGGCGAGATCATCACGAGGGAGTTCCCCGGCGTCGTCAACCGGGAGGGCGAGTCGCCGAAATACCCCGCGGTCTACATCTTCCGGCTTCATTCCGACGACCCGGAGGACGGTATGATCGTGATGGAGGACGGCGGCTACCTGAAGGACCATCCGTTCGACGGCAAGCCGATTGCGGATCGCCAGGCCTATCAGAAGAGGAGCAGGGAGGAAAACAAAATCGTGGATGATGAGTGGAAGAAGCTCAGACCGCTTGACCGCCGCTTCGAGGCTCCGAAGGACGGCTACACGCTCAAGGAGGTCTCCATCCCGGTGGAGGAGCTGCTCCTGATCACAGGGTCCGGCAAATCGTTCTCGGTCCATTGGCGCGGCGGCTACAGGTGGATGTGGTTCCGCTGCGGAAACCATTACGGGAAGTTCTCCGTCAGGTGCGGTGAGGCAGGGACCAGTTCCGGCGTAGACCTCGGCGCGCTGAACGACAAACTCGAATGTTTCTTTCATCTTGAGTTGTATCTGAACTTGAAGCCCGGCGACACCAACCTGAGATCCTTCTTCTGAAGGAACGCCGCGCTGCCCCTCACCACCCCCAACAGACTAACCCCGATCCCCCGCATTCAACCGGATCAAGTACCACAAAGGAGACCTGAACCATGTTCCCACGAATCGTCAGCAGAACGTTCGTTTTCTTCGCCGCTGTTTCCCTGATTATCCTGTCTGCCGCCTGCGGAGCCTCCGAGGATAAAACCGGAGCCCCCGAGGATAAAACCGGAGCCCCCGAGGATAAAACCGGAGCCCCCGAGGATGAAATCGTTTCGGAAATTCTGACCATCGACCTGGCGGAGGGAGTTCCGCTCAAGATGGTGAAAGTGACCGCCGCAGGCGCAAGTTTCCAGATGGGCGAAGGCGTCAATTCCAAAGCCATGCAGCACACGGTGAACTTCAAAAAGGATTTCTATATCGGCCAGTATGAGGTGACCCAGGCGCAGTGGAACGCGTTGATGGAGGCGAACCCGTCCGCTTTCAAAGGGGACGATCTGCCCGTGGAAAAAGTCCTGTGGGATGAAGTGATGGAATTCTGCCGGAAGCTGAACGAATCGGGGAAAGCGCCCGCCGGCTGGAAATTCACCCTGCCGACGGAATCGCAGTGGGAATTCGCGGCGAAGGGCGGAACGAAAAGCAGGGGATACAAGTACAGCGGCGACGACGAGCTGGAGGACGTGGCGTGGTACAACGACAACTCCGGCGACGTCAGTCTGAAAGGCAGACAGCGGGAGCCCGATTACTCGATCCTCCGGCAAAACAACAATAACCGCACGCATCCGGTGGGACAGAAGAAGCCGAACGAACTCGGATTGTACGACATGAACGGGAACGTGAAGGAAATGTGTCTGGATGCGATCGATTTCAACAACTCCGGGCATTCCGACGGGGACACCGCGATCACGGATGCGGAGGCGTCCGCAATGAAAGATACATGCGTCATTCGCGACGTCGGATTCCTCGGCAGTGCGCAAGTGGGATTCAACACCGAACGCTCCTACACATTCCGGAACATCACTGCGGACAGGTCCTCCGTCTTCGGATTCCGGCTCGCACTGGTTCAGACTGATCCCGCCCTGCTCCAAAACGAAGCCGACTAACCCCGACACCCACCGCTCAACCGCCGACTTCCTGCCCGGAGCCTGCCGGGATGAGTCTTCGTGACGAC
>JAEEGH010009073.1_pt1 | contig 23302 bp, 23 predicted proteins | sample 9134181 | NCBI WGS metagenome assembly JAEEGH01 (sample SAMN16246544, study PRJNA631951) | gut metagenome | biome: gut microbiome; feature: rumen; material: DP-attached | host: Bos | place: Iran: Karaj | collected 2018-10
CGATGCATTCAAGACTGACGTTAATGAGCAGTTAGGTATTGCTATCGACTAATCACGACTCTACTATCGTAGTTAAGTTAAATTGAAATAAGAGCAGGGCGGACTTTCGTCCGACCTGCTCTTTTCAAGATTTTTATTTCACCACACTTGATTAGATTCGGCATTACGAGGTATATTACGGGTGTGTAGCACATTTATATTATTTCGAGGAGGTTGGGCGTATGAAAAAGAAGAGAGCTTATGATTATGCAAGATTTGGCTACATATTCAGCATTCCCTTTGTTCTTGCCTGGTTAATTTTCCAATTATATCCTATTTTCTATACGCTCCTTTTAGGTTTTACTGACCTTAAAGGTGCCGGCAACACAGATTTCAATATCATGTGGAGCGAACCTTTTAAGAACTTTATCACTGTTCTTAAAAACAAATCATTTAAAATTGCATTCGGTAATACCGTAGTTATCTGGCTACTAAACTTTGTTCCTCAGATTCTCCTTGCATTGTTAATCGCTGCTTGGTTTACAAACAGAAGATCCACAATCAAGGCTCAGGGTATTTTCAAAGTATTATTCTATCTCCCTAACATTATTACACAGGCAACCGTAGCTATGTTATTCGCTCAGTTGTTCTTATATCCTAAGGGAGTTATAAACGATTTACTTATCGCTTTAAAGATATTCAAAGGTCCTGTCGAAATGATGCGAAATGCGAATGTCACGCGAGGAGTCGTTATCTTTATTCAGACATGGATGTGGTATGGCTATACTGCTATCGTTCTTATATCCGGTGTCCTTGGTATTTCACCCGAATTGTTTGAAGCTGCCGAAGTTGACGGTGCAAACCAGTGGCAGACATTCTTCAGAGTTACAATTCCCAGTATCAAGACAATGTTGTTGTTCACATTAGTTACATCACTCATCGGTGGTTTGAATATGTTCGATATTCCCAAACTGTTCCAGGATGGTGGTCCTAACAATGCAACACTTACCACTTCATTATATATTTACAGAAAAGCTTTCCAGGGTGGTTATCTCTATGGTGAAGCTTCTGCAGCAAGTATGATAATGTTCTTTATTATCGTATTCCTTTCATGTATTGTATTCTATCTGTTAAGAGATAAGGACGAAGTAGAATTAAGAAAACTCGTCAGACAGCAGGAAAAAGAATATAAACGTAAATTGAAAATGAGTAAAATGTAGGAAAGGAGGAGAAAAACATGTCTAATAATTCTAATTTACAATTAACTGTAGAAGGAAGAGAAAAAGGCAAAGGTGGTGTAGTACAGAAAGTCATCATCTACATCATAAGTGTTTTACTTTCGATTTTAAGTATTCTCCCTTTCTGGATGATGTTTGTTAACGCAACAAGATCAACGCCTCAGATTATGTCGACAGCGGTTTCTTTCCTTCCTTCGACACATTTGTTTGACAATATTAAAATTCTTACATCCAAGAATATGTTCAAACCTTTATTAGGTTTCCTGAACTCCTTCATTTGTGCAGGCGGTTCAACTATTCTTGCTGTATACTTCTCGTCATTAACAGCATATGCACAGGTTGTATATGAGTGGAAATTGAGAAATGCATTCTTCTCATTCATTATGGCGATCATGATGCTGCCCGGTCAGCTTACATTAATCGGTTTCCTTCAGATGTGCTACAAGCTTCATCTTACAGATAACCTCTTAATGCTTATTATTCCGGCTATCGCAGCACCTTCAATGGTATTCTTCATGAAGCAGTACCTGCACCCCGCACTTCCGATTGAAATTGTTCATTCGGCACGTATCGACGGTGCAAGAGAGTTTTACATCTTTAACAGGATCGTACTTCCCATCATGAAACCCGCTATCGCTACACAGGCTATTTTCTCATTCGTAGGCAGCTGGAACAACCTCTTCACTCCTATGGTACTTATTAACAGTACAAAGAAGTACACAATGCCCATGATGGTAAGTTTGCTTAGAGCTGATATTTACAAAACAGAGTACGGCTCAATCTACGCAGGTCTTACACTTACGATTTTACCTTTGATTATCGTTTACATCTTCTTATCAAAGTACATCGTAGCAGGTGTTGCTCTCGGTTCAGTAAAAGGTTAATAAAACTATTAATCATACAAAAAATACCACATACGAAAGTATGTGGTATTTTTATGTGCGTGTGACACAGGGGGACGGGGGTGTAGTGTCATTTTTGTGACACTACACCCCCGTCCCCCTGTGTCACTTAGTGTTCTCTGTCGTATTTCCTCTTAACTATGATATAACATACCACATGAACGGAGAAAGTTAAAAGCCATGAAATGGGGTATGAATAATAAATCGTCTGAATGCTGTGCCATTTATCAATCTGGAATACCGTAGCAAGCCATATAAGCCTGAATACACATGCACCCATTAAAGATACTATGGCAGGCATTGTCGAATAACCAAGGCCTCTTAAAGAACCTACGATTACATCCATGATACCGCAGAGAAAATAAATGGAACAGATAATGCTTATACGAATGTAACCTGCTTCGATAATGGCGGGATTTCGTGTGTAAATTGAAAGAAGTTCACGGCCGAAGTAAGTTGCGAGAGAGCCTAAGAAAAGGCCTGTGGCACTGACTAAAAGAAGTCCGATAACTGTAATTTTGTTAATCCTGGATTTCTTTCCTGCGCCGATATTCTGGCTTACAAACGAAATTGTAGCCTGATGGAAAGCGTTCATTGCAACATATACGAAACCTTCGATATTAATGGCCGATGAATTGCCTGTGATTACGATATCTCCGAACGAGTTAACGCTCGACTGTATAAAAACATTCGAAAGAGAGAAGAGCGTACCCTGCAATCCTGCGGGAAGTCCGATCTGAAGGATTTTAAGGAGAATGTCTTTGTTGATGTATATTTTATGAATATCGAAATGTATGGTTCCCTTGTCGAGCATCAGGCAGAGGATAACCAGGATGGCGGATATTGTCTGTGAAATAACCGTAGCAATTGCAACGCCGGCTACGTTTAAGTGAAATACTATTACAAAAAGAAGGTTTAATCCCACATTCACAATACCTGAAATAATCATGAACAAAAGAGGCCTTCTTGTATCTCCGACTGCACGAAGTACGGCACTTCCGAAGTTATAAATCATAACCGCCGGCATACCGAGAAAATAAATCCGCAAATATATGGATGCAAGTTCGAGTATCTCGCCTTCGAGTTTCATCCATCTTAAGAAAACAGGTGTGAAGATAAATCCGAATACCGCAACGGCAAAACCTAACAGAGTGCTCAAAGCAACAGCGGTCTGAACGGTATTGTGCAGGTTTTCTTTCTGATTTGAACCGTAATATCTTGCGACAAGAACATTAACGCCGACGGAAAGTCCAATGAAGAGATTGGTCAGAAGATTGATAAGCGAACCCGTACTTCCTACCGCTCCGAGTGAATTGTCTCCCGCGAAGTTTCCGACTACAACGATATCGGCCGCATTAAAAAGAAGCTGAAGCATGCTTGAGAGCATCAGCGGTATGGTAAATAAAAGCATTTTGCCGAATATGGATCCCGAACACATATCCATTTCGTTCTTACTTTTCATGCGGACCTCCTTCGATAATATGTGGAGCCGGGTGCACCGACGGGAACGAAGTTCCCTAGTGTGAGCCGGGCACCTTTATTTTACATCTGATGTCTTACAATCTTGTATTCGTCGCCGCACTGATAATACGGGCACTGATAATGCGAGTCCGTATTGAGGCGGATGTAGTCGTCTTCGTCCATGCTCACGCAGCAGACATATTCTTCCTCGTCGTCATCGAATACAAAGTTTGCACATTCTTCGCAGGATATATCCATGTTGATTCCTTTCAATAATACAATTTCAGGCGGGCAAAAATGACACAAAAGCCCCGTCCCCCAGTGTCATTCGGTGTCAAAAAAGTATGCCTTTCATGCACAGATTCGGTTCCATGGTGTCGAAGTTCCAGGTGTGGAACGAATCCGCCGCACAGAATTTATAATCGGGACAGTCGGCGCATTTGCCTGTCTTTCTGAAGTCGTTTCTAAAATTAACGAATTTGTTTTCCCAGACATCTTTCAGGTTATCTTTTCTGATGTTTCCCTGGATAAGTTCGGGGCGTCTTTCGATGTCAAGGCAGCCTCCGATATCGCCGTTGTACATAATGCTGGCGGTATAAACGCCTGCATTACAGAGGAAATACCACTGTCTGACCTCTCGCTCCATGTCAGTGCCAAGATAATGTGAACAGCCGTAGGTTACTTCCATTTTGCTCTCGAATCTTTTATCACGGATGAAATCAAACATCTTGATATATTCATCCTTTGAAAGCATCAAATCCGCATTTTCTCTCGCTCTTCCGATGGGCTCGATGTTGATTACACGCCACGAACGAACGCCGACTTTCTTGAATTCTTCGTACATCGCATCGAGTTCGCCGATGTTTTTATGATAAACGACCGTGGTAATCTGCACATGAGAAATGTTAACTTCGAGCAGGTTTTTGATGCCTTCGATTGTCTTTTCATAACATCCCGGCGACTGTCTGAACCACTCGTGATTTTCTTTCAGGCCGTCGACACTGATTGATACCGTTCTTAAGCCGGTCTCGGCAAGTTTCTTTGCGGTTTCCTTATCTATGAGGGTTCCGTTTGAGGTCATGCCCCAGCCGAATCCGAGCCTGTTTGCCGCATCCATTATTTCAAAGAAATCAGGGCGAAGCAAAGGCTCGCCGCCTGTTACGCAAAGGCGCATCCTTGAAATGTCGAAATCTTTTTTAACCTGTTTTAAGGCGGTTATTATTTCGTCTTTTGTAAGCATTCCGGATACATCAATATCGCCGCATCTCGAACCGCAGTGCAGACAGTGCTCGTTGCAAAACGGGGTTATTTCCAAGAAAAGAGACCTGAGATCCGGATTGGGTCTCAGTGTCTCTTCTCTGTAATCAGCAAGCTGCTGCATATGATTGTTTTTAATTTCTGCATTCAGTCCGGAGTTGTTTTTTTTCTTCATCTTTTTCTCCAAACGTATCTTTTATTCGAACCAGTCAGGCGGTCCGTAAACCGTGGGTTCCATATTTAAATCGACATCAAAATCGTTTTCGTTTTCCTCAAACCACTCGGGAGGGCCGTAGACATCTTCGTTAAGATTAACCTCAGGATCGTACTCATCGGGATCGTTGAGCCATTCGGGAGGTCCGTATACATCTTCGTTCTGATTGATGTTCGGGTCGTAATCGTCCTCGTCAAAGGGCGGTGGTCCGTATAACGGCTCAGAGTCGTTTATCGAAGGATCGAAATCGTCGTCATCGTCAAACCATTCCGGGGGTCCGTATACGGTCGGAGTTTCGTTATCGTCCGGGTTAAATATATCGGGTCCGGGAGGTCCGTATACACCGTCATTAATGTTAACATCCGGATCAAACCATTCGGGCGGTCCGTACACTGATGGAGCCCTGTTGTTTGCCGCAAAAAACGCAACTCCGCCAATGGTTGAGCCGAGAGCGCAGAGGAATAAAAGAATTATATGACCTATTCCAATGAATAAAAGAAGGATGGTCCACCAGCCACTCTTGCCCGCATCACGAAGTCTTCTGACCGTAAGCGGAATCCACGGAATAATCGAAAGACAAAGATATATAAATATTAATATTGCGGGAATAAGCAGAATATAATGAGCTATTGTTAAAAGAATGTAGGCATCAAGCCAATCCTGCAAAAGGAATAATCCGACAGAAAGAAGCAGACAAAAGAACGCAAAAACTCCCAGGATTGCGTGGAACAGAAAAGCAAACCAGTATTCTTTTCTGGTGCTTGTTCCGCCGTAATCAAAAATTCCTGCCCATAATCTTTTTTGTGCCGAGAAAAAATTAGCTTCTTTCTTTTCCATATTTTTCCCTCACTTTTCTTTTAGGAGCCGGGCTCCTTTGTTACTCTTCCGTCTTTTCTTCCTTCTTTACGCCCGGTACTATTGCTTCGGGGTCGATGGGATTGCCGTTTTCATCCTTGCCGTGTGTAATATTCTCGTAAATAAGCTTGAATGCATGCTCTGAAAGGCCTGCGGTATTTAACTCTTTTACCTTTTCCGCAGATACGACATCAACGATTTTTAAATAAACATCCGATCTTCTCGGAATTCTTTTCTTTACAAATTCAGTGCCACTGATCGCGATGATAACCACGGGGCAGTTTGCCTTGGTTGCAATCTTAAAAGCACCGTTTTTAAACTCTAAAAGAGGCTTCTGCGTTCTGTTTCTCGTTCCTTCGGGGAAGATAAACACGCTGGTCAAATCGTCTTTGATATAGCCTGCTGCCTTGTTGATTGTAACAAGTGCGTTTTTAACATGGTCTCTGTCGATAGCCATAAAACCTGATTTGTGCATCATGGCTCCGGTAAGAGGAATGTTAAAGTTTTCGGGCTTGCTGACAAAGACAAGCATATGTTTTCTGAGTGCGTAAATTACACTCATGGGATCGTAGTTTGAAAGATGGTTTGCAACAACCAAGAATCTTGTGCCGGGCTTGGGAAGTTTTTCCGCACCTTCAACATGCACATGAACATTAAGGAAAAACAGTCCGATTCTTGTGGATTCGGTAAAAATCCATTTGTAAAACTTTGAAGGCTTTGTAACTTCTTTTTTCTTGTTGATACAAAGTGACCAAAGATAAAGAACTACCCAGTAAATAACCTCCCAAAGGATGATTCCTGCTAAAAGAAGTCCTATGGCAACAAGGATATTCCAGGGCAGGGGCAGTGCGTACCATCTGCAAACGATGTATGATACTGCGGCAGAGATTATTCCAAGAAGTGTAAGTATTAAAAGCATTTTTATTATTTCCTCTTTTCAATTATACGTTTCAGGTTTGTATTTTTTATGATAAAAATTTTAGCCAAGATTAAGACCGGTTTCTTCGGGTAAGCCGAGGCGGATATTCATGCACTGGATGGCTGCGCCCGAGGCACCTTTTCCGAGGTTGTCGAAGATGGATGTTATAAGGATTCTGTCTTCGTTACCCGTGATGTAAATCTTCGCATCATCTCTTCCTGCGTAGTCGTTTGCGTGGAAGAAATTGCCGAGTTCTTCTTCTGCGCCGAAGGGCATTACTTTTATGAACTGTTCTCCTGCGTAGAATTCTTCAAACATCTTCCGGACGTCTGCGGGAGTGGCTTTCTTCGTCATAAGGTTTGTGTATACGGGGAATGTTACGATCATTCCGCAGTAATAATCATCGACTACAGGCACGAAAAGCGGTGTATTTGCGAGGCCCGCAATCTTTTTCATTTCTTTTAGATGCTTGTGGTTCTGCGAGAGCGCATACATTCTCGGAGCGTATAACTCGTTCTTTTTGTCTTCGGCTTCATACATTGCGATACCCTTTTTGCCTGCTCCCGAGTAGCCGGAGAGCGCGTTTACGCATACAGGGTAATCGTTTGCGATATATCCCTTATTTACCATGGGGTAAACATCCATTATAAAGCCTGATGCATAGCAGCCGGGAACTGCGATTCTATTGCCTGTGCGGATGTTTTCCCTGAATGTGCTTCCGAGTTCCGGAAGTCCGTATGCCCAGCCTTCGTCGGTTCTGTGAGCGGTTGAAGTATCGATGATAACCGTCTTGTCGTTATCCTTGTCAATGAGGCCTACCGCTTCAATTGCTGCCGCATCGGGAAGACAGAGGAATGTGATGTCCGATGCATTGATGAATTTGGCTCTTTCTTCGGGATCTTTTCTCTTTTCGGAATCGATATGAAGTATTTCAACATCATCCCTGTTTTCAAAACGCTCGTTTATTCGTAATCCCGTTGTTCCTTCGCTTCCGTCTATGTATACTTTTGTTTTCACTTTGTTGCCTTTCTTTAATACTTTATTCTAAGCCCCTTCGGATAGTGGTTTTTAAGGCTTCCGTTTACTGCCTTGCACCACCCGAGTGATACGCCGCCAACGCACACAAGCGTCCAGCCGTTTTCACTTTCTTTCCTTAACTCTTCGCCGTGTCTGAATTTTAATGCTTCATCTTCGTTTAGTTCAACTGCACGTTTTGCTTTTCTCTTCGATAAAAACATTGCAAGCGAATGTGAGGGCTCAAATCTGTCTTTTTTAATGTCTCCGAGATGTAATCCCGGACGTACGACCTTCAGGCCTTTTAAGTTCTTTTCAAATCCTTCGGGTAAAAGATATACCGAATCCTTAAAGCAGACCGTCCTGTCCCGGTCGAATTCGAAATCCTTTAAATTTTCCCTCATAAAAGAAGTAATCAGCTCTCCGGCTTTCTTGTCAGCACGGATTTCTCTGTTTGGATTTTTGTCTGCGCCTTTTTTCTTTTTGCCGGATTCGGTTTCTTTTATGCTTTCAAAACTATCGTCGTCCGCGCGTTTTAAGATGCAGATAAAATGACCTTCGCCGTTTATTTTATGAGGCCAGAGTCTGGCACATTTTTTAATCGCTTCTTTATTGTCGTCAGTGGAAACCCACTCTGAATTTCCGCAGTCAAAATATTTAAAATTCGGAACGTCTGCGACTTCAAATTTGGGGTATCTTTGTAAGAAATTTATTATCTGTTCCTCATCCTCTGCGGGAGCAAAGGTGCAGGTCGAATATACCAGATATCCGTTTGGAGCAACCGTTTTTACGGCTTCGTCCAAAATGTCTTTTTGCCTTTCGGCGCACATTTTTACGTTGTCGCTGCTCCATTCTTTTATGGCCGTTTCGTCTTTTCGAAACATTCCTTCGCCCGAGCAGGGTGCGTCCACAACGACTACATCGAAAAATTCTTCAAAAACCAATGCGATTTTCTCGGGAGTTTCGTTTAAGACCACTGCATTTCCAATGCCGCATCGCTCGATGTTTGAGGATAAAATATTCGCTCTGTCGCGGTTGATTTCGTTTGAAACAAGTACTCCTTCGCCGCCCATGTATGAGGCAAGCTGTGTGGATTTACCGCCGGGAGCTGCGCAAAGATCCAAAACCTTTTTGCCCTTTAAATCACATATTCCCGCTATGCTTGCAGCTACGGCCATGGCTGATGGCTCCTGCATGTAAAACGCTCCTGCATCATGAAGTGCGCTTCGTCCGTATTTTTCGTCGGAGGCTGCTTCAAAACCTGTGTCGCACCACAAAACCGGCGATAATTCATACGGGAATATTCTTTTAAAATCTTCAACCGGCACCTTTAGAGTGTTTACCCTGATGCCGGTTTTCTTTTTTTCATCATATGATGCCCTGAAATCTTCATACTCGTCGCCGAGCATTTCTTTCATTCGGCTTTCAAATTCTTCGGGCAGTTTTATCATTCTTCGTATCCGTTTTCTTACTAATCGATAATATTCTTAACACCCATAATTGTGTTGTAAGTTGCATTACCGATGTATGTATTCTGTCGGCTGTTTGCGGCATGAACAATCTTTCCGTCGCCGATGTAGATTGCAGCATGTGTACAAACGCCGTTTTTACCGTAAATAATGATATCGCCGGGCTGAGCTTCCGCGTAGGTTACGAGCTTACCGTTGTTGTTGTACTGTCCGGAAGGCGTTCTGTCGATGCCGTATCCGAAGTGTGCGTAGATAAGTTTCGTGAAGCCCGAGCAGTCGGTACCTGTTTCAAGGGAGTTACCGCCCATTACGTACTTAAGTCCAACGAACTGGCAGGCGTAGTTAACCAGATCTTTTCTAAGCTGTGTTGTATCTTCGAGAGAATATGCATTGCCTGCTTCCATTGCAGCCCTTCTTGCAGCTTCCTGCTCTTTGGCGATTCTTTCTCTTTCCTTACGCTCTTCCTCTTCCTTTGCAAGTCTGATTGCTTCCTCTTCTTCGAGAGTAATACCTACGGAATAGCTCTTATCCACGAGGAGTTCTTCTCTGGTGTAAGGCTCATCCATAAGAATCTGCTCTGCAAGATGCTCACCGTACAGGAAGTACTGGGACATTACATAGCCTTCGGCATTTCCGGATTTGATTCTGAACCACTCTCCGTCTTTTTCATTGATAAATACTACTGCGCCGTCATATATTTTGGCAGTCGGTTCGGCATTCACATCGGGAGCTGTACGTACATTTACGTATGAATCGCAGCACGCGATACCGATTTGTCCGCCGAGCGTATTGCTTATATCCATTAAAAGCTGTGCTTCGGGGCTTATAACCTCTTTGTTGCAGCCGTCTTCAAGTTCCATCTGTCTGGAAACGCCTGTAATCTGTGCCTCCGCAACCTCATAGGAATCCATACCGATTGAAGCATTGAACACTGCCTGCTGGCGGATTTTGGTGTTTTCCCACTGGCCCATTTCGGTGTCAGTGGCTGCCATACTGCTGTATGAAGATATAAAGATGGCAAAAAAGAGCGCACTTAAAGCCGCCGTCTGAATCGCACTTATTTTGGTTATGCTGAATACCTTTCCCAATCTTAACATGTTCCGTCTCCTTAAAGTTAACGCCTGTGGATTGTTCTTTGTTTACTTGCGGGTATTGTAGCCCGTGGTTAAAACCGTTGCCAAAAGGTTTCCTCTCTCGTCTGTCAAAGACATTTCGTAAACGCAGGTTGTCCTGCCCCACTTAATCTGCTTTGCCTCGCAAATAATCTTTTCGCCCTTGGCAATTGCATTAAAAGTAATGGTTGAGCTTAAAGACACGATTCCCGGTTCGTCATGGTTGGTTGCTACCGCAAAGGTAAAATCCGCGAGCGTAAAATACACGCCGCCCATTACGTTTCCGACCGCATTCATATGTCTTTTATCAATTTTAAGACTGCATATAGCCGTCCTATCTCCCACCGAATCGATTACCATTCCGTTTTCGGTGGCATATCTGTCATTTTCAAAGAACTGTCTGATTTCGTTAATGTCTGTCATTTATTCATTTCTCATTTTCATTTATTTTAGGAGCCCTTCTCATAAAAGATACGGCTTCGATTTTTTTATTTCATCGACTCTGCGATATATCTTGCCACATACACACCGCTGGCGGATGCATGTGAAAGAGAATGAGTCACGCCTGAACCGTCGCCGATTACGAAGAGGCCTTTGTTGCGTGTCTCAAGATTGTTGTCGATTTCAACTTCCATGTTGTAGAATTTTACTTCCACGCCGTAAAGAAGTGTATCGTCATTTGCCGTGCCGGGGCAGATTTTATCGAGTGCATAAATCATCTCGATGATTCCGTCGAGGATTCTTTTAGGAATAACAAGGCTCAAATCTCCGGGTGTTGCAGCGAGCGTGGGTGTTACATAGCCTTCCTGAATTCTCTCGGCATTGCTTCGTCTTCCTCTGGTAAGATCGCCAAAACGCTGTACGATTACACCGCCGCCAAGCATATTCGAAAGTCTTGCGATACTTTCGCCGTATCCGTTACTGTCTTTGAACGGCTCGGAAAAATGCTTTGACACGAGGAGAGCAAAGTTCGTGTTCTCCGTATGTTTCGCGGGATCTTCGTAACTGTGGCCGTTAACGGTAATGATACCGTTTGTATTTTCATTAACAACAGCGCCGTGAGGGTTCATACAGAAAGTTCTGACAAGGTCCTCAAATTTAGCCGTTCTGTAAACGATTTTGCTCTCGTAAAGTTCATCTGTTAACGATGAGAAAATCTCTGCGGGAAGCTCTACTCTGACACCGATGTCTACACGGTTTGACTTGGTAGGAATATCCAAATCGTTGCAGACCGTCTCCATCCATTTGCTGCCGGATCGGCCTACGGAAATGATGCATTTGTCGCAGTCGTATCTGCCGTCAGCGGTAATTACGGTATATCCGCCATCGTTCTTTTCAACCTTTTCTACGGGTGTGCGGAAGAAAAACTCCACCTTGTCTTTTAAGTGGTTGTAAAGATTCTCAAGCACGATGTAATTGATATCCGTGCCCAGATGACGAACCTGCGCATCAAGTAAGTGAAGGCCGTTTTCAAGGCACATCTTCTTAATCTTGGTATCTGCGGTTGAATAAAGCTTCGTGCCTTCACCGCCGTATGCCAAGTTAATCTCGTCAACATATTTCATCAAATCGATGGCTTCGTTTTTGCCAATATACTCGTAGAGCGAACCGCCGAACTGATTGGTAATATTATATTTTCCGTCCGAAAAAGCACCTGCGCCGCCAAAGCCGTTCATTATGGCACATGTCGGGCATTTGATGCAGTTTTTGACCTTAACTCCGTCAATCGGACATTTTCTCTTTTCAAGCGGATTGCCCGCCTCAAAAATCGCTATTTTAAGATTGCTGTTTAACTTTGTCAGTTCGAACGCCGAGAATATACCTCCGGGGCCCGCGCCGACGATAATAATGTCATATTTCATGCTAATCCCCCATTCTTGCCCATTATCCATTAAATTATAACACTAAAATCAAATATATGCCACATTTTATGTAAACTTTTTGTTACAAAAACGGGGCGATGACCACGCAATACACCGCGGGCACGCTCTCGCTAAAGATGTCTCCGTAGCGGAACTAAATTCGACTTCGCACTTATGTGCTCGTCTCATTAAGTACCGACGGATCCATATTACCCGCTCGTGCATTACGTGGCATCGCCCCGTATGCAATACAAATACTTTAATAATATTAGTTATTCATCATATATGAGAATACGAGATATGCTGTTTTTAACGCATCGTGACGTATCCTATCGTCCTCAATTGAGAAGATGTTGTCCGCAATTACTTTCGTATCACTTACACCTTCCAATTTAACGACTGTCTTGCCCTCAGTATCCAGATATCTTTGTCTTATGTGCTCATCCACAATACCGTTGTTGGCGATGACTATGTCAATCTTGCGATCCTTAAGATAGTGGTTAAGAACGTCGACATGGTCTCCGACATTATAGCCGTCGGTCTCGCCCGGCTGTGTTACTAGGTTGGAGATGTACATAAGCGGAGCCTTGGCAACTTTAAGCGTCTCTACCACTTCTTTTGAAAGAAGGTGGGGAAGAATACTCGTGTAAAGACTTCCGGGACTGAAGATTATAAGATCTGCCTCAAGAATTTTTTCTTTTACTTCCTCGCAGATACGAACGTCATGGTCGTAGTAGAGTCTTTTTATGTCTTTTATGTGCTCGCTGACACATTCCTCGCCGATAAAACTGCCGTTATCGCCTTCGCCGACCAGGTCGACTTTTTCTTCGGTTAACGGAAGTACTGTACCCTTTACCTGAAGAAGCTTTGCCATGTATTTGGTCGCTTCAGCAAGGCTTCCCTTGGTGTCGATTAAAGCCGCTAGCATGATGTTTCTGACAGGATGGTTGTGAAGGGAACCCTCCTTGGAGAATCTGTAGCCCATGAGGTTAACAAAATCCGAGTCAACATTTGCCATGGAAAGAAGTACTTTTCCGATATCGCCGACTGCGGGAATATTTAATTCTTCTTTCAAAACGCCGGTACTCGAGCCGTTATCGCTTACCGCAATTACGGTCGTAACATCCAAAGGAAACAATTTTAATCCGGAAAGTACGCAGGAAAGTCCTGTGCCGCCACCGAAAACTACTATTTTTTTCACTTTTTTATCCTCGCTAAAATACACCGTTTACAAGTGTCAAAAATCTTCCCTGTAATAAAAATTTTATCAAAAAAGGGGTTTCTTAGAAACCCCTAATTTTTTACATTGCTTAATTATTCCTCTTCTTCGTTATTACCGTAATTGCCGTAACCGCCGTAATAACTGCCGTAATATTTTCCGTAATACCTACCGTAGTATCTGCCGTAATATTTTCCGTAATATCCCTTGCTGTTAAGGGCTACTTCGTTAAGTACACATCCTAAAATCTTACAGCCGGCAACTTCGAGCTGCTCCAAGCTCTTTCTGGCAAATCTGTAACTGATATTACCTGATTTGACTACCAGTATTCCGCCGTCACACTGCTTTGATACAATTGCCGCATCGATAACGGAACCTACAGGGGGTGTATCTACAATGATGATATCATACAGTTCTTTTGCCTGATCCATAAAGCGAACAAATCTGTCGCTGCCTAAAAGTTCACTCGGGTTGGGCGGTACGGGGCCTGCAAATACCAGATGGAAATTAGGTACGTCAGTTGAGCACACTACATCCTCAAACTGAACTCTGCCGATAAGGAAATGGGAAAGTCCGAACTGAACCCTGCCCTTTTTATAACGGCTCTTCATAACTGATTTACGAAGATCGGCATCAACAAGCAGCGTTTTCTTTCCTGCCTGTGCAAAGCTTACTGCAAGTTCAAAAGAAACCGTACTCTTTCCTTCGTCGGGTGTTGTACTCGTAAAAAATACGGTCTTAACATCCGAACCCGAAAACTCTATATTTGTACGAAGCGTCTTAAATGCTTCCTGTGTTCTGAAATCAAGTTTTTTCTGTTTAAGAGATAATTCCTGCATTTCTATTTCCTCCTTGCTTTCTTGCTCTTTTTGGATGTATCTTCGTCATCCTGCATCAGAGGAATCATAGCGAGCGTGGTCATACCGAGATATTTCTCTACATCCTCACTCGTTTTGATTGAATCGTCAAAATAAAATCTTAATGTAAGAATACCTGCCATAAGCACAACACCGATTGCAAAACCGATAAGTGTGAATTTTTTCTTGGAAGGCTTTGAAGGAGTGGTAGGAAGATTTGCAACATCAACTACATTTACGGCTTCTATATCCATTACCGACTGTATCTGGATAGCAGCCACATCACGAATTGCATCTGCAATAATACGTGCTCTCTCGGGATTTGCATCTTCCACGCTGATACTGATGATACGTGTTTCTTTGGTATTGCTTACCGAAACCTTTCCGACTAACTGATTGTAGTTTTCCGGAAGCTGAAGGTCGTTAATAACCGTTTCAAGAACGTAGCGGCTGGTAATAAGCGCTTCGAAGTCCTTTGTAAGTAATGTTGAAAGCTGAGTATCGGAATATGTCAGAGTATCGTTTGAACTGTTTTTGCTTAAAATATAAATCTTTGTTGAAGATTTGTATTGAGGCGTAATAATAAATGCGCTTATCGAAAAACCGATAGCCGCCGTGATTATGCCTGCAATAGCGATAAGCCAGAGCCAGTGCAAAAGATACATGAGTATTTCCGCTACGTCAATTTCCTGCTCGTCGTCTTTTTCGTTTTGATAAATAATTTTATCCATTCTTTTTTCCCTGTTTCCGTAATTTCTTTTGTACCAAATATTTAATCAAGCTCGAACAATTCAATCGCGTTTTTAAAAAGAATCGCATCCACGTATGCCTCATCATATCTTGAATAAAGATACTCGGCACATTTTTTCATTCGCGGTGCTCTGTTTGAATTGTCGTGTGCATCCGTTCCGATCATGCCTACGAGTTTTCTTCGAAGCAACCCTTTTACGAACTGCTTTGTAAGAAATCCCGCATCACCTGTAACACTGGATGCATTTACAGTTATCACGGCGCCGACTGCTTTTAAATGTTCAATCTTTGAAATATCTTTTCTTAATTCAAGATATCTTTCAACATGCGCCAGAATCGGAGTAAATCCCATGCTCTGTACCGTTTCGATGCCTCTTCGAATTCTCGAATATTCATCGTCCGGGTAAAACTCTATCAGCAGATTATCCGTACCGTTAATGCGGCTTATCTTTCCCTCGTCAAATACCTCTTCCACGTCGCTGAAATACATCACTTCGTTTCCGAGATAAAATTTCAGGGTTAAGCCTTCTTTTTCGGCTTTTGCTTTTATTTCTTCCAGTAATTTGTCGGCTTCTTCAGGCAAAACATTATGATGCCCCTTCTTAAAATGCGGGGTTGCAATCATCCTTGTGATGCCCTCATCCTGAGCGGTTTTAAGCATTTTCATCGTGCTTTCAAAACTGTCGGAGCCGTCATCAACTCCCGGAATAATATGACAGTGGATATCCACCAGTTCTTTGGCGGGATAATTATCCGTCATTAATTCATTTCCTCATCTACTTCGGACAAATCTACCATTTCGATTTCTTCGTCCGATATTTCCGTTTCCTCAAGCTGGCTTAAATTAAATCCGTCGTCTGCAGTCTGCACCGGCTGATAAGTATTTTTTGCCACCTTTTTTTGAATTATTTTAAATCCCCTCTGAATGCCTCTTCCGGCTATTCCGGCTCTGTCCCAGATAAGTTTTAAAAGAAGTATTACCAGTATCGCTACGGCAAACAAACCAAGAACGATAAAAGAATTTGTATTTTCATTCTTAGGTATCTTTCCTTTTGAAACAGCATTTACATTATTTGTATTAACATTACCGGGATTGGCTTCCGCATTTTCTTCGGTCAAGACGGTTTCTTCGTTTGCCGTTTCCTCTGCGGGCTCGGAATCGGTATTTTCAGATACTTCTTTCGTTTTCTCTGCGTCTTCGGCAGTGTTTTCCTGTGTTTCAGGCTCCTCTTCTTTAAGAGCTTCCATATTAACGGTTATTTTGTATTCAAGAGGTGTGCGGTTGTCCTGTGTAACATTAAGGACAATCTCGTTTTCGCCGGCTTCAAGGCCTTCTGTCTCTGATATTATTTTATAACCGTCGGGAACACTGAATTCGAAGTTTTCAGTATAAGCAATGTCTAACGTATATTCCTGAACATCTTCGGAATAATCGGGAAGTATTTCTCCGTTAAACATAATATACTCGGGTGCATCGGCAGCGGGTGCCTGGATATGAACGGGTACTTCGGGAAATTCGGTAATCTCAAGCGCTGCTCCGTCATTGTCTGTCAGGGTTGCACTTTCAACTTTTACGGAAGTATCTCCGCCTATTACAGCATGGAAAGTAATCATGACTCTGACTCTTCCGCCGTCAGCAGAAGTACCGCTTACGTTTATCTTACCGTTTCCGCCCTCATTGCCGCCGCCGACATATGTCAGATAATTTTCATCATATACGATTACAGCCTCGTAATTTCCGGTTTTTTCTCCGTTATCTCCGCCGAAATAAACACCTACATTAAAGTCCTGTCCTGATGTGGCATTATATTCTGCAGAACCCGTATATACGATTCCTTTTGCTTCAGAAGAAAAATCATAAGCAAAAAAAACGGCAACCGCAGTTATTAAGCCCGCTACGATTGTAGTCATTTTTGCTCGTGAAATACGACTTCTTTTATTTCTTTCTTCCCTTTTTACATCAAACGAAAGACTTATCAAACCTTCGTCCTCTTATTTCTTAATTATGTCCGCTTCTTTAGCGTATATTTTAATATATGAAAAACATCCATACATTAAAAAACATTATGCGAATATGAAGTCTTATGTGAATCTTCCGAAAAAACGAGCCCGCCCCGCCGAAACGAGGCAGGCTGCCACACTTTTAAAACATCATGCATAATGATTTAAGGCAAAGAAAAAATCTATGCCAAAAGGTTTAAAACTTATCTGCTCTTCTTAAAGCAAATTGCAGCACCGAATAATGCTACAAGGCTAAGAAGACCTGTCACTGCAACAGTTACCCCTGTCTTAGGTGCAATTTTACCCTTAACAACGATAGCTACAGGTGATAAAGATTTAAATGTAGCTGTAGCTTCACCGTTTACAAGTGAAACCATAGGGAGATCTTCCCAAGTACCATCAGCTTTCTTATGAAGAATAGCGATGTTCTGTCCGGGATTAAGTCCGGAATAAACAATAGTAATATCTGTAGGCTCTGTAAGAGTACCGTTGATATCTAATACTTTGATTACCTGTGCATCTTCACCAAAAAGCTTTTTAGCTATCTGTCTTGCTTCTTCCCAAATGTTTTCTCCTACTTCACTAACTGTAAGATTTGTTTTATCTTTTGTAATATAAGATGAAACCGATCCACTTCCACTATTTCCGGAAGTTGTAGTTGTGGACGGACTGGGAGCAGCAATTGCAGTTAATGAAACTCCTAAACCAAGAGCTAAAGCTGCGACAGTAGCAATCAATCTGGAAAACTTTTTCACTGGCATGTCCTCCTTTCTTAAAATGGTGTGGCTTTATGAGATAGTATATACTACCTCATAGATAAACTTATGTTACCCTTATAATCGTGATATGTCAATTAAAATGTGAATATTTTGTTAATTCTTTCATTATTTGATTGATTTCTTTTTACTTCTTATGTAATATTATTTATTTTTCCTTTTTATGTCCTTTTTTTGCCCTTTTGTCCGGGTTTTGGAGATCTTTTAAGAGCGCCCGAATGAATAAATTCCCCCTATAAACGTAAAAAAGACAGTCATTTCTGAACTGTCCTTTTTAGAGAAGGTATTTCTTCTTATGGGGTATAGCAAAAAACTATAATGTATTGGGGGGTTACAAGTAATAATATACCAACCCACCTAATATTTAGCAATCCGCGAAATTCACAAACTTGTCAATGGTTTTGCATTTTCTTTGTGCAATTTTACCAAGCGACACCCGGATTCATTACATTATTGAAGGTTTTTTCGAACTCTTCACGCGTAATTCGCTCTTTTTCCATAAGAAGTTTAGATACTGCATGAAGCACGTTTTCGTGCTCTTTTAGGATTTTCTCCGCTTCTTTATAGCATTCGTCGATAATACGGCGAACTTCTTCGTCTATTTCGGCTGCTGTCTTGTCGCTGTATGCTTTCGTATGAGCAAGATCCCTGCCTATAAATACCTCATCCGAATCAGTCTCGTAATTAATCATTCCGAGCTTTTCGGACATACCGTATCTTACTACCATGCTTCTTGCGATTTCTGTTGCATTCTGGATATCGCTTGATGCGCCGGTTGTAATATCTTCAAAGATAAGCGCTTCGGCAATTCTTCCGCCGAGGGAAACCATGATTCTGTGCATCATCTTTCCTTTGGTGTTAAACATTTCATCCGTTTCGGGAAGAGGCATTGTATAGCCTGCTGCCGATACACCGGTAGGAATGATGGAAATTGTGTACACGGGATCCATATCCGGAAGCACATGGAAAAGAATTGCATGCCCTGTTTCGTGGTATGCTGTAATTCTCTTTTCCTTTTCGGAAACAATCCTGCTCTTCTTTTCGGTACCGATTCCGGTCTTGATGATTGCTTTCTTTATATCTTCGCTGTTAATGTATGCAGCGTCACGCTTTGTAGCAATGATTGCAGATTCGTTTAAAAGATTTTCAAGATCCGCACCGGTATAGCCTGCCGTTGTTCTTGCAATTTCTTCAAGGTTAACGTCGCTGCCGAGGTTTTTGTTCTTTGAATGCACTTCAAGGATGGCCTTTCTTCCCTTTACATCGGGACGGCCAACCATAATCTTTCTGTCAAAACGTCCTGGACGAAGAATCGCAGGATCGAGAATATCCACACGGTTTGTGGCAGCAAGCACGATAATACCGCTGTTCTCCGAGAAACCGTCCATCTCAACGAGCATCTGGTTTAAGGTTTGCTCTCTTTCGTCATGTCCGCCGCCCATACCTGTACCACGTCTTCTTGCAACGGCATCGATTTCATCGATAAATACGATACAGGGCTTGTTTGCGTTGGCTTCTTCGAAAAGGTCTCTTACTCTGGATGCGCCGACACCGACGAACATTTCCACGAAGTCGGAACCCGAAATGCTGTAAAAGGGAACGCCTGCCTCACCTGCAATGGCTTTGGCAAGAAGAGTCTTACCTGTTCCGGGAGGGCCCTCAAGCAGAATACCCTTGGGAATTCTTGCGCCCATCTTGGCATATTTGCCGGGGTTTTTAAGGAAATCTACGATTTCGCTTAAGTCTTCTTTTTCTTCTTCAAGTCCCGCTACGTCGGAGAGTTTCTTTTTGTTGTCTCTTATCATCTTGGCACGGCTCTTGCCGAAATCCATGAGTTTGCTGTTGCTGCCGCCTCCTGCGACTCCCGACATCATATTAAGCATGATGACAAAGAAGAATACGCATACCACCGCCATAATAAGGGTGGGTAAAAGAGAAATAAACCAGTTCTCACCGGGAACTTCGCTAACCTCGGGATCGAGGCCGTAGCTTCTTAACCATTCTTCAATTTCTGCCGTATCTGTTACATACAGCACTTTCTCCTGGCCGTCTTTTAGGGTAACTATTACCGAACCGCCTCTGGAGTTAAGCTTCTGTTCAATTTTTGTGCCCGTAACCATGTTCTCGTTTAACTGTGTTTCGAGCATGCCTTTTGTATAGGGCTTGATACCCATCAGCGCGTTCGTATCCAGTTTGGAAACGAAAATGCCTATTATGAGCAGTATAGCTATTAATAATAATGCGCCGAATAATCTCGGCCCTCTTCTGTTATCCACAAATGCCTCCTGAATTCTGTCTCATTATTTTAGTACTTCATCATCGATATGAACTCTTCCTATATAAGGAAGGTTTCTGTATTTCTGATCATAATCGAGTCCGTAGCCGACCACGAAATAATCGGGAACCTGGAATCCTATATAATCAACGGGAACTTCAACCACTCTTCTTTCGGGCTTGTCTAAAAGTGCACAGAGTGCCAGACTTTCGGGCTGTCTTGATTTTAAAAGATCTAAAAGATGGCTTAAAGTTCTGCCGGAATCAATGATATCTTCCACAACGATAACATTTTTGCCTTCGATGGATTCTTCAAGGTCTTTTATGATCTTAATGTGTCCGCTGGATGCGGTTCCCTTGCCGTAGCTTGAACAGGACATAAAATCAATCTTCACGTCAAGGTTGATTCTCTTGGCGAGTTCACACATAAAGAAGCTGCCGCCGCGAAGAACGCAGATAAGCAGTACTTCCTTGCCTGCGTAATCTTTGGTAATCTGTTCTCCGATTTCACGGATTCTTTTATTGACTTCCTCTTCGGAAATCATGATTTCGATTTTTTCCATATTTATCTCCTTTGATATATACAAAGTAAAAATATCTTATATTACTTATTATATATTATATGTGGCCACGACTATTTTTTTCGTTTCGTCAGTTACCTTATAGTAATTGCTGATACGGTGACCGACCACCCATAAAATGTGATCTTTGTCGGCAAGAAGGGGTATCTCATCACGCTTATCAGACGGTATCTTTTCGTTTGTCATATAATCCGACAAAAGTTTTTTTGCGTTCGCATCGTTAATGGTCAGATAATCGCCTTCCTTCCTGAATCTCACATTTAAGGAATATTTTATTTTATCATAATCAAACCATTTCGTGTATAAATCCGTGGGAATATTTTGCGAAAAGTCACGGTCCTTGATTTCAAAATGAAGCTTTGCGAGCGCGTCTTTTTTTTCTTCATCGGAAACTTCTTTTTTTATCATTATCTGCACGCCTTCGTAGACTCTGATCGCTTCCATATTGTAAATAAGGTCTCTTTTGCGCCCCGTCTGCAGCTCGAACAGATTTAATACAGCCTCAATCTGAACTGCGGAAATATCCCTTGCTCTTCCTGCAACGATAGTTAGTGCACGATGAATGACTCTTTTAATTAATGCGGGATGTTCTCCTAAAAGAGCCTCAAGAAGCAGGATTTCTGTATTTCCGGCTTCGGCATTTTTTTCTTCCTTCACATATTTTTCCCAAAGAGAATCGGTCTGAATCTTTAAGTAATCTTCGATTTCGCCTAACTGGCCTGCACAGGATGCCATGTGATTTACCGCCTTTTCGGTAATTTCGTTCATGGTCGGGATTATTTTATGACGGATTTTATTGCGGGCGTAATCGTCCGACAGATTGGTCTCATCAGTCATGAATTTTATTTCTTTTATATTAAGATACTCTTCAATCTCGGCTCTGGTTACGCAAAGAAACGGTCTTATAATATTTCCGCTCTTACACTTAACGCCCGAAAGTCCGCTAATGCCGGTGCCTCTTGCCATATTAAAAATAAGCGTTTCCGCCAGATCGTCCATATGGTGCGCAACTGCGATTTTATAATTATCTTTCCCGTATTCCTTTTCGCCGGTTTCGTTAAAAAGTCTGTATCTTTCGTTTCTGCCGGCTTCTTCGAGCGAAATACCGTCTCTTTCGGAAACGGCCGGACAGTCTGTTTTGTATGATACGAATTTAATTCCGAACTTTTCGCAGAGATCTTTAGTAAAATTCTCGTCGCGATCCGCGGTTTCCCTTATCATATGGTTAATATGAACCGCTGTAATGTTTAATGCGTACTCACTTCCCAGTTCGTTCATTATATATAAAAGACAAACGGAATCAGCCCCGCCGGATACGCCGAGGATGATTCGATCGCCTTTTTCAAGAAGGTTATTCTGTTTAATATATTCGCAAACCTTTTTCATATTTATATATTTTAAGTTTATACAATAATTCTTGCAATAAAAAAGAGGCAATTCGATTTTTGAACCGCCTCGTTTTAATCTGTTATAAAAATAATTTCGTTATCATGTACCAGCCTGTATTTTTCTCTTGCGACTTCCTCGTAGTAAGCTTCTGTCTTGGTATACAGCGCGTACTCTGCGATTTCTTCGCTTCTGGCCTGCTCCGATGCTATGAGATTCTGATATTTTTCAATCTCTGCATCATAAGCTTTCTGTCTGGCTCTTAAGGAAGCACATCCGATGCTTACCGCTCCGACCATGATGACAATCAGTACCAGAACTATTATCGGAGTAATCAGAGTACTCTTCTTAAATTTTTGAATTCTATAAGCAGGTACCTGCCACCATTTCATTGAAATCGTCCCCTAAAAACAAATAATCAACCGAGCCAACCTGATTGTCCACCACAGTTGACATAAATAGTTTACGATTTCTTAATTTTCATGTCAAACGGTTTTTCGAAAATTATGTAACCTTTTTTTAAAAATATTAAATAATCGAACATTCGTTTTGTGTAGAATTTACGGGCTTTTTTTATGTTATTTATTAAATGTGCACCGTTCACTTATGTTAACCGTAAAAGAAGGCTTTGGGTTACATAAGTTCGTACATGTCCTTGGCATCTTCCTTGTGAATAGTCTCTGTAATGCTGAGAATCTTGGCGGTTACGGTCTTTTCGCCGAACTTGATTGAAATGACATCTCCAACCTTAACATCCGTCGAGGCCTTGGCCACTTTATCGTTGACACTTACCCTTCCGGCATCGCATGCCTCATTGGCGACTGTTCTTCTTTTTATAAGTCTTGATACTTTTAAATATTTGTCTAATCTCATTTATTCTGCCTTTCAGATACGTAAAAAGGGCAGCTGTAAAAGCTGCCCTTGATTAGTCGATAACAATCAATTATTTCTTCTTGTTAACTTTGTCCTTTAAAGCCTTACCAGCTTTGAACTTAGGAGCCTTAGAAGCTTTGATTTTGATCTTTTCTTTTGTTAAAGGATTAAGACCTGTTCTAGCAGCTCTCTGAGCAACTTCGAATGTACCGAAGCCTACTAACTGAACCTTTCCGTCCTTCTTTGTTAACTCTGTACCAACTACGTCGATAAAAGCAGCGAGTGCCTTATCAGCATCTTTCT
>JAEEGH010009074.1_pt1 | contig 23298 bp, 21 predicted proteins | sample 9134181 | NCBI WGS metagenome assembly JAEEGH01 (sample SAMN16246544, study PRJNA631951) | gut metagenome | biome: gut microbiome; feature: rumen; material: DP-attached | host: Bos | place: Iran: Karaj | collected 2018-10
TGGAGTCCTTGCGCTTGATGCGCACGCAGACGTTCCACACGTGAGCGATACTCAGGTGGACCACGGCGATGCAGAAGCAGAACAGCTGGATATGCTGCATCTGGGAGGCACCCGCCGCCTTCGGCACGAAGCTTTCGGGCAGAATCGTGATCGACTGGGCGAAGGCCTTGTAGGCTTCGAACTTCGCCGGGTCAGTCGGGGCGCTGGTGCGGATCCAGAGCATCGCGTTCTTCAGCGGTTCAGGCAACCAGCCGTAGTTGGTGATGTCCAGGTAATACGTCTTCTTTATTTGGGCGTTCCCCACACTATCGTGTGGGTCGGGCTATATTCTGGGGGCAATCGGCTTCGCTTACGCTTGCCGCTCACCTCCCAGAACCAAGCCCCGCTGCGCGGGTCTTGTCCCCAAGGGGTCACTATCCCTAACGCGAATGCAACAGTCAACAGCATATTTAAAGAAATGATATGGAAAACTTACCAAATGCATTGACAATATGTTAAAATATTGCTACCTTGACGCATCTTTGAAAACAACAAGAGGAAAACTTGAAACAGTTACATTCTTATATTTTTGCCATTCTTTGTCTATTAGGGCTAGATAGCGCTTTCGCCCTCGATTTCCCGTATTCCGAGTGGAATCTTGCAAATTATAATGGAGCCTACGCAACTTTCAATAACGGATTTGTCTCTGTAGCCAATGGTGGCTCTGATTACTGGCATGTTCAACTGACCCGCAGCAATATTGAATTACAGGCTGGTAAGACATACGAAGTCAAGTTTTACCTACAGGGTGTTAGTGCTCGCCGCTATGTAGAAGTTCGCATCGGGCGTGACGGCTTCCCTTATGATGCTTTCGCCGAATTCGGTGAAGTTGCGGCGACCGTAAATGGACGAACTGTAACAAAGACTTTCACGATGCAGTCGGGCAATGTCAGCAACGCCCGATTTGAATTCAATCTTGGTAAAAATTCCGGGACGGTTTATCTTTCTGATGTCAGTCTGAATTGCCTTGACTGCGGTTCGAACCAAAATATAGGCGGAAACAATTCTTATGCAACATTGGCAGGCGATTGGGGATACGTTGTCGTTGCCGATATGGTCGATTTCCGTGATAATTCCATGTCTTTGGGCGATGTATTCGGTCAAAATCTTGAACTTGGTGTGGATTCCAGGATTTACGGTAATGTCGATGCTTCGGGCCGTTGCTTCTTGCGTGAACGTGCGAACATCAGTGGTGATTTGCATTATATCAATCAGTGTGAGGAACAAAACGGTGTCGTAGCCAAGACAAAGAGTGCGGCAACTCTATCAAAGCCTGTTGTCGGAATTCCGAATATAGTTGCAGGGATAACTCCAATTTCTGTTGGACTTGACCAGAATGTTACGGTATCGCCGAGTAATTACGGAGCGTTCTATGCCAATGCAAGATCCAAGGTCCATTTGTCATCGGGTTCTTATACATTTCAAAATATCTTTACGGAACCTGATGCCGAGTTTGCATTTGACTTGACTTCCGGCCCGATTACAATTAATGTCTTGGGAAATGTCCGCTTTGGCGACCGCAATACATTCTCCATTACGGGCGGGAACCCCAGTGAAATCTTGTGGAATGTCGCCGGTGAGAATGTCGATATGGGAACGGACGGTTTGTATTTTGGAAAGTTTGTCGCTCCGTCCGCATTCGTTCGCATTCCGTCGCGATCGCACCTTGTCGGAGCCGTGTATGCCAACAAATTCCAGATAGAGCCGCAATCTACGGTTTCTCAGGAACCCCGAGCGTCCGAAATCTCCCACAGCGAGGAACATTTCGGACCGTTCTTTGAGCCTGGAGTGTTCCGCTATGTTTCACAGTTGCCGCTTTCCGCGTCTGCTATCGAAATGTTTGTCTATGCGAATAACGCCCAATTCAAGGTGAACGGCGAAACATCGACAACGGTCGAACTTCCGTCTTCTAATGTAACCGCAAACATCTCGCTTACCAGGAACATGATTTCGGGTTTCCCCGCCGAAGCGTTCAGTAGCAGTTATGTATTCAACTTTACCAAGAGTGCAAACTACCGTATCTACTGGAATCCGCAAACCCAGTGCAAGCAGGGCTGTGACGGCACAACCGCAGCGACTGCCGTGGGCGACTTTGCGACCGTTCTCGAAACAGCCAAGGCGACAGGTCGCGAAATCAACATGGCGGGTGGCGTTTGGAATGTGACCGACAACTTTACTGACGGAGTAGTTCCCTGGAAAGTCGGTTTTGAACTGAAAGGCAATACGGAAAATCTTTGGGACCTGACCTCCGAAAACGATCTTCCGCTAATCAATCTTGGTAATGTAGCACACATAGAGATTGAAGGCCGCTCGCCTCGTTCATTTACGGGATTGCGTATCGCAAATGGCTTTAACGCAGGGAATGGCGGAGCAATTGGTACTGCCAATCAAAAAATTAACTTAAAAAATGTACTTATTTCATCGTCAAATGCTGGTGGCAATGGCGGCGCAATCTACTCATCTGATACTATGAATTTGGAAAATTGTTATTTCGGAATTAATTTGGCATATAAATCTGGTGGTGCTCTATATGCGAAAAATGCTTATGTGAAAAACGGTGTTTTTGAAAAAAATGAATCAAAAGAACATGGTGGAGCTATTTATGTTTCTGCAGAAATGCTTGCACAAAATGTTATATTTAGCCAGAATAAATCTGTTGGAAACGGTGGCGCAATATTAGTTGATGGTAATATTCAGATGACAAATGCGACTGTTTTCGGTAATTTGGCATCGGAATATTCGGCAATAACAAGTCGTTCAGGAATAGTTTATAATTCAATTATATGGGGAAATAAAAATAATTCCTGCTCTGAACAAAGCTGTTTAAGCGTTTTGTCTACATCACTAAGTGTACATCATTCTGTTACTCAGGTTTCTTTTCCAGGCGTTGGCAACACAACAGAAAATCCTCTTTTTATTGATGAATCAAATCCTGCTGGTGTAAATCGATTTTTTTCATTTGATGCGGGTTTGACCTTACAAAAAGGTTCTCCAGCCATTGCGGTTGGTTATAAAGACGTTTTTGTTTTAAACAAAGATATTTTAAACACAGAGCGAAATGAATCTGTTGATTTGGGAGCGTATTCATGGTATGAAATTGATGAAGATTTTGAATACGGTGTCTTTTTTAATGAACAATTTAAAAAAACAGCAATATCAAGGTTCGTTTTTGAAGCTTTACCAAATTGGGACTTTATCAATTTTGTCGCACACGGGAAATATGGTCGAGTCATAAAAAAACTTATAAAAAAACATAAAAAAACGAAAATTGACAAGGGTGTGGTCCAATTCACTTTACTTGATGAAAATTTTAACCCATATGAAAATGTGCCTAGTGTAAATGTTACTTTTTTCCGTAACGGAGAAGAAAACGGCAAATATGTTTTTCAATCAATTATTAAAAATCCAACTAGTGTGGATTATGACCCTGAAAAACATGGACGCCTAATAATATTCTCGTCTGATTTAGATAAAATAGGGATTCATCATGATGTTATTGTTATACCTGTTTTAAAACCAACAGATCAATTTGAGTATAAGGTAATTGAATGGTAAATAAGTTATACATAATATTCTTTCTAAATTTGTATCTTGTCGGTTGCTATTATGATCCAACAACACCATATCGGAGCAATAACTTAACAACTCAGTTTCTTCCTGCAACAACAATTTATCAGTGGACTTCCGATATAAACTTTCGTCCTCATGATAGTCATCAGTGGGGATTTGACAGACATACTGAACCGGAAAATGATGAAGATAAAGTTGTTCACTTCTCGATTGCGTCAAGTGAAAATGGGTTTGTGAATATCCATCGAAATTATGATATTGACGCTGGGTATACATATTATATATGCAATTCTGGTGATATAACGCAAAATGTATATGTTATAGACGATTCTCATTCGGAAAATGAGTATGAAAAAGATTTTGAATATCAGGTTCCTTCGTCGTTTGAAAATTCAATAAATCAAATCGGTTTGTGTCGTGAATACGGCGGAAATCAACAACTTGTTAAGTTGTTGGACATCCATACATACGGAAGAAAAGATTTTAATGTGACAGTATTGCAAGTGGGTTATGATGATTTTGTTGAAAAAACGAAATACTTGAATCAAGGGAAAACTTTTTGGACTGCTGATTTTGCAAGAGTGCTAAATCAAGCTGTTGTAAATGTACGATATCAATTTAAAACAATTAAGCTTTCTGATAATGTTTCCAAAGAGGAAAGTGATGAATATTATGCAGATGTTGATGGGTCATTTTTGTCTGTAAAAGTAGATGACACGAATAGTTCATGTTATCAAGAAACAATGGATGATATCGATGTGTTAAAAGAAAAACTTGTAAATATTTTTTCTGGGAACGAAATGTCTGATTATGATAAAAGGGTAATAATGGGTTTTGGTATCCCGACAAGAAAGTTTTGGACATTTAGAGAAAATTTTGGGGGTGGAATAGAACCATGTACAGAGGGTATTTCTACAAATGATCAACCGCAACCTAATACCGTATATGATTTAGGTATGATTTATTCAACAGATGACGATTGTGCAGTTTATGCTGACTATAAATTAAAATGGCATTATGGTGCAGACTGGGATGTTAGCGATGATGGTGGACGATCTTGGAGGAGTATTAAGAACCTGAGTTCTGTAGAAGATATTATTGATCCTCGTTGTAATGTTCTTCTAGAAGAAAAACATCAATTGACATTTTCCAAAGGTACATCTAATCAATATTTTAATGCCCACATTTCATCTACATCTAGGGCAGAAACAAAATATCTTACCTTAAATGGAATGGGAAATTATATAGGAGCTGTATCCCTTAATCCCTACACTGAAGAAAATTATCGATTCGTTCTGCATGAACTTGGACATTTGCTAGGTTTGGAGGATGTGGAAGATTTGTCTAATCTAGGCCTAAAAAATAAAGAGTCCTCTGAAGGTAATCTGATGTTTAAATTTGATCAGAATGGAGTAAAATTAAGAAATAGGCCTATGTTAAGTAAAGATGGAACCCATTACGAAAAGCAATGGGATTGCTTGCATCGTTTATCCGAGTCAGACTGTGCAGATTCTAGGCAATGGGAGATCGATCAATGAAGAATGTAATTATCAGCTTTTTTATTTTTCTTGTCGCTGCAAACAATGCCTTTGCTACAGAAAACAATGCCGTTTTCGACGCAAAGGGGCGAAAAGTTTCTAATTCAACACTTTCTCTTGATTTAAATAAACAGGGTGTCTTTGACTGGAATGTTTATTTTGTTATAAAAAAAAGACCGTCGAATCATGAAACCAGAAATTTTTCTGTTGTTCAGCAATCGCTTTTGCAGAATCGAACAAGATGGTTTGAAGTAAATAAAAACGAATATGTAAAAATATGTCCATTGAATTTTACTGAAAAAGGAACTTGGCTTTTATCGTTTCAAGCGGAGTTAGACTCTTTAAATTGCCTTTGCTTGTTTACAGATGACTTCACTAGAAGTGTTGCTGCTCTTTATATTCCAGATACGTCAAAGAAAAATTTGATTGACACAAACTGGATCCTTATAAATCAAAAAATTGTCAACCTTTCCAAAGGTTCCCATCGTGTGTTCTATGGGAAAAAGATACCTAGTAGGGAAAAGAGAAATCCTGAATCGGGGTTCAGAAATGTTTCGTTGTCGCAAGATTTAATTGTAGATGCGACAGAATTTAGTATAGGGGAGGCAGAGTGGTTGGAACGAAAAAAATATAATAGTATTGAACATACCGGAAACAAAAACCAACCCTTTGAAACTACGAATATCTATCGCTATGCAAATACACGTAGTATTCGAGATGGACTAGATTCGGTTTACAAAATTTTGCCTATTGAACAGTGGCGCAAGACATCTTTGCCATTCATTGAAAAAAGATTGAATGATGTTGTTGTAATCGATACGTCCGCTAATGGTTATAGAATCCCCTTTTATGAAGAATGGGGTGCCCTACAGCAAGCAGGCTCCCAAGATGACTTCTTCTGGGGAAATGATAATCTTTTAAGCGGAGTAGTTACTAAATACGAACAGATATTTGGCGATAGTTCTCGTTCATTTTGTAACGCATCAGGTGAAAAAGATCCTAATCCATTCGGGCTATACGATGTATATGGAAATGCCTTGGAATATGTCTTGATAAAGAATGATGCTAGTAAAAATTATAGTCATGCATTGGAATGTCGTGTAAGCCAAGAATACGACCAAAGTCCCGCTTGTCAGTTGTTTTTTAAAATGGTGAAAGTTGAAGAAAGTAAAAAGAAAAAAATCTGTGAGGGGACTTTTAATGAAGATGGAACATTAATAGAACGTTGTTCGCCTTACAAACAAAAAAAATATGCCAAAGGTTTTCGTTTAGTACGGAAACTGAAATAGAAGTCAATATCCTAAATTTGAGGATCATGTTGGCGTGCACGCCGAACTCGGCGGAGAGTTCACCGAGGGTCTTGTCTTCCTTGATGGCGGCCAGGGCGACCTTCGCCTTGAACGCGTCGTCCAGCACCCCCTCGCAACACAGGGCACGGCCTATTCGGCCACGCCCTGTAAAACAAAAAACTCCTGCCTGATTTTTATCAGGCAGGAGCAATGTTATTCATGTTATGTCGTTTACAGCTATGCGGCATTTTCCTCTTCCTTCGTTTCGGTGGGGAAATCTACCACGGTCGTCTCGGGAGACTCGGTCGTATTCTTCCCTTTTCCCTTGCGAAGTTTCAGGTGCACCTTCTTCTGGTCGATGTGGCTGTTCACGGCGTTGATGAACTGGATGCAGCCTTCGTCCTTGTCGAGGGTGGCCTTGCCGATAGCAAGCGTCGTCACGATTCCGAATCCTTCGAGGCAGCGTTCGCGATACACCTTGTTGGCGTCGGCCACCTTCGAAGCGATTTCCTTGTTGCGGTTCTGCACCGCCGTCAGGTATTCGTTGTGCTTGCTTTCGAGGTTTTCGAGCCAGGGCTTGAATCCGCAGGCGCTCAACTTGTCATCACCAATTTCCTTGAGGGTATTGATGAGGTTCGTGAAAGTACCCGTGGACTGGTCCTGATTCAGCCTCGTGGGGTCGGCGTTCTCGGCAAAGATCTTGCGGAGACGTTCTCCCGTGGCAACCACGCCGCTGTCGGCAAGCGACTTGAGGCTCTTCGCAAAGTTCCTGCAAGAGGAGTAGGCGGCATTGCGTTCGGAATCAAGGCGGCTGACGGCCCTTGCGGCAGATTCGTCGACAGACACTTCAATGAGGTTAGCGTATTCGGTTACAGAGGTGCGGTAGGCTTCGATGGACTTGCGAATCTCTTCGCTGGTGATGCTTGCAGTCTGCTCAACGAAGTACTTGTGGAGTCCCAGGAATTCTTCGTTGCGGAGTGTTCTGTAGTTGAGAGCGTGAATCTTCATCATGATTCTATCCTCGTTCTTGAAGGTTGTCGGTTTTTGTCTCAGGAACTCTTGCGTTCCCTTGTCTTCAAAGATACCGCCAAAATTTCAAAAGCGTATCACCCCAAATGCCCGTTTCCGACGAAAAAACAAAAATTAAGGACAAAGTGTAATTGAGTACAAACTAACTAAAAACTTTGTCTGGGTTGCATTATTTTTTGTAAAAGTTGTGTCACGGCGATGTGTAGATTCTACATGAGCACGTAATTTTTTACCAGTTCCTCATCTGGCTCAAGAATTCTTCCTTGGTGTATGCGCCCTCTTCGCTCCGGTCCTTATACACTAGGCAATAGCGATATTCGTTTCCGGCTTTTGACGCCCAGAGGTTCCCGAGTTCAATTTTTCTCGCGGCATCCAAGTGGTCGCCCTTGGTTTCCAGCAGGACTATTTTACCTTTTTTCGTCTTGATGATGAAATCAGGATAGTGGTTGATGAACCCGTTGATGCAGAAATCCGAGCGTTCCTTGTTGCGGGTCCAGAATTCCACATTTTCCAAATTGGCGATATCGTTCACGACTTCGGCTTCGAATTCATTGAAACCTTCTTCCGGTTCGTATAGGCTCTTGGCAATGCTCTTGCCTTTCGCAGAATATGGCTTCTGCTTTTTGAACATATAGGAGGGCTTCAAGATAATCTTGTCCGAATCTAGTTCACGGCGGAACTCGTCACGCACATAGGTATCGGCATGATTTTGGATGGCTGCCTTGATTTTTGCGGCGTATGGGGCGGAGTTATTCAGCATGTGGTTGAATGCTGTATCATTGAACGATTCCAGGACTCGCTCAATGTATATCTTGATTTCCTGGTCGGGAATGGGGTACATTTTCCCGACAAGTCCCACTAACAATTCGGCGCATTTTTTGCGTTTGCTTTCGACATCCTTGATACTTAAAATCCATTGTGCGAGACTTGTTTGAACATCCTTCCCCACTTTGCAGAAGGTCGGCGTGTTGTCCTTGGAACTTTCGTCCAAATCGACCTTGTATATTTCCGCATCGACGTTGTCGAAGTTGATGGATGTATCGCAGGTGCGAAGCGGGAATTTTTTCAGGAGCATGTCCTTTTCAAATTCCATTTCACAGAGACCGAACAAGTCGTTTTCAATGCCATCCATGTTCATGAAGAATTTAGGCAGGCAAATTCCACTTGCACTTTCGATGAAGTTTTCCTTGATGTGGGCGTTTTTCACTTGCTTCTCCAAATCTGCAGGTGTCGGGGCGACTCCAGAAGATTTACTCTCCTGGATTTGCTTTTCCATCGTTTCGTTTTCTTGCCTTGCCAAGCGTTCTATGTCTTGCACGGCAGGGCTTGCAGGACAAACACTTGCCCCAGGATTCCAGCTTGTTGCTGTCGGCATGATTCCACCAAAGCCATTTGCCGAAGGCTCTTGCATTTCCGGTGAAATCGGCGTCAACAAATCGACTGGTGGCGGTGCGACAGGGGCCTCACTAGGCAAATCGTTGACCACCTGCGTATCCGCAATTCTGTAGTCCTTGCTGCTGAAGCCAGCGCGATTCAACCCATCCACCACATTCTGCACGGTATCCAAGAACTTGTTCGATGCGGTAAGCACATAACTCATGTTCAACATCGGGTTCGGATTTTTACGGGTACAAGGCAACCGCAGCACTCTTCCGAGTATCTGTTCCACATCTACAGCGGAATTCTTGTCAGCAAGCGATGCAAGGATATACGCATAAGGGCAGTCCCAGCCTTCTTTCAGAGCGTTCACCGTAATGATGTAACGGACTTCGCAATCCGACGACATCAAGTCTATTCCCGATAGTTCGTTCCTGTCGGCAGTCTTGATCTTTATCTCGTCTTCCTTGATACCCTTTTCAAGAAGCATTGCCTTGATTTTATCGAAAGTGGCGTTGTCTTCTTTTGTCTTGGGTTCCGCCTGGAATAGGATGATGGGGCGAATGGGCACTCCGCCCTGATTTTGTGCATCAAAAGCGGCGCGTTCCAAGCGGGCGCGAAGTTCCAGAGCCGAATTTACGACTTCATCCTTGCTCTGGTGATTATAGACAATCACGGGCAACTTGACCATGCTTTCTTTCTTGAGTTCAAAGGCGCTGGTAAAGCTCACGATATTGCTGTTCTTTCGTGGAGTCGCCGTCAAGTCCAGAATAAAACTCGGGTTCAACTGCTTGAGCATATCGACACTCAGTTCGCTTTCCGCGTTATGGCTTTCATCTACAACGATTACGGGATTAAGTTGCTTAAAAACCGACATCAAGGATACTTCTTCATCAGCAGATTCCGCAAAAGACAACAGATTGCCGTTTTCCTTGTAGGCATTGCGATTGTCTTTGTTGCGGCTCCGCAGGCTATCGAAACTGAGAATGCAAAATGACAAGTTTTCCTTTACGGACGAAGCGTTGAATCCCGCACCCTGTAAAAGAGCAGTCTTGTCATAGACTTCCACGCGATTCCCGAAATCCGCATTCAACTGTTCGCGATATGGATGTTCCGGGTTCGAAAAATTGCGAATGGTCTGTTCAAGGATAGAATTTGACGGAACAAGCCACACCACCGTTTTTGCGTGATCTTGCGGAAATATCGAGAAAATCGGTCGGAGCGCATTGGCGGCAATGAATGTTTTTCCGCCAGCGGTCGGGACCTTCAGGCACACATGAGGAACACCTGCAACATTGTTCTTGTAGGGTTCCACGATTTCGCCGGGGAACGGAGTGAGCGGAGTCCGCGGATGCAGCCGCCAGAATTCATTGAAACTCTCCGAAATGTTCCTTGTCTTTTGGAGAATTTCCAGATAGCGGGTCAAATCTTCGATGATGTCTTTCTGGTATTGCTTGAGAATCATTAGAACCTCCGGATATCACGCGGGATTTTTTTGAAGGTGATGTCGTGGTCAAAAAGGAATTTCTGCGGCATGATGCAGTTGTCCGCATAGATGACATAGCGGTCGGCCTTCTCCGAAATTGACGCAAGAAAAGTCGCATCAAGCGTCGTTGTTTCGTCCTTGTTGTAAAGGAAATAGTAGGCGACGCCTTCGAAGTTCCCTAGATGAGCCGGATGCCCATTGTTGCTTAGCGGCAAAGCGTGGTTTGTTTCGGTGTAATAGAGGTATTCGCGGATGGTCTGCTCCGGAACATTTTCATTGATAAAGCCATCCTTCAAAAGTTCTGGGCCAAGTTCGTAATAAGAGAATGAGCCTCCGGTGCCTTCAACGGCATTCTTGCCTTCGCCATAGCCATTGATGACTCGACGGACGCGTTCGGCGGTGATTGTTTCAGCGTAATCTTCCATTTCGACAAGGATAAACTTGCGGTTGCCGCCATCTTGCTTGTTCAAGTTCAGCACAGCATGGGCCGTGGTGCCGGAACCAGCGAAGGAATCGAGGATGATGGAGGATTTGTCACAAAGAAAATTGATAATGTACTCTATCAATGAAGGAACTTTAGGATAATCAAAAACTTTATCTCCAAATATTGCTTGTAATATTTTACCGCCCTCCTCCGTTGTTCCTACAAAATCTTCGTCATCAATTAAATTTCGTGGAACTTCTGGATTGTATTCTGTTCTATCATAACGTGGGGCAAATGATTTACCCTTAAAAATTATTCTAGTATTTTTTGCTAATTCGCTATCTAACATTTCCTGAGTCCATATAAATTTTCCTTCTAGCTCTATATCCTGTAAAAAACGCCCATTGCGAAAATCAACATCCTTTTTCAGTCTAACCACATTAACCTTTGTTCCATAATTCCCAGCGGCAAATGAGCAATCTTCCTTTAACGTACTTTCAACTTTATCTCGTGGAAACAATAATATTTTGTATTGATTATTACTTTTCAACAATGGGTTGTCAGCTTCATTTGTCTTCAGTAATCCCCGGAATCGAGTTAAATTTGATTTTCGTTTTGCATAACAATAAATATATTCCACACATTTTTTTGATGTATGAGATAAATTAGAGGGAGTATAAGTTTTTCTCCACGCAAAAATTTCTACAAAATTCCCAGCCCCAAATATCTCGTCACAAACCAACTTCAGATTAGCCTGCTCGTTGTCGTCGATGCTAATAAAAATCGCCCCGTCGTTGCTCAACAATTTCTGCAACAACTTAAGGCGCGGGTACATCATGCAAAGCCACTTGTCGTGACGGGTCAAGTCCTCGGATTCCTTCCCTACCACTTGCCCTAACCACTTCTTGATTTTCGGACTGTTCACATTGTCGTTATAGACCCAGTTCTCATTTCCGGTATTGTACGGCGGATCGATGTAGATGCACTTGACGCGGCCTTCGTATTCAGGGAGCAGAGATTTGAGCGCTTCCAGGTTATCGCCGTGGATAATCTTGTTGCCCGGCTCGCCATCGCCAAAATCGTATTTCTTTTCCAGAACCCGATAAGGGACATCCAGGTGGTGATTCAAAACAGCGTCTTTGCCAATCCAGGTCAGCGAGGGCATGGGGGCCTCATGTACAAAAAGGTTAAAGGTTCAGTTCTAACCCTTACCCTCTTGCAAGTGGATTCTATCGCGCCTCGCACTCCTGAATGACAGGAGCATACAAAAAAGGCGTGGCGTCATCCGACTTGCATCACTGAGGCTCCGCTAAAAGCCCATCAACTACAAGCACGAACGACCCACGCCCCATAGGGACGTGAGCGTTCGCCTTACTCTCAGTTGATTTGAAATTTAGCGGATTTCAGTGATGAGAATAAGAGCAACAACTCTAAAAACTGGTAGCCCGTTACCCGACCGGCACACAACCGCCGATGCAGCTAAAAAGCCATGCCGTGAATATAGTTTTTTATGGAACTGTGCAAGGCTACTTGGCTGGAAAAGCACTTACTTTGCGTATAAAAAGGGGGGGATATCAATAATACGAGGGATGTTTTTTCTCAAATTCTCTGGCGGTTGCCCTTGGATTTTCAGCGGTTCGCACTAGAACAAGGCCTTAGCAGCCTCTTTAAGGCCATCGCCAGTCTGCGTTCCACCTCTCCTCCAGAGGCAAGTCCAAGACGCAACGAAAATTCCCTTGCAACATAGTCAGCATAGCGCTCGTTAGAAATTTCACTAAAGTTGCAGCGTTCCAGTTCTTCACGAGGTGCTTCCAGCGAATTTAGGGAATCCGGCTTGGCCAAATAGTAGGCCTGTCTGAACAAGTCTCTATAAGAATTTTTGACTGATTCTTGAGAGGATTGCGAAAAACGTGACAGCCATCTTTCGGCCAGTTTGTCGAAAGTTTTTTCAAGAAAATCTTCTAAGGATTCACAGGTTTTCCCTTCAAAACAATAAAGTATTCTTTTTTCAGGGATTAAAAATTCGCTAAGCCCATTTCTTAGGCCTCGATACGTAACCCAATGTTCTACAAGATTTCCAACTACATCGTAAAGAAATGCGTGACCATTTTTACATTCGCACATTCCATCATAGTTCCCATACTCATCATATATTTCATATTCTCCATCTATGGGCATGCCGCGCCTGTAATTCAACCTAAATGCAACAGTTCCATTTTCATGATACTCTATTTGCACTCCATCCGGCATTCCCCTATCCATTTCCATTTCGCGGAGAATATTGCCGTTTTCATAATAATTGACAGCCTTCGAACCACAGTATTCATCATCGACAAACAATGAGAGATATTGGTCTAGGTTATTTCGACCAAATATTTTTGTAAAGCCATCCCGCTTTCCCTTGTTATACCTTTCTTCCGCATACAATTTTCCCTCTCGATAAACATGCCGAATACCGTCAACCTTATGGTCATAGATAGGAACGTCTTCTACAATCAAGCCTTTCTTGTCATATCTGCGTACAATTCCGTTTACTATACCAAGATGAAACGGAGCTTCAAATGCTAAAAAGCCCTCCCTAGCATACATTTTCACAAGCCCTTCGACGCATCCATTTTTTATGGGAAGCTTTCTATACACGGAGCCATCGTCATAATAATCCGTTTGTACGCCCGAGGGTTCGCCATGTTCGAAAAAGAGTTCGCTCTTGACATTCCCGTTAGCATAAAAAGAGGCACTTCGACCTTCACGCACGTCGTCTTTGTAATTCTGTTCGGCAACAAGAATTCCGTTTTCATCATACTGCCGGCAAGGGCCATTTTTCTTGCCGCCGGAATATCTTGTTTCTTCCTTCAATTTCCCGGATTCGTAATAAGCTCTCTTTATTTCGTCAAGCATAATCTAATTATAAAAAAACAGGATTTATATACAATATTTCTCCCACAGCAAGGGAGCATCGACGCGGATTACTTTCATTTCATTCCTAAATATTCCCTTGTAGGAATATGCCATTCGGCATCGCCCCACTTACGAATCCTAATCTGCTCACGGATAGGCTCGTTGAACTTATCTTCGGAACAAGTACCAATCGTATCAAGACATAAAGAACTGTTTTCGTTCTTTGCTATGCCGTTGCCCTTGGCAAGCCATTCCATAAGTTCTATGTTGGTTATTTCGCTCATTTTACTTTCCCTTTATCTAATTTGTGAATACCATCATTTTCACGTCTAATAGCCTCATAGTCGCTATTGTTTCGGTTTTCAACATATCGCATTATTCCTATATTATAGGCAGCACAGATATACTTTCTAACATCTTGATATGTAGCATTATCCCCAAGTTTCTGTAATTCTCGGAAACACTCTTTTGAAAATGCAGTAATAGCCTTTACATAGCCATTATCAGCATTTTTCTTATATTTCTCAAATAGGGTAATCAATCGTTCTCTTTGCGGTGTCATTTTTAAACTTCCCACTGTAATATACTGATTAAAAATATAAAACGAGGTCCAATTTAATCATTTTCATATTCTAGCATTTAAAAATTTGGCTCGCCATACATATCATTCAATTTTTTCACTTTATTTGCATTTACAACAAGATATCGTTCGCATTTAACATTTTTACTCCCGCGAGAAGCAAGGACTGCCTTATAAGACGGATAATCATCACTCTTGCTTTGATTATTCTTGAAATGGAGGGGCCTCATATTTTCCGCATCGTCGCCGCCACCCAATGCCTGCGGATAGATGTGATCCACCACCCACCCGAAGTCACTGTCCAAATTACCATACTGGTCGCGAGCAATCCACGCCCCGCAAGCATCCTTTCGGAATTTTGTGGGATCATAGTCAGGAACGATTCTGCCCTTTTGCCAAACTTTCTCGAAACTTTCTTCACTCATAAACTGACTTTTTTGCTTTACACGCGCCTCACTCCAAACATTCATTGAGCAATCATCTACGACAATACCGTTAAGTTCATCCTCTCGTAACTCAAGCATTCCATCAAGCGGGAAATCAAAATGCACCTTTGCCCAATCGGTCACCATCGGTGATTTTGTCGCTACAAACAGTTGCACATTTTCAAGGGAACCACGCAAGGCAGAAATTGCAGCAAAGATTGATTCAAGAATAGATCCATGCCAATCAGGGTGCAGGTTCGCTTCAACATCGTCCATCAAGAATGTCATTCTCGAATCATACGACATTCCCGCCACATTACATGCACGACAATGTTCAGAGTATACCCAAGTAAGGCAATAAGCCAAAGTCAAAATGCGGCGGATTCCCGAAGAAGTATGGAGTACAGGAACATTTCCGTAAGGCAACTCCACTGTCGGAATATCTCGAACATCATCAAGCGATATCCGTGTTGGCAAAGACAATCTTATTTTGAAATTTGATGGAGAAAGAGCCTCAAGAATCTTTTCGAACATGGCAAGTTCTTCACTTCTGCGATTCTGCCATTTGAGGACATCTGAAACAAGACCCTCGCATACAAACTTGCCGGATTTTTCCCGTCCATTCCAAATTTCATGCAAAGAAAGGGCTAGTGAATTTCCCTGTACAGAATCCGCAACGCAGAGGCCGCCATCCGCCCTTGCATAAAAGACTAATCCTGTATTGTCAAATTTGTCCGACGACCAGGTCCATTCCTGTTCACAACGGTCAAATGAAGCCGAGTAATCCACATGGTCACCAGACGAATCCGACCCAATGCATTCAATTCTGGCTTTTTTGATAGACGTAACGGGTTCGATGGGCCATCGATGCGTCAAGGCAAACCACACGGAATCCAACAAAAAGGACTTACCTGTTCCGTTTGTTCCGCAGAGAATATTCAGACGCGGAGCGAACTCCATCGACAAATGCCTAAACACACCCAGATTTTCAATTATGATTTTTCTCAACATTTTCCGTCCAGATTAAAAAGCAAAGAATCCCTACAACAATCCAAATCCTTTGCTATGTGCGGGGATTGCGTAGTCAAAAAGAACTGAACCTGCGGGAAAGCCTTCTTGAGGCGCGATACCAAATCCGATTGCAATTCAGGATTTGTGTTTAGCTCAATTTCGTCTATCATGACAATCGCGGTCTTGTCAAACAGACTTGAAGCCTCAGGATTCGCCATCGTCAATCTTCGAGCAATGTCGCTCATCAATGCCACATAGTTCATTTCTTCTTCCGGCAACAAGTCAAATGACAGTAAAGTTCCGTTCTTTTCAACCATCAAAGAGAGCGTATCCCGCTTTACACGAAAATTCCTGTAACCGGGCAGGAGTACTTCAATTGAAGTACGGAATGCATTCAGTTGAACATCCCCCGTAAAGCCTTCGCCCGCATCCCGACGTTTCTCGTTTTCCAGGTCTTCACGTTCGCGAAGCCATCTGAAGAGCGAATGGAAATTTTCCGTTCCGCGCCTAAAACCATCAAAGGCATCCAATGGGTCCAACGCTTCGCTGTCATGAATTTGTAGCGGAACATCCTTCACAACACGATCGGCAGGATAGTAGGCCACCAAGGGTAAATCCTGTTCCGAACCATCCGTTCGACGCCTCAACAGGCTATCTACGAAATCGTTCAATTCGCCTCGGTTCGCAGACCTACCAATCTTTTTGTCACAAGAGGATTGCTTTTTCAAAAGCGACCACCGAACCATTCGATTTTCGAATTCAGGTATTTGTACCGTCATTTCGAGGTAGCCGAATCCCTCACCACCGTCAATATCATCCAATTCAATCTGTATGCCGCGCCCCATGGGACTCATCAGTCGGGCAACATACCACGAAAGCAGATACCGCATGGCTGTAAGCACCGCAGACTTGGCTGCCGAATCTAGCCCGGTAAAGGCAACCATCCTAGATTCACCAAAATCCAAGTCAAGGTTCCGAATTCCTCGAAAATTCTCTATTTTAAGCGTCTTTACAATCATCGTTTCAACTTTGGTACAGCCACATATTTTTCAAACCCAGTCAGAATATACCTCTTTTTACCATTGAATATACCTTTTTTCGCTATTCCTCGCAAGAGGACCAACATACAAGCCTAGCTCTCCTTGCCTACTATTGCCATAACGCTCGCCGTTATGTATATTATCTACAGAATGGACAAGAAACTGATCAGATATACCGTTGCATGCGTCAACGAGTTCGCCGCAAACAAGAGCCTCACCGAAAAGCAGGCTTTTGATTATCTATGCAATCACGGAGCGATGGATTTCCTTGTCGAATTCTACGATGTGGAACATACGCTTTCATTTGAAGACGCCATCAACGACCTAACGCTAGTCAGCCAGCAGAATGGAGGGAAGATACAGTGATTCTCTTCCACGGTTCGAACACGGACATCGCCCAAATTGAACTGTCCAAGTGCCGCCCGAACAAGGATTTCGGCAAGGGGTTCTACCTTACCACCATTCGGGAACAGGCCGTAAGGATGGCCCAAAGGGTGGCAAGAATGTATGGCGGCTCGCCCACCCTGAATATATACGATTTCGACAATTCGGCGGACAAACTTGGAACCCTGAACATCCGTCACTTTGATTCACCCAGCGTAGAATGGGCGAAATTCGTCATCACGAACCGAAACGCAACAAAACTGAAAGACCCACAAGAAGACTCCAACATAGACGGTCGGTTCGACTTGGTCATAGGGCCGATTGCGAACGATGACTTGGCATTGCTATTCAGGCAGTTTTCCGAAGGAACCATCTCTGTCGAGACGCTCGTTAGCGAGATGAAGTTCAAGAAACTGACCGACCAATATTCCTTCCACTCAGAAAAAGCGATTGCGCTGTTGAAAAAGAAGGAGTCGGCCCATGTCTAAGCCCAAAATGCTTGCTGAACTCATAACGGGAGACATCATCTCGTATATGATGGAAGACCAGAAAATCCCGCTCATCGAGGCGATGCGCAGGCTCTACGCGTCTGAAACATTCTCCAAGCTGGTTGACCTGGAAACCGGACTTTACCTTGAAAGTTCTCCCTATGTCTACGACATATTCAAGGCGGAACAGGAAAACGGGAAACTGACTCAACTCGAAGTCTAGCCTAAGCCGGCTCCTTACGCGGCCAGCCTTTTCAACCTATACTCTACCGGGCTCAGGTACCCGAGCGTGCTATGCAACCTCCTGCGGTTATAGAACGCCTCAATATAGTCGAATATGTCCGACTCCACCTCCTCCATGCAGGAATACCTTCTCCTGTAAAGCAGTTCCGTTTTCAGGCAAGCGAAAAAACTCTCCACGCAAGCATTGTCGTATGGGCAGCCCGGGGCACTCATTGAAGGCACGGCCTTGTTCTCGGCAAGCATTGTCCGGTACCGTCTGCTACTGTATTGCGGCCCTCGGTCCGAGTGGAACACTAGCCCCTCATGAACGCCACGCCGTGCAAATGCGCTACCAAGCGCCTCCACAACAATCTCGGATTCAATATTGCGCGACAGCCTATAACCTACAATCTCCTTGTTGCACAGGTCGATGACAACGGCCAGGTAAAGCCAGCCGAAGCTCGTCGCGATGTAGGTAATGTCTCCTGCCCAGACCTTGTTCAACGCATCGGGCAAGAACTCGCGCTGCAAAATATTTTCGCTGTACATTCTGTCGCAGGTTCCCTTGCGGTAGGGCCGCCACCGCCTTCGGGCCACAGGATACAGCCCGTTCTCGTGCATAATGCGACGAATCCTGTACTCGCTGACATCCAGCCCCTCGTTTGTAAGGGCGACCTTCATCCTGCGGCAACCGTATGTCCTGCGGTTTTCCTCGAACACACGAATAACCACATCGGCAAGGGCCCTTTCGCGCTCGCGGCGCTCGGCTCGACGGGCCTCTGCACGAATCCACTGATAATACGAGGCCAGCCTGACACCAAGCGCCTCGCACATCCTTGAAACAGGGAAGCAGTCCCGTTTTTCATGAATGGCCTCGCACTTGAACCGGGTCGTGGAATACAGGTGAACCGGGATGGCCTTGAGAATCTCCGCAGTCTCCCTCGCATGGGCAAGTTGCTTTTCTAGCCGACGGTTGCGGCGAACCAACTCTTTCAGCCGAGCCCGCGTCGATTCCCTTCTCCGGCCCTTCCGCTCGGCCCTATAACAAGGAAGGCCCCGCTTTTCGCAGAGCCTATTCACCCACCTACAGACGGTATTGACACCTATCCCGAAAACTTTCGAGGCGACCGAGGCGGAATATCTTCCATCTAGGACATACTCCGCTACCTGGATGCGCTTTTCCTGAGTGTATCTCACATTTGCCATTGTGAATCTCCCTTTTTTAGGCCACACAATGGAAACGATAATACATTTTTACACTCTTGTAAAAACGCAACAGTTCAACCCGGAAACCGGGCTTTATCTCGAAAGTTCTCCCTATGTCTACGACATATTCAAGGCGGAACAGGAAAACGGGAAACTGACTCAACTCGAGGTCAAGCCTAAGCAGGCTCCTTACGCGGCCAGCCTTTTCAACCTATACTCTACCGGGCTCAGGTACCCGAGCGTGCTATCCGACATCTTTTCCGACATTCTTTCCGAAATTGCCCTGACGGACAATGACGGATTCGCAGAGATTATCTCCAAGATGGCTTAACCTCCCATATCAACAAGTATCTGCACCAAGACCTTATAGTCCAGATACTGGATTCCATCTTTCCCTTGATGGATTTTGTCAGCCAGTTCGCTGTTATAATACATATCCATCGCCTGTTCTAGCGAACAGTTCTTCACCTGCGCAAGATGCGCAATAATGCGCTCTTCCAGGCGTTCCTGATAGACTTTTTCCAGAACATCTTCGTCTACCATTTTACACCTCTTCGCAACCCTTGTATTTCAGGACCGCATCAATAGCCTTTTGCGTGATAAAGGCGATCTGGTCGTAAGTCGGATAAGCCTTTTTGTGTTAAAAGGTCACATTTCGCTCTTTCAGGTAGTCTTCTATATCGCCAACGATGACATCAGATGTTAACGATTGCAAAATTTCGTAATTGGGAACAAGGAATTTCTGAATACAGCCTGATTCAGCCAGCTTTCGATACACAAAAGACGGCAAACGATTCCACTTGTTTGCGCAAGCGTGAATCATATACACGACAAATTCAAAAGATTCCTGATTCATAATCAAAAAACGAGTATCAACCCTTCTTAGCCCCAGGTATGAACATATCGAAATCCCGCTGGATTAGTTCGCCTGCAAGCGGCGTTTCTGCCCACCTGCCCGCGGCAAGTTCCTTATGTTGTATTTCGTCCTTATCCATAGGGAAATCTAGGCCAATGCCCGACGTTTTTCCTGTTCGTATTCGCCAACAATATAATCGGGACCATTTTCCCAAAGGCCCGTTTCCTTGTCAAACAGGCAAACGGCGGTCGTCGATTCCATAAAGTCCGCAACGGCGTCTGTCATACCGCAATTATTCCTGTCCATCAAATCGCGTATGGACATCTGCGCAAGCAGGCACATGGCAAATTCAATTTTATCTTCCATGAAGACAGACCTCTTCTGCCGTAAGAAACTTCAAGCAACCGAGAGCCTTGGACGATCGAAAGCACCATTGGTTGGTGAGTTTTTCTGGTTCAAGAAAACTAATGGCGAGTTCGGCGGCCCTGTCGGAATTTATCGGTCCATAGACCCCATCCAAGAACGCCGTGATGACTGTATTGGTCTGATCGTTAGCAATCTTGCCGCAAATCAGGTCGTAGTCGGTCCACTTTTCAAATTCACCAGGAATGCAGTCATGCTTTCTATGCGATACTACGCAATGCAGCCAACCAATATCCGCATTCTTGAATTCATACAGAGAAAGCCCTTCGGACGGTGTAAACTCAAATGCATTGACAAAACCTCTTGATAGCTGAACATACTGTTCTTTCTGCGTAAGGGCCTTTTTGATGGATGTCGCTACGAACTTTTGTGCCTGATTCTTGCTCGTTGTCAAGTAAAAGCCCCTACCAAAATCCTTTCCTGCCGCACATTTCGACAAGTCCGGGTTTTGGACGACGCAATAGCTTCCATGATAAAGGATTATTTTGTCGTTCATACTGCCACCCCTTGATTTTTTAGGTAGACTTCAACCTCATTGAGGCTTGCCGAATCACCCTGCACATGGAACTCTTCGTACATGTCCTGCATAAAGTCATAGACCTTGTACTGACGAAACAACTTCGCAACCTCCGGCATATCCTTATGCCAGGTCTTGGTGGCAAGCCGCAGAAGCCGCACCTGAATCAAGATTATTTCGTCTTTACGGTCCATAAGTTAATTCGGAATCTTGGTATTTTCAAGATTCAACCCATCAGGGAATGCTTCATGTAACATCAATGCAGAAACAACATGGAGCCTGTTCTTGAAAAATATAAAGCTTGGAGCTGGCAGCAAATTCCAATCATAAGATTCAACCCTATCGCGAATTACACTGTAATTTTCACGTTCCGTGCAACCGAGCATCTTCGCCAAGACCTTCTTGCCCGAATTCGGGCTATTGTCGGAGCCAGACAAATTCTCATAAAAAGACTTCTGTGCAGCCTCATCATCTATAAGACAGAGCATCCAGGATTCGCTTCTGGTTATGGGGACCATAGGAACGCCCATCCTAAAATTTTCACTATCGAAACCCGAATGCATCGCGGCTATCATGGCCCTGTAATACTTGTCGCGATTCTCATGCGAAGAGAAATCCATATCCTCAAAGAGAATTGCTCCACAGGCGTCTCCACGTTCTGCGGCCTTTCGTGCCAAACAGGCTGAAAAAGCCGATATCGAAACTGTATTGGGATATGGATTCTTGGCACCGCGGACATAGGCTTTTCTTTTCGGCTTGTCATTCTTATTCGCATCGGAAAGTTCCGAACGGGTAACCATGTACATTACAACTTCTTCGGAATACCAATTGTCCAAAAGATTCCTGACCGCGATTGCAAGCGGGCCATCAAAGCCATTAAAGGCATCGTACCGCAAATCGGAGGAACCTTCGCCGCAAACAACGAACTCAATCATAGGTTCCACCTTAATCGGACAGCTGGTCGGATAGTTCCATAAGGTCCGTATCGCCCATGGCTTCGCCCGGACCGAGAACATTCAACTTTTCCGACATCTGCGGTATATCGAAGAACCGACGGACGTGTGTATGCCCTATTTTATCCTTATACAGGAAAAAGACTCCCGAACGCGCTTGTTCATCGGTCAAGTAGTTCAAGAAAAGTCCGCTGTGCGTAGAGACGATAACCTGTTTTTTCGGTTCACCGTAGTTTTGCAACTTCGCAACAAACTTTTCGAAAAGTTCCTGATTCAGGCCATTCTCAACTTCATCAAAGAGAATCACCTTGTCATCAGTAAATTGCTGTGACAAAAGAACAAACAGGCGGAGCGTTCCATAACTCAGATTTGTCGCGGAGAACACGCTTTTTTCAAGTTCACTCAAAAGCAAGGATTTCCAGCCAAATTGCTGGCGTTTAATTTCCATAGCCTTAAGCGGAGCATAGAAGTTCTGAATTTGAGCAAGAAGGTTACGCTGGTTATCGGCAGATAAACCTGCGATAAAGCCGCTCAGATTACGTCCATTGCTCTCTACGGACACGGATTGTGCCTTGGCAACACGCGACGACTGCGCAATCGCATGGGGGTCAAGAACCCCCAGGAATCGACATTGTCTTATAAACTTGCTAAATCCAGTTTCCCTGAAAGAAAAAATAGACCCCGAATAATTGGACGGGCCATAATCGATAACTTGAATTTTCTTGTCCGGTTCCGAAATATTCAATTTGCCAGATTCATAACGATATTCGACAAGGCCTTCCCTGAGCGTTTCCACCGTGCATCGCATTTCACGGGTATTGAACTTGGCTTTCCAAGACGCCTTTTTCTCTCCAAGGGTCGCATCAATTTCAATATCAATAGAATACTTACGCTCGCCACCAAGAGTAAGCAGTTCCGTCACATTGTTCAGGCCCTGTTCATTAAGCCACTGAGGGACATTGCCGTTCATCAGCGATTTCACGAAATCAAGGAACTGAAGAAGCGTTGTCTTGCCTGAACCGTTGATTCCAATCAGGCAAGAAAACATGGGAATATCACTTATTTCAAAATCCGCTAGGGATTTGAAATTCTTTACGGATATTCTGTCAATCTTAAAAATTTCCATAGTCCAATTATAAAAATATGAAGCGCGGGGAATTTTCCCCGACACTTCCTACAGTTCTCATTCTACCGCCGTAGCTCCGCTACGACACGAGCATCATCGAGAACACCATGACGAACAGCGCGACGGTTTCGCCGACGCCGAGCACCATGAGGTAGTTCACCAGGCCCTTGCCGGTTTCGCCGAGGGCGTTGCAGGCGTCTGCCGCCGACTTGCCCACGTACCAGGCGCTGGCCATCATGCCGATGCCACCGAAGATGCCCACACCCAGGTACGCCGCCCAGTTGGCCGGAGCCGCCTGGGACTTGTTCAGGATGTACATCATCAGCAACATGCCGTAGATTGTCTGCGCAATCGGCGCGCCCACGAAGATGAGCAGCGTAAACAGCGCGTTCTTACCCTTGAGATACGCCTTCTTCC
>JAEEGH010009078.1_pt1 | contig 23294 bp, 16 predicted proteins | sample 9134181 | NCBI WGS metagenome assembly JAEEGH01 (sample SAMN16246544, study PRJNA631951) | gut metagenome | biome: gut microbiome; feature: rumen; material: DP-attached | host: Bos | place: Iran: Karaj | collected 2018-10
AGAAATGATAAGGCAGGGAAGAGGAAATGCTGATATATTATGTGCAAGGACTATGCTTGAGGCAATGGATGAGGCTGAGCTTCACATAGTAGATTTTAACGGCGGATTTGCGGATAATGCGATACCTTTTGCATCTATGGCAACTGTCATTATTCCTGAAAAAGATATCGAAAAAGTCAGAGAAAGCGTTGCACAGACGCAGGAGAACGTAAAAGGTGAGCTTGATATAAAAGATCCCGATGTATCAATTTCTTTTACCGAAGTAGGAAAGGCGGAAGAGGATTGCATCGATAAGGAAAGCGCAGGGAAGTTCTTAAAGATGATAATTTCAATGCCTAACGGCGTGCTTGCTATGAGCGCGGCGATTGAAGGGCTTGTTGAGACATCAGTAAATATCGGTATTGTAAAGACAACTGAAGATATGGCACAGACTGTTCAGTCTCTCAGAAGCAGTGTCGGATCATCCAAGGAGATGCTTATAAGGAAGCTTAAAACTGTGGCAGAAGCCTTTGGTGCGAAGACTTATATTACCGGAGAATACCCCGGATGGAAGTATAGACGTACTTCTGAGCTTAGAGATCATATGGTGGCTGTATATAAAGAACTATACGGAAAAGAGCCTGTACTTCAGGCTATACATGCAGGTCTTGAATGCGGAATTATCAGCAACAAGATAGAAGACCTTGATTGCATATCCATAGGCCCCGATATGGATGATATCCATTCGGCAAAGGAAAAATTGTCGGTTCAGTCGGCAAAGAATGTCTGGGAGTATCTGAAGGCTGTTTTGGAGAAGTTTTAATAAATCTTAGGCTGCATAATATGTGAAATATCCGGGAGGATGATCGCATGGATGATATTAAGGAAAGAATTATTGACAAAACAATAGAGCGATTTAATAAAGATGGGCTCAAGTTCACGCTTGATGAGCTCGTAGAAGGAATGCATATAAGCAAGAAGACGGTTTATAAGCAATTTGGAAATAAAGAAGAGCTCCTTAAGAGTGTTGTTGATTATGTTTTTGATGCAATCCGCGAAAAAGAAGAAGAAATAATATCAGATGATTCTCTCGATCTTTTGGATAAGATCAGGCGTGTTGTGTTATGCCTTCCTGATAAATATAAAGATATTGATTTTATAAAAGCTTATCAGATAAAAGACAAGTATCCGGACGTCTATGATCATATAGTGTACAAGATTGACAACAGCTGGGGGAATGCAGACAAGCTTTTTGCCGAGGCTATAGAAAAGAAGCTGATAAAAGATGTTCCTCTTGTATTTATCCGTCTTATGATAATAGGGTGTACTGTGCAGTTTATAACGTCCAAAGAAGTGATGGATACAGGACTTAGCTACGAAGAAGTCATGGAAAGCATGATGAGCGTTATAATGGCAGGAATTGTATTATAATGTGAAAAAACATACTTGCGGGAAATAAAAGTGTGCGCTAAAATGATTTTGCACAATTTATTATGAGTGATTGACTTTTTAGAACGGAGTGCATATGAGCAGTTTAAAGGATCTGTTCTTTGGAAATGATGAAGAACAACGCAATAGTGAAAGTGAGGAGATTAAATTGGCAAACGAAGAAGTAAAAAACGAATCAGGTGCTGAGGCACTTGTTACTACCGATATGTTGGTCGGAGATCTTTTGGTAAAGCATCCGCTTGCTTCACAGTTTTTGATGGAGTGCGGAATGGGATGTATTTATTGTCCTGCTTCCCAGATGGAAACACTTGCAGAGGCATGTGCGGTACACGGCATTGACAGTGAAGAGATAGTAGATGCGCTTAATGATTACCTTATGGAGCACAACGCGTGATTGATACGTTCATGGATATATGATCCGGTAATACATTCTTTATCAAATTAAAAAGGAGAAAAACTTATCGTTTGTACGAAAGTTTTTCTCCTTTTTTTATCTTATTTTATGGTCGAGTCTTTTGCGGTTGCATCTTTTTTGAAAGCTTTCTTCTTGTAAGGCTGTTTTCTTGAAGGTGTTTCCGCGGAAGCATCTTTATCTGCCGGAATCTGAATCTTGAAGTACTTAACGTTTGCGGTAAGCTCTTCGGCAATCTGCTGGAGATCTCTAGCCTGACTTACGACAGATTCCATGTTGGTATCAAGTTCCATAAGTGATGCGCTTGTTTCCTGGGTGGAAGCGGCATTCTCCTCGGATATACTTGAAAGTGACTCGATAGAGTTAAGGATGTTCTCTTTATCGGAGTTCATCATCTCAACGAGGTTTGCAATCTGCTTGTTACCTTCTTCGGTTTCCTGAAGGAGTCTGAGCATTTCATCGAATGATTCGCTCATTGCCTCAAGGGCAGCAGCTTCATTTGTAGTGGCAGTCTTGATACTTTCGGTAAGTTCTTTGTTTGTATTTGAATAGTCGGTAATTGTTGAAAGCATGTTGGTGATCTCGCCTGCAAGGGCATTTGTGTCACCTGCAAGGTTCTTGATGTTGTCTGCTACAACCGCAAAACCTTTTCCTGCCTCACCGGCTCTTGCAGCCTCGATAGAAGCGTTGAGGGCAAGAAGGTTTGTCTGGCTTGCGATTGAAATAATAGATTCAGCAGCTGTGGAAATCTGTTCAACAACATTTGCTGTCTCATTAACTGACTCTGCAACACGTCCGGCCATTTCGTCAGTCTTCTGATCCTGAATCTTGATCTGCTCAAGCTGTTCTTTAACCTTGGTAGATTCGTTATAGACAAGACGGCCTTTCTCGAGGTTTGAGTTTGCTGAATCAAGTACGCTGTCGACAGAAGAACCGATGTTGATAGTGATGGAAGATGTGCTCTGAACATCTTCAGCCATAGCGGTAGCACCTGATGCAAGATCGTTTACCGCAGAGCTTATATCTGTTGTGGTCTTCTGAGAACTTGTAATTGAATCTTTTGCAAGTTCAGCCTTGCTGTTTACTGTGTCAGCGTGGTTGATAACTTTAAGAAGGGCGTGTCTGAGTTCGTGTCTCATTCCTTCAAGAGAAGCGGCAATATTGTTGAAGTCTTTTATAATGCTGTTTGGTCTTATCTTTGTAACGAAATCTCCGGTTGCAATATTTTTTACTGCGCGAGATATACTTTTTAAGTTGTTTACGATATTGATGAGCATAATGATCGTGAAGACAAGAAGTACAGCAGCAATAATACCGAAAAAAGATGAGCTGATGATGATGCTTCTGTTTATTGCGGCATTGTTCATTTCTTTCTCATCATTTGCCCATTTCTCGGCAATTTTGGTCATTTCGGTAAGATATCCTCTTGCTATGGCAAAGTCATCCGTAAGCTTCTTGATCTCACCTGAACCTGCGTTGTACTCATCCGAACCTGTTCCGAGAGTCTGGTCGTAATCGTCCTGCCATACAGCCAAAGCTGTAACGAAAGATTCGTAGGTTGCAGAGAAAGTAGCTCCGGAATCAGATGTGATAGTGTTGTATAGATAGGAATTGCGCTGGGCAAGCTCATTTGCGGCATTTACCCTGTCACTTGTAGAAGTGATGCAATTTCTGGTGTTTTCCATATATTCGGTAAGAAGGCTCATATTGGCAAACTTAAATTCTGACAGATATCGTGATATCGAAAGCATTGCTTCATTGAGGTCTCGATCGGCATTGACCAATTCAAAATTGATGGTATAAAGCATATCGTAGTAGATTTCTTCGTCAGTTTTCTCAATGTTCTTCATTTGGACATTACTGAATATAATACTGCCTACGAGTGCGATTATAAGCGGTATTGTAACCATCAACAGAACTGCAGACATGCTGGCGTGAAACTTGGGTTTACGTTTTTCCTTCATAGAAACAATTACCTCCGTGTCAGTCTATTATAATTATACAATTATATCGGCAATTTCGTAAAAAAGTTAATGATATTTTTCTAAAATTTATGCTTTTTTTCTAAAATCTTATCGAGTATAGATTGGCGGGTTGCTTCGACTTCTTTCCAGAATTCCGAGGCGGACATTCTGATCGCACCTGCGCTGAATACGATGACTTGCTCTATCGCATCAGAGGTGGCAACGGTCACGCGGTATTTCTTGCTGATTTCATGAGCTGCTTTTTCAATGTATTGGTCGGCAGTCTCGGCTTCTTTGGTATATATCACTGTCAGGTTGCCGATCTTATCTATATGCTCTTTTCCGCCCGGAACCTTATAGGCGTCAAATACAAGGAGAACTTCTTCACGTCTGTATCCCTGAAAGTTTGAGAGTATATCGACAAGCGAGTCTCTTGCGGCTTTCAGGTCTTTTCGCGCAAGGTCCTTGAGCTCTTCGGAAGCGTATATCACGTTGTATCCGTCAACAAGAAGATAATGTTTGGATGCTTCCAGAGCGGCTTTTTCGGCTGCGGCCACATTTCGATGTTTATTGGTCTTTTCCTGCTCTACAGCAAGATCTCTGTTATTTTCTGCAGCGATGCCATCTTGCGGGGCAAGAACAGATCTGTCATCTGTGTATCTCGGTTTTATTTCACCGTAAGTTCGTTCAAAAATGTATTTTAATTCATTTTCTGTTGCAAAATAGTCTTTTTGTTTCTCTGCAAAAGAACGTGTGTCTTCTTGAGATTTTCTGTTGTTTAGCCTTAGGATGGCCTCCGGATCAATATCTTGGGTTAGATCCGTGATTGCATCCGATGATGCATAATTTGACTTTTTTGTATTTATATGCATGTGGCTTGGCGCTTCATCCCAGGGTATCAAGGTTGCCGCTCCGTGCATGCAAAATACCGAAGAAGAGGGATTGTCATTATCCAGATCTGGGTCATAGCCTGAAGATGCAATCACTTCCTCTGCGTTATGGCAAGGTCCGTATCCGTGAAGGGTAGTAAAGATATGACCTTCACCTCTTGTATAAGCGGAAAGTTCATGTGCATATTCTCCGAGACAGGCAGCGGGTACGGTTCCCGTAAGTACCGATCTGTCACCTTCAATATCCGGAAGACCCACGGTACCGTTCATCATCTGTATATCTGTCAGGGCTCTTCCCACGCAGTCCTGCGGAAGCTCTATCCTGTAATCAAGTATCGGCTCGAGAAGCACGGAATCGGCCTGCATGAGTCCCTGCCTTATGGCTCGGTAGGTTGCCTGCCTGAAATCACCGCCCTCGGTATGCTTTTCATGGGCTTTCCCGGCGATGAGTGTGATCTTCATATCCGTTATCTCGGAACCTGTCAGAACACCGCGATGCTTCTTTTCACCAAGGTGAGTCAGGATAAGGCGCTGCCAGTTAAGTGCGAGGTCATCGGTCGGACAATCTGATGAAAAGACAAGTCCGCTTCCCGGTTCTCCGGGTTCCATAAGAAGATGTACTTCCGCATAGTGACGTAGCGGTTCAAAGTGTCCTATGCCTTCTACAGTATTAGCGATTGTTTCCTTATATACAGTGTGTCCGGGGCCAAATTCCGCATCGATATCAAAACGCGTTTTCAGCATATGCCGAAGTATCTCTTTTTGAACTTCGCCCATTATCTGGATTTCAATCTGTCCCGTCTCTTCAAGCGAAGTTACCCGGAGCATCGGCTCTTCCTCTTCAAGGAGCTTGAGCTGCTTGTATACGGGAATTGGATTAATGTCTTCGGGAAGGAGCAGGGTGCAGGATAAGATGGGCTGAAGGATTTCCGAAACATTGCTTCCTTCCAAAATGCCGAGTCCTTCACCGGCTCTTGTCTTGGACAGACCGGTTACGGCGCAGACCATACCGGCATATGCGCTTGGTACGGGCTCAAATTTATCGCCTGAATAAAGGCGTATCTGATCGATTTTTTCACCACGAATGCTGTCTCTGACATTCAGAACACCGCTTGTTATCTTGATATGTGTAAGGCGGTTTCCTGCGTTGTCTCTGCTTATCTTGTATATGCGTGCGCCGAATTCTTTTGGCGTTCCGTCAGAGTTTTTTGCTTCAGAAGAAAGGCTCGGGGCAGCAAGGCAGATAAGATCCAAAAGCTTTTGGACACCGTCGTTTTTAAGGGCGGAGCCAAAGAGAATGGGGAAACATTTTCTTTTCCTTATGAGGCGGATTATGTCTTCCGAAGTTATCTTATTGCCTTCGAGATAACTTGATAACAGCTCTTCGTCGCACATGGCAAGCTCTTCATGAAATTCATCTTCAGGCAGATCTTCATTAAAAGAGGTGCATGAAGATGAGAGATTATCCCTGATAGAAGAGGTTGTAGAAGAGATATCGGTGCCGGGCTGGTCGGTCTTGTTTACGAATATCACGGTAGGAACATTGTAATGTTCCAAGAGCTTAAACAACATCTTGGCCTGTGAAGTGACGCCGTCCGGAGCACTGATTATAAGAATGGCAATATCAAGAACCTGCAGAGTCCGTTCCATTTCGGGAGAGAAGTCTGTATGTCCGGGAGTATCAAGAAGATTGATACTTATGTCGTTGTAATCAAAAATAGCCTGCTTGGAAAAAATAGTTATTCCGCGGGATCTTTCGAGTTCGTATGTATCAAGGAAAGTGTCTTTGTGATCGACTCTTCCAAGCTTTTTGATCTTCCCTGAAAGATACAAAAGACTCTCCGAAAGAGTGGTCTTTCCCGCATCAACATGGGCAAGTATGCCTATGGTTATATTTCTTTTCATTTGCTCTTTTCCTTTAGAGTTTACTATGTAGATATGTTACTATTTGCGATATTTTTAGGCAATTGGATAGTGGACTAAAATGCGGCGTCTTGCAAATATTTTTCACAGAATGTACAATAATTTGAAAGTAAATAGCAGTTTGGGGTAGGAGGTAATTTGAATGAAAATTTGTCCTAATTGTGGGAAAGAGTTGGCAGATGACGTAAAATTCTGCGAAAAATGTGGCTTTTCTTTGGATACAGCAAGCCAGAATCAGACAGGTGACCAGAACGCTGCTCCACAGGATGCTAATGGAGCTCAGATGCAGCAGGGGTTCAATCAGAACGGAAGTTTTAATCAGTTTTCGTCTCAGTATGTGGAGTTTGATCCCAAGGATCATACTACAGAGTATGATGCACGCGATATTGCCGATAATAAGTTATTTGCGGTACTTGCATATACAGGTTTGATGGGAATGATAGTTGCTCTTTTGGTGAACAATTCACCTTTTGCAAGATTCCATGCTAAGAACGGAGCAATGCTCGAAGTGGCAACAATTATTTCTTTGGCCATTATGATAATTCCTTTTGTGGGATGGGTGGTTTCACCTATTGTAAATGTAATCTTACTTATAATAAGAGTCATAGGTTTTATAAATACACTTAAAGGAAAGGCAAAAGAATTACCTATAGTATCTGATATAGGCTTCCTTGGATAATCAAAAAATTATTATGCGAGCAGGTGTTTTGGATAAGGCACCTGCTTATTTTTTCCGGGAGATAAATCATGCCAAGAAAGCTTTCAGCTTATTTAAAAGAAATTTATGGAGAAAAGATATACAGACTTTCCCTCTCGTCAGGATGTACATGCCCCAACAGGGACGGCTCGATCGTTACCCCTGACGGAAAAAAGCTTACAAAGGGATGCACTTTTTGCTCAGAGCAGGGGTCAGGTGAGTTTGCGGCGCAGATCGCACCTATAGATGTGCAGATTGAGGATGCCAAATCAAGAATCCGGCAAAAGACCGATGCAAAGAGCTTCATCGCATACTTTCAGTCCTATACGAATACCTATGGCGATGTGGAAAGACTGGCTAGGCTCTATAATGAGACCATAGACAGAGATGATGTCAGGATATTGTCCCTGGGAACAAGACCTGACTGCCTTGGAGATGACGTAATGGAGATGCTTGCATCTCTTAATAAAAAGAAGCCTGTCTGGGTGGAGCTTGGACTTCAGACTATACATGAAGAGACAGCACGCAGAGTAGACAGAGGATATGAGCTTAGAGTTTTTGAAGATGCGTATAAAAGGCTCAAAGAAAATGGCATAACGGTTATAGTGCATATTATCCTGGGGCTTCCGGGTGAGACAAAAGGGGATATGCTTGAGACGGTTAAGTATCTTGCGAATCTGACACCTGTACTTGACGGTATAAAGATTCAGAATCTTCAGATACTAAAAGGAACTTCGATATATGATGAATTTGTACGTGAGCCGTTTCCTGTTATGTCAATGGAGGAGTATACGGATCTTGTGCGTGAGTGCATAACTCTTTTACCCGGGGAGACCGTAGTGCACAGAATGACCGGCGATGGCCCCAGACGTCTTCTCGTAGCGCCGCTTTGGAGCCTTGATAAAAAGAGAGTGCTTAATATGCTTAATAAAAAGTGTGATGAGATTTTTTACCGGCTTTGATAATATTTAGGTATATTTAAGGTATGAACTATAAACTTTATAATGGTACGTATTTTGCAGAATATGGTAAAATGCTGATACTTTAATATAAGATACTACAGGAAGACGGGATAAAGGGGGACATATGAAAAATAAACTGGTAGTAGCTTTAACTATGATAGCAACAATTTTTTCAACTGCTTCATGCAATAGAAATTCCAACGCGCTTCAGCCGGGCGATGATACGGCGGAAGAAGTCTATGCGGATGAAGCGAGTAAAAATCTTACACCCGATCCGGATTCGGAGATCACAATCACAGCATTTAAATGCGGAAAGGCAGATGCTTTTCTTTTAAGGACCGCGAATCATACTGTTGTAATAGATACGGCAACCGAGAAAAAAGGTGACAATTTCCTTGAACTTATCGATGAGCAGGGGATTGATACCATAGATGAGATCATAATCACCCATTTTGACAAAGACCACATTGGCGGCGCCGACCAGATAATCCGAAGTAAAAATGTCGGAAAGGTCTACACCACATATCTCTCAAAGGACTCGGATGATATAACCGAATATTACAAAGCACTCAAGGAAAAAGGCTATAAAGACCTTATCGTAAAAGATGTTATTTCTTTTAAAGAGGACGGAGTCGTATATACCATATATCCGCCCGAAGCGGTGAATTATAAGAGCAGTTTAAGCAACAATTCATCCCTCGCGATCAAAGTACAGTGCGCCGACAAGACAATGCTGTTCACCGGAGATGCTGAAGAAGAGCGTATCAACGAACTCATCGCAACAGACGGCCTTGAATGCGACGTCCTCAAAATGCCACACCACGGCCGTTTCAAGAAAAACCTCGATGAATTCTTGAACCGCGTTAATCCCAAGTACGCAATAATCACAGCAAGCAAAAAAGACCACGAAGATGCCGAAACAGTAGGATTACTGGATAATAAGGGGGTAGAAACATATATTACCCGAGATGGAGACATAACCATCAAGATGAACGCCGAAGGAATTACGATAGAGCAATAAAGAATATAGGCTGTTGCACTGAACATTTCAGTAAAGAATAACAATAGAGCAGGAAATGAGGGCTTCATATAACGCTTAGGGCGCACAGTCACCTGCTCGGAAATGTGCAGTTCTCGGACGAGCAAGATGATTTTCAACTTTAATAAACCCCGAAGATGCTGACTTCTCTGAACAACGTGAAAGGAAGCATCTTCGGGGTTTATTAAAGTATGAAAATCACTGCGCAGCCGTACACAAACATTTCTGAGCAGGTGACTGTGCGCCCTAAGCGTTATATGAAGCCCGGGGTTACCTTATCTTCACTGCAGTTCCGTATGCAACGATCTCGGCTGCACCTTGCATGACTGCGGATGAGCCGTAGCGTACGCCGACGATTGCATCGGCGCCAAGGCTTGTGGCTTCGTCAACCATACGCTTTGTGGCAATCTGCCTGGCTTCTGTGAGCATTTCTGTATAGCCTTTGATCTCACCACCAACGAGAGTCTTCATTCCAGCCATAAAATCTCTTCCTAAATTCTTGGACTGTACAACAGTTCCTTTCACGAGTCCGAGAGCCTCAATCTCTGCTCCGGGAATAGTATCAATACTTACTAGCTTCATCTTCTTCTCCTCCTTCGATTTCCTTAAACCTTTGCCTTAATGCAAAAATACAACCAACTATTACAGCAATGCCTATAAACATGATCACAATGAACAGAGGCATTGGAGTTCCGCCGCTTACACCTACTGTAAGGAAGAAGAGTAAATAAGCGACCATCATTGCCAAAATTACTGCAGCTGCCAACAGAGCGCCCAGTTTCTTTTTCTTGACGTCCGTTTTGGATACATTCATGAACTTTCCACCCCTTTCTTCAATCTTATGCATTTCTTCGAGATATTCCTCTGCTTTAAAATCAGAATAGTCAGGATTCTTGTCCTTTACGGAATCACACAGCTCAATCGCGCTCTCTAAGGACGTGATCTCACTTTTCAAATTGCTGCTCTGTTTCTCAAGACACATGCCCAGCGAAAGCTCTTTTTCCTGAACCTTGCGAATATCCTCCAGCGGTACCGAGAGCTTTCTTAAGAACTTAATCTTCATAAGCTCATCCACATCCTTAAGAGAATACTCCCTATACCCATTCTCCGGATCCCTCTCCGGCGAAAGGAGCCCCTGCTCCTCATAAAACCGGATATTCTTCTTGGTAATCCCAACCAGTTCCTCCACCTGACTAATCTTCATAAATATCTCTCCATCGTCCTGTCTATATAAGGAAAATACACCTTCCACCTTATGGAAGGTCAATACTTTACCAGAAAATTTTTGAAAAATGTTGTCAAAAGCTCAATTCGTAAACCGGTTATGGAAATATGGTATAGACAACTGAACGGGTCTTTGTGCTCGTCGGTACTTAAATCCTGTCTTTTAGGATTTTAGTACCGCTACGAGCACAATGAAGCGCAAGCGTCCCTGAAGTTGCCTATACCATATTTCCATAACCCTTCACAAACTTCGGCGCTTTTGACTCTTTCACCACAATGTTACTAAAAGGCGATACATGTGTATAGGTTATTTTTTTCGTAGCTTTATTTTTTGGGGGAAAAATAGTAAAATCTAAAATGTTATGGATTTGTTTGAGTATATGCGTGAAAACAACATGGATAAAGAGTCTCCGCTTGCCGCAAGAATGCGCCCAAGAACCTTGGATGAGGTGGTTGGACAGCAGCATATCATTGCTAAAGACAAGCTTCTTTATCGTGCGATTCAGGCAGATAAATTAAGTTCCATAATCCTGTACGGACCACCCGGAACCGGAAAGACTACGCTTGCTAAAGTTATCGCGGGTACCACGAAAGCTGAGTTTACCCAGATAAATGCTACTATAGCGGGCAAAAAAGATATGGAAGAAGTCGTAAACAAGGCTAAGGATAACCTTGGAATGTACGGCAAGAAGACCATTCTTTTTATAGATGAGATTCACAGGTTTAATAAGGGGCAGCAGGACTACCTTCTTCCGTTTGTTGAGGACGGAACGGTGATACTTATCGGAGCAACAACGGAAAATCCTTATTTTGAGGTGAACGGAGCTCTTATATCAAGATCGGTAGTTTTCGAACTTAAACCGCTTACGGCAGAAGATATAAAAGTGCTTTTAAATCGTGCTGTTACCGACAAAGAAAGAGGAATGGGCGGTTATAATGCCGTTCTTGAGGATGATGCTGCAGATTTTCTTGCAGATCTTTCCGACGGAGATGCAAGACATGCTCTTAATGCAATTGAACTTGGCGTTATGACAACAGAGCGCAGCAGCGACGGTCTCATACATATAACCAAAGAAGTGGCTGAGGAGTGTATACAAAGGAAGGTTGCCAGATATGACAAGGACGGCGACAATCACTATGATACTATATCTGCTTTTATAAAGAGTATGCGAGGTTCGGATCCGGACGCAGCGGTTTACTATCTTGCAAGAATGCTGGATGCCGGAGAAGACCCTAAATTCATAGTAAGACGAATGATGGTATGCGCTTCTGAGGATGTTGGAAACGCAGATCCGCAAGCTTTGCAGGTGGCGGTTGCAGCTTCACTTGCAGTTGAGAGGCTCGGTATGCCTGAAGCACGCATAACACTGGCTCAGGCGGCAAGCTACATTGCCACGGCGCCAAAGAGCAACGCGGCGTATCTTGCAATAGAGAATGCGCAGCATACTCTCAGGGAAACGGGGAATCTTCCGATTCCGCCGCATCTTCAGGATGCACACTACAAATCGGCCGCAAAGCTTGGGCACGGCCTTGGTTACAAATATGCCCACGATTATCCGGACCATTATGTTGAGCAGCAGTATCTGCCGTATGAACTTAATGGAAAGGAATTTTACAATCCGACGGGAAATGGCTACGAACTTAAGATAAAGGATCATATGAAGAAATTAAAGAGTAGAAATAAAAAAGGAGACTGATGAAAAAAAGAAAGCGCAGGATGCGAACCCGGCGAGGAAGTACAAGAAATCAAAGAATCCGGCGAAACAGAAGATTGCTTGCCTTCACAGGAATAGTTACAGCCGTTGCGCTTGTTGTTGTTACAGTATTAGTTGTAACTTTGCTAAAAAATATATATAACGGAGATAATGAGTCTGAACCGGAATCTTTTCTTGAGACTATCGAAGTAGCACATGATACTACAAATAACGGAAAACACGAGTATTTAAATCAGGATATTATAAATTTCATAACGGGATCGGGTATGACGGTTACGGAAGGTCTTATGCAGAGACCGGAAACAATCGAACTTACGCCCGAGAACACTGCCGAATTTGCCAGTATAAACAACTGTGCCATCGTTGATGATGACAAAGTACAGATAGAAGCAACATCTTCGGGTATACCGGCAAGTGATGATAAATACTATTATATTTTTGAACAGGCAACATATGAGGACGGTCTTGCAGAAGACGCGGAGCCTATTGACAGGATATATAAGGGAGAAGAAGCTCAGTTTAAGCTTAATCTGAAAAAAGATACTGCAGATTCAAGGCTTTTTTCCAAGTTTATGCTTGCTGTCAAAAAAGACGACGGCTTTGTGGGCATAAGCCATCCCAAGTACATAACAAATCCCGGTGCTTGTGCAAGGCACAGCTACGGGGGCATGGAGCACAAGTCGATAAAGGGAATACTTCCGCATCCGCTTAAACTTTCGGAACTGCCCGATCTTGGAGTGAATTATTGTTCTTACAATATTCCTCTTTCACATATACTTACAACTTCCGGCGGAATTGAGTATGATTATGGTGGTAAAGTTTATCATTTTAACTCGCAGATAATGAATGATTATGATAATCTATTCCAGAAGCTCAATGGTATGGGGATAGACATAGCTGCTATCATATTAAATGATGCCAGCCCTTCCACATATCCCGAGATCACTCATCCGGATGCACGAAGCGGTTCCACTGCACCGTATTACATGTTTAACGCATCAGATGAAGGCGGTGTAAAAGCGCTTGCCGCTATAGGAAGTTTTTTGGCGGGAAGATATTCGGGAACAGGTCATGGCAATGTAAGTATGTGGATAATTGCCAATGAGGTCAACGCCAGAAAAGAATATAATTATATGGCAAAGACTGATGTAAATACATATACAGCAGCATTTACAAGGGCATTCAGAGTTTTTTACAATGCTATAATGAGCGAAAATTCAAGCGCAAAGGTATATATTCCGATTGACCAGCGCTGGACATTTAATACGGAAAAAACAGGTGATTATGATGCAAAAGACGTCATAGACATATTTGCGTCGTCCATATCAAATTATGGAAATATAGATTGGGGCCTTGCGGCGCATCCTTATTCTTTTCCGAACGGAAATACAGCGTTTTGGAATGCATCCAAGTACGTTAATCACACGGAAACAACGCCTACGATAACCATGGACAATATCGAGGTGCTTACAAATTATATGCAGAAGGATTCCATGAGGGATACTTCGGGAAATATCCGCTCTATAATTCTTAGTGAGCTGGGATATTCTTCCACATCCGGAGAAGATGTTCAGGCAGCGGCGTTTGCCTATGCATATACCAAAATGGAAAAAAATGGCCATATCGACGCGCTCATGCTGTCAAGACAGGTTGATGCGCAGGAGGAGATATCGGCATTGGGGCTTGCGCTCGGCCTTGAAAACACGGGCGGAGGACATAAGAAGTTGTATGATGTCTTCAAATACATTGATACGGACAAACGAAACGAGGTCGTGTCGTTTGCTTACAGTATAGTTGGAAAAGAGTTTTAACAATGAGAGGAGTAGTACTATTATGACTAACGCTGAGAAAGCACTTAAAATGCACGAGGAATGGCAGGGAAAGCTTGAGACACTTTCAAAAGCTGAGGTGAAATCAAAAGAGGACCTTGCAATCGCATATACACCCGGAGTTGCAGAACCATGTAAGCTTATTGCTGAAGACAAAGAACTTGCTTATAAATACACGATAAAGTCAAATACCATCGCTGTTGTTTCTGACGGTAGCGCTGTTCTTGGTCTTGGAAACATCGGACCCTACGCAGCAATGCCTGTTATGGAGGGAAAGGCAGTTCTTTTCAAAGAATTCGGTGGCGTAAATGCAGTGCCTATCTGCCTTGACACTCAGGATACAGAGGAAATCATAAAGGCTGTAACATATCTTGCACCCGGATTTGGCGGAATCAATCTTGAGGATATTTCTGCTCCGAGATGCTTTGAAATAGAAGAAAGATTAAAAGAAATCCTTGATATTCCCGTATTCCACGACGACCAGCACGGAACTGCCATTGTTGTTCTTGCAGGTGTGATCAACGGACTTAAGGTTGTAGGAAAGAAAAAGGAAGATTGCAAGGTGGTTGTAAACGGTGCGGGAAGTGCCGGAATAGCTATCACAAAGCTCCTTCTTCGCTATGGATTTAAGAAAGTTATCATGTGCGATAAATCAGGAATTCTCAGCAAGACATCACCCGATCTTAACTGGATGCAGGAGAAGATGATGGATGTGACAAATCCCGATCAGGAGAACGGTACACTTGCCGATGCTCTTAAGGGCGCAGACGTATTTGTAGGAGTTTCGGCTCCCGGAATCGTGACAAAAGAGATGGCTCAGGGAATGAACAAGGATGCGATCATGTTTGCTATGGCAAATCCTGTTCCCGAGATCATGCCCGATGTTGCAAAGGAAGCAGGTGTAAGGGTTATCGGAACGGGAAGAAGCGATTTCCCCAACCAGGTAAATAACGTTCTTGTTTTCCCCGGAATCTTCCGCGGTGCGCTTGAAGGAAGAGCAAAGCAGATAACAGAGGAGATGAAGCTTGCGGCAGCCAATGCACTTGCAGGACTTATCCCCGATGATGAACTTAATGATGAGAATATCCTTCCTGCAGCTTTTGATGAGAGAGTAGCAGATGTTATTTCAGCAGCTGTAAAAGCTCACATTTGATAAATGTACTATAGTATTTAAGATGGAGGCATCACTGTGAGCTCACGGTATCTTACTTTATATAAAATGATTGTTCTGTACATGTTAAAGCGCTGCGAAGTGCCACTTAGCAAGTCACAGATTTACGACTTTATATTGGAAAAAGAATATACGACTTTTCTGACGCTTCAGGAAGTGTTTGCGGAGCTTGTTTCATCGGAGCTTGTTGTAGAAAAGACTATGGCCAACAGGACGTTTCTTGAGATAACTGCCGAAGGTGAAGAGACGCTCAAGTTTTTTGGTGATAGAATTAATCCGTCTATCAGGCAGCAGGCCGATGAATTCCTTACGGCCAACAGTCTGAAGCTCAGAAATGAAGCCTCTATACTTAGCGACTACAGAAAAACAGGTGACAATGAGTACACTGCTCAGCTTGTGGCAATGGAGAACGGAAAGTGTATCCTTAATATCTCGATTCCGGTACCGACTGAAGAGATTGCACAGTCGATTTGCGACAAGTGGCAGAAGAAGAACGAAGAAATCTATCGCTACCTTATCGAAGAGCTTATGATGTGAGGTGCTGGGAGAATACTGCGTTACTTTTACGAAAAGAAGCAGCAACCATACGAAATGGTTGCTGCTTCTTTAAGCTGCTGACGGGAATCGAACCCGTGACCTCCGCACTACCAATGCGACGCACTACCGACTGTGCTACAACAGCGCATGCCCTAAAGCACGATGTTTATTATAGCAATCCTAAATAACGGTGTCAATCAGAATATGTGAATGTTGTATAAGGCGGATTTTTGCGGTATTTAAATATGTTGCAATATTCAAGAGCAATAAAAAGACTTAAGATTTCATTCTGCTATCGCTCCAATTGTTTGAGCCCATTTATGGGCGAGTTTTGGAGCGAAGAATGAAATCCTAAGCCTTTTTATGCCTTGAATAATATCAACATATTTAACAAGAAGAAAATCCGCATTATAGCCTTACTGTGAAATCAAGCATCAATTACTGACATGTAGTAAGAGTAGAGACTCTTGTATGTTGAGTTGTTGTAATGAAGCCCGTCACCGGTTGAGAAACCGTTCTGCTTGAGGTATGAGTAACCGTCTATCCAAGTTACTCTAGGATCAAGCTGTGATTTGAGCTTTGCATTAAATCTTTCTATCTGGTCATTGGAAACTGTCTTGCAGTTCTTTACGGGAGTAACTGCAGCGTAGTATACCTTGATTCCTGCCTCTGTCCAAGCATCGATGTTGCTGTTTACAAGTTTGATATACTTGGAAGCGTTTGCAAGATCGTTTACACCAAAGTTGATGATCATTGTTGTTCCGTTGCCTGCATAATTGGGAATCTGAGGAAGGGCTGTATTCTTGAACCAGCTGTAACCTTCTCCGACTTTGGCAACATAAGCTTTATCGGTTGAACCGACAGCAGTTTTCAGCTGAACTGTTCTTGAGTCTCCTACAAAAAGAAAAGGCACGCCGGGGATACCGGTAGATACATAGTCCTTGCTGACATAGCCTATTCCGTCTTTGTATGCTATCTCATACCAACCGCTGCCTGTTTCGCCTGTTACTGTGACCTGTGCGCCCCATGAGAGCTTACCAATCTTTTCACACTGGATTCCCGCTCCGTTCCTTACATTAACGGTAGCTGATGCGAACATGCTCGCAGGAACTTCATAATGAATAACTACATTTGGGTCAATAGGTTCTGCGGAGGAAGATGCTGAAGCTGAACTTTCTTCTGCTATGACTGAACTTCCTTCGGTGGAAGCAATTTCGGGCTGAACCGGAACGCCTTCAGTTGAAGCGATAACTGCTTCGGTTGCAGAGACTTTAATCTCGTCCGTTGCAAATGCTGCACCACATACAGCCAATGAGGTGACTAAAAGTGCACCTGATACCAATATTAAGTTTTTGTTTTTTAGATCTTTTAATTTCATATCTTCACCACTCATAATTCTATGAAATTTTACATGAGGTTCAATAAGATGTCAAATTTGACTAAAAAGCAACAAACTTTTATAATAAAGCATTAGTTGGTTATGCGCTTGAAACAGGCGCTTTTGGTATGATATAAACATACTATATTATATAGGTAAATTTAGATATATATAGTTGATTGGAGAGGTTATGTGCGGAATTATTGGATACATCGGAAAAAAGAGCACAAAAGACATTTTATTGGATTCACTGGAGCTTTTGGAATATAGAGGATATGACAGTGCGGGAATAGCTCTTTTCCCTGATGGAGCGAAGGGACCTACTGTAAATAAGGTTGCCGGAAGAGTTTCTAAGTTAAGAGAAGTATGTACAGGCCTTACAGATGAGGCGTGCGCAGGAATAGGACATACACGTTGGGCTACACACGGTGGCGTAAGCGATGAAAATGCCCATCCGCATCAGAATGGCAGAGTAACACTTGTACATAACGGAATTATCGAGAATTATAAGGAACTTGTAAAAGAGTATGATCTTAAAGATAAGCTTATCTCAGAGACAGATACCGAAGTTGCTGCTGCGGTTTTGAATAAGCTGTATGACGGTGATCCTGAGAAGGCATTAAGAGAGCTTATTTCATTACTAAAAGGAACATTTGCTTTCGCTGTAATTTTTGCGGATCAGCCGGGAAAGATATATGCGGTAAGAAACGTAAGCCCTATAGTTGTTGCGATGACTGAGCATGGTGCAATGCTTGCTTCTGATGTCGCAGCTCTTGGTGTGCATGCAAAGGAATATGCATTCCTTCCGGAGTATCAGGTTGCATGCCTTTCATCTAAGGGAATTGTTGTTCATGATGAGAAGAGACATGAGATTCCTCTTCAGCTCATGACTATCGACTGGGATACAAGTCGCGGCGGTAAGGGTGGCTATGCTTTCTATATGGAAAAAGAAATCCATGAGCAGCCCGATGCCGTAAAAGATACTTTTAATCCGCATATTGTAAACGGTGGTACTTCATTTGAAGCAGAGGGTATTCCGAATTCTCTTTTCAGAGACAATCAGAATATTGTGGTTATTGCCTGCGGAACAGCTATGCATGCGGGACTTATAGGTCAGCAGCTCTTCCATACACTTGCCAATATTCACACTGATGTAGCAGTGGCTTCTGAGTTTACATATACCAATCCTGTTATCAAGCCCGGAACACTTGTAATTGCAGTATCACAGTCAGGTGAGACCGTAGATACGATCGAGGCTATTAAGTATGCCAAGAAGAAGGGCGCAAAGGTTCTTTCTATAGTTAATGTAAAGGGCTCAACAATTTCAGATATCAGTGATTATTGCATCTATACACATGCAGGTCCTGAGATTGCTGTTGCAAGTACCAAGGCTTTTACAAGCCAGTTGACTGTTTTCTATCTTCTTGCAATCCATGCGGCAAGACTTAACGGACTTGTTTCTGAGGAAGAAAGTAGCAAGTTTTTGAATGAACTTCAGAGAGTGCCTGAAGTTATCGGACAGATTTTAGAGAAAAAAGAATTTGTAAAGAAGATGACAAGTAAGTTCCTCCTTTCGGAGAATGCATTCATGATCGGTAGAGGACTTGATTACTCACTTCTTCTTGAAGGTTCGCTGAAACTTAAAGAAATATCATATGTTCATTCGGAAGCATATGCATCCGGTGAGCTTAAACACGGAACAATTGCTCTTATTACGGACGGTATACCTGTGGTTGCGCTTGTTACACAAAGTGCAATTGCATCCAAGGAATACTCCAATATCAGAGAGGTTCAGTCTCGTGGCGCAAGCATGATACTTATCACAAGAGAATCTCTTTATAAGGATATGAATATCCCTGAGGATGATACATTCATCCTTCCCGAGATGGATGATATGTTCATGCCGTTCCCTGCAGCTGTTGTAATGCAGCTCATAGCTTATTACACATCATATACAAAGGGATTTGATGTTGATAAGCCGAGAAACCTTGCTAAGGTTGTTACAGTTGAATAAATATAAATTATCAAGTTTGATTACAGAGAAGCCATAAGAATCAGAATATTCTTTTGGCTTTCTTTTTTATGGGAATCACGAAAACGGGATTTTAATATATTATTATTCAAAATATAGAGAAATTTTATACTTTAGTATATCAAAGCAGTGTAAAATGATAGTATGCAGGTATTGTTTTTGCGAGAAAAACCGATTTTTCGGGAAATGTTAAAGTAATTTATTGATCGCTATATGAGGTGAATAATTATGAATAAAACTCGTATCAACAAAAGCAACTTACTACAATCGGTAAAGGGTAAGATCCTTGTAATGGGCGTTCTTGGGATAGCCGTTGCAGTGATCGTAGGTCTTGTGGGAGTTGTATCCATTAACAGGAATGCAAAAAACAGCGAAGTTGTTTCTCTTGTCAATGAGATCAATGTTCTGCAGTCTGAGAATCTCGCCAATGATGCTCTTTATCAGTATTATGTGGATGAAGAATATCTTGATACCACATTGTCACATCTTAATGAAATGGATCTTAAAGCTAATCAGCTCAAAAAAATCGCATCCAGATCTTACAGTAGTTCCGTGGATTCGATTATTGAAAAAGTTTCCGCAGATAAATCAAATTACAGTGAGATCAAGTCAATCCATTCAGAACGTGGATACGACAGCAGTATAGGCAAATACAAGGAATTTGTTGATGCCAGTACAGCACTTTCGGACAGCTTTAAACAGCTGGTAAATAATAATAACTGGATGGAAATTCCATGGATTGATTCTACTTTTGGCGTTGAAGGTACTCCGGTTACGGTAGATGGCAAAGATTATACCATGGTAGCATATGAGAATGAACTTCCGGTTGTGGGAAAGCGTAACAATATGGCGTTCCGTCTTGGAGGAACATTTACATATAAAGGAGATTATTTTGTAAAGAATGTCAGGCTTGTAAATGGCTCTGATGAATTACCAATAGATCTTTCTGTTTACGATACAATGGAAAAGTCGGGAGATGGTCTTGCAGATGCGGCATTTGTTGATTTTGGCGGTGATAAGGCCATTAAGGTTACAGGTAAGTATGATGAAGTAAATAACAGGTGGGAAGAAGCAGCGACGGCAATTTCGATAGTTGATTACGATCTTGAGAAATATCCTGTTCTCAAATATGAGATGTACCTTGACAATTCAGTAATAGTGCCCGGTGGTGCGTATAAGTACGGCGGATCAATCTCGGGAGTATATGAATTTCAGACAAATCTTGAGGAACTTGATCAGATGGTAGCAGCTTACAGTAAACTTGTGGTTGAAGGTAAGGACGTTTCTTCTAATCTTACCGAAATTGAAGAGCGTATGTCGGAGATAGAAGCCAATATACCGAAGTTTACGACAGACCAGTCATTGGCGCAGACTTCTTTGGGATTCTTAGAGGCCAAAAAAGCGCTTTTTACAGATCTTAAGACTGTGGATGAAAGGACTCTGGCAATTAAGGCTGATAATAGCGCCATAAACGCTGAGCTGAGCGAACTTTGCGCAAAAGTACAGAATGATGCGGTTAATCAGATGAACGCCGTCAGAGCGAGCGTGACGGTGATCATTTTCCTGGTACTTGTCATAAGTGTTATGTTACTTCTTCTTATTCTTACAAGAGTCAGTGTGGGAATCAATAAAAGTGTTAAAGATTTCAGCTCGGCTGTTGAAGAAATTGCAGGTGGTAATATATCCGCAAGGGCAAATGCAAAGGGAAAAGATGAATTTGCATTTTTTGCATCCAGCTTAAACGGCTTTTTGGACACTTTGGAAGGAACTATAAGAAAGGCAAAAGAACTGACGGGAGTACTGGCGGATTCAGGTTTAAAACTTGAAGAAAGTGCATCCAAGACCAAAGTTGTTGCAGGTGAAATAAATGAAACCATAATTGAGATATCTAAGGGCGCAGGTGAACAGGCTAAAGATATTGAGACATCATCGCAGCGTGTTATTGATATAGGCAATAATATAAGAGAGATTCTTACAAGTGTATCAGGATTGTCGGAGAAATCTAATTCCATGAGTTCTGCAGGAAAAGAAGCTTCGGTTAATATGGATACATTGAACAGGTCAAGCGATTCCACAAATGAAGCATTTGGAAGAATCGTTGAGCAGGTTAACAAGACAGATGAGTCTGTAGGCAAGATTCAGAGTGCGGTAAGCTTGATATCTTCTGTGGCCAATCAGATCAATCTTTTGTCACTTAATGCAAGTATCGAGGCGGCAAGAGCCGGAGAAGCAGGTAAAGGCTTTGCGGTCGTTGCAAGTGAGATTTCCAAGCTTGCCGATCAGACCAATGAATCGACATCTATTATCGAGGGCATAATCAAAGGGCTTACCGAAGAATCAAGCCGGACAGTCGAAACTATAAATGAAGTGACGGAGCGCATTGAAGAACAGAAGAAGAGTATAGACAGTACAAGCGATCTGTTTGGAAATGTCAGCACAGGTATAAGTTATACAAGAGAAGCGATTTCAACCGTTCTATCTCAGGCTGAGCAATGTGAAAAATCGGGAGAGCAGGTTGTTGATCTTATGACTAATTTGTCGGCTATTTCGGAAGAAAATGCGGCATCCGCGGAGACAACGTCTACAGCTATGACAAAGCTCAATAATGAGGCGGTAAAATTGGCTGAAACAAGTGCAGAGCTTAAAGAACTTGCCGATAATCTTAAGGACGATCTTGAGTTCTTTAAATTTGGATGACCTTTTGATATGTAAGAATAAAATAAAGATATGTATGAATGGGGCTGTCGTTTTAGATGATTACTTAGGAGGATTCATCTAGAGCAACAGCCCCGTTTTTTGTTCTTTTATAAAGTACAAGTAATCGGTAGACTTTTATATATAGTGAGAGTAAAATATAGAAACTATGCAATAAACATGATAGAAATAAAAGGGAGGAACTATGGAAGGAAAAAGAAATATATTCGGAGACGGAGCTTTTTACAGAAATGTTGTTAAGATTGCTGTGCCGATAATGTTACAGCAGCTTATTCAGAACATGGTCTCCCTTATAGATAATTTCATGGTATCCGGGCTTGGCGATGTCTCTATGTCCGGAGTTAACGTTGCAGGTCAGATACTGTTTATTTTCATGGTATTCATCAATACCATTTGCATGTCGGGAGGAATATTTCTCACACAGTTCTTTGGGGCAAAAGACAAGGCAGGAATGCAGCAGGCGTTTATATTCAAGATTTTTATGGGACTTTCTGCTTTTATACCATATTTTCTGGTTTGCAGAGTTTTCCCGAGACAGGTCTTGTCGCTTATGCTCATAGGAAATACCCAGGCTCCGTTTATCCTTGATGAGGCGGTTAAGTATATCCACATTATGTTCTGGATGGGGCTTCCGATGACTTTCTCTGTCTGTATAGCAACTTCTTTGAGAGATATGGGAAGAGTAAAGGCACCGCTTGTTGTCACTGTAATCGCTACGCTTACAAATACTACGTTTAATTACCTTCTTATCTACGGAAACTTCGGCTTCCCGGCACTTGGCGTAAGAGGCGCGGCTGTTGCGACTGTTATAGCAAGAACGCTTGAATTTGTTATCTTTGTCGGCATATATATCAAGGTGAGACCTGATTTTGCCATTGCATTAAAGGACGGCTTTAAAGTTGATTTCCGTCTCTTTGGAGAGATATTGAGAAAAGGAGCGCTTATGCTCTTCTGTGAGATGACATGGGTATTGTCGGAGACTGTAAATACTGCTATCTTTAACAGCAGAGGTGGAGCTGAAGTAGTATCGGGAATGGCTGCAGGTTTTGCCATCGCAAATCTCTTCTTCGTAGCATTTGGCGGAATATACTCTGCTACAAGTGTCATTATGGGTAAGACACTCGGAGAAGGCAAGCTTGAAGAAGCACGCAGGCAAAAGAGCTGGCTCTTGTCGGGATCATTTGCCTTTGGCTGCGTAATGACGCTTGTTGGCTTTGTGACTACGCTTATCGTACCTGTAGTATACGGAAGGCTTAGCGACGGCGCTATAGACATATGCAGAAGGATGGTTATCGTTCTGTCAATATTTATGCCTATATGGGTATATATCAACGCTCAGCAGGCTGTTGCAAGATCGGGCGGCGATACCAAGATGGGA
>JAEEGH010009079.1_pt1 | contig 23293 bp, 18 predicted proteins | sample 9134181 | NCBI WGS metagenome assembly JAEEGH01 (sample SAMN16246544, study PRJNA631951) | gut metagenome | biome: gut microbiome; feature: rumen; material: DP-attached | host: Bos | place: Iran: Karaj | collected 2018-10
TGACGAGTAACGTAGCAGGTACCCTCCAACTGAGCTGCGATATCAGCCATCTTCAGAGGATAACCGTGAATCTCAGGATCACGTCCGTAAGGACAGGTAGAAGTCTTCTGACCAATCAGTGTGGTAGGAGCCATTTGACCACCCGTCATACCATAGATAGCATTGTTAACGAAGATGATAACAATGTTCTCACCACGGTTCAAGGCATGAATGGTCTCACAAGTACCGATACAAGCCAAGTCACCATCACCCTGATAAGTAAATACCAAACGGTCAGGCCAGCAACGCTTGATACCCGTAGCCAGTGCGGGAGCACGTCCGTGGGCAGCCTCCTGCCAGTCTATATCAATATAGTTGTAGGCAAACACGGCGCAACCCACAGGGCTGACACCTACGGCTTTATCCTCCATACCCATTTCCTCAATGACTTCGGCAATGAGCTTGTGCACCACACCATGCGAACAACCTGGGCAATAGTGCATATTGTTGTCGTTCAGGAGCGTCGGCTTCTTGCAGACAATATTCTCCGGCTGAACTATCTGATTTCTATCCATAGCCTTACATCAATTTATTTTTCAGTGCGTTAACAATCTCTTCGGGCTCAGGCACGATACCACCCAAACGGCCAAACTGCTCTACTGGCACCTGTCCGTTGACAGCCAGACGAACGTCCTGCACCATCTGGCCAGCGTTGATCTCGACCACCAGGATGCCCTTCTTCGTCTTAGCCAGCTCTGCAATCTCCTTCGTTGGGAACGGCCACAGAGTGATAGGACGGAACAAGCCCACCTTCAGACCCTCTTCACGAGCCACCTCAATAGCCTTCTCCGACAGGCGGGCAGCTGAACCGAATGCCACAATAGCGTAGTCTGCACCGTCCATCTGCTGCTGCTCGTAGCGCACCTCTATCTCCTGAATCTTGCGATACTTCTCCTGCAGAGCCAGATTGCGAGCCTCCATAGCCTCTGGTTTCAGTTCCAGCGACGTGATGACCACGCGCTCTCTGTTCTTAGGTTTACCTGTCGATGCCCAAGGGCACTCCTTGATAACCTCCTCGTCCGTACGACGGGGCTTAAACGGAGGCAGCACCACCTTCTCCATCATCTGGCCGATAACACCGTCCGACAAAATCATAGCCGGATTGCGATATTTGAAAGCCAACTCAAAAGCAAGGTCCACAAAGTCTGCCATCTCCTGTACCGAGTTAGGTGCCAGCACAATGACATTGTAGTCGCCATTACCACCACCACGCGTAGCCTGGAAATAGTCACCCTGCGACGGCTGGATAGTACCCAAGCCAGGGCCTCCACGCTGAACGTTGACAAACACACCTGGAACCTCAGCACCAGCCATATAGGTGATACCCTCCTGCATCAGGGCAATACCAGGACTCGATGATGAGGTCATGGCACGCTTACCGGCTCCGGCAGCGCCATAAACCATATAAATAGAGGCCAGTTCACTCTCAGCCTGCACCACCTGCATACCAGTGGTTTCCCAGGGCTTCAGCTCAGCCAGCGTCTCAATCACTTCACTCTGCGGAGTAATAGGATAGCCGAAATAGCCGTCGCATCCGCAACGAATAGCAGCATGGGCGATAGCCTCATTGCCTTTCATCAACACAACTTCTCTTTCTTCTGCCATAACTTACTCCTCCATTTTTTTACGATAAACAGTAATGCAGCCGTCCGGGCAGACGATGCCACACGAAGCACAGCCCACGCAGGCCTCCTCTTTGACAGCCTCCACGTATGGATAGCCGTGCAGATTCACTTTGTTGGCCAGGGCGATAACTTTCTGAGGGCAGGCAATGATGCACAACTGGCATCCCTTGCACCGTTCAGTATCCACCACAATGGCGCCTTTCATTTTAGCCATAATATTGTTGTTTAATGCATTAAAATCCTGATTTTGGCTTGCAAAGTTACGAATTAGAAAGCAAAAAAACAAGAAAAACAAACAAATTGTTGTTATTTCTCGATTTTTCTTGATATTTTCGTTGAAAACCACTGCGCAGCGATGTCTGCATAGCAATAGAAGCGTGTGCTGCTGGTTTTGATGACGTCGGTATGGTAATGGCATTCGTGCTGCATCTTGCGAAGCGATTGCCACGAGGCTGGGAACGAACGGTTGTAGGCAGTGGCCAACAGGCGCACCTGCTCTTCCTGCGATACTTTCTGCAGCTGGGGAAGGCGCAACAGCTGCAGGCGGATGAAGATGGCCAGATAGCGGCACTGGCCATGCATGTCGCTAAGACGACGGACACGACTGCGACGGGCTTCATTATTGTCGGACATATTAAACGAGAAGCCATACTCCTTGGCTAGCGGAGATGCGTTCCACGCCTCCTCGACCTGCTCGGCAAACGAGGGTTTCATCTGGAAACGGCCTATCGAAAAGTCGGCCCCTTCCCTACCCTTGCTGATGTATAGCCCATTGACAGCTGCACGCTCTATCTCGTCCTGCCACATGGAATAGCGGATGAGTTCGGGGAACACGACAGCCTCAGCCAAACGAGCGTCCACACCAAAGAGGCCGAACTCCTGCTTCCACTCCTCATGATGTTCGCTGACAAAGCGATTGGCATCCGTCCAGTCGCTGCCAAAGACCTTAGGATAATTGACGGAAAATGCTGTGGTGCTACCCATCATGAGCAGCAACCACAGCACTACGAAATGTTTTATAGTTTGTATGTGCATTTGACGATTTCGCTACCGTCCAGGATAATCCACTCCAGCACGTTGTCCTTGGCGGTGAAAGCAACGGGAGCAAACGTGGTCATGCCGTTGACTATCAATTCGCCCGTCTTGCTGTATTCCACGACGCGCTGTCCGCTGCGGCTCTTGTAGGTGCCGTAAGGCGGCTTGTTCTTGCTGGCGCTCTTCACGCGCTGGTCAGCCTGTTTGTTGATGCGCTTCAGCTCGCTCTCGTCGATTTTGCGGAACTTGCCATTCTCGACAACGCCCCACTCCGTCCGGTCACCCGAACGGTTGTCGGCCAACAGGGGCCAGCTGCTACCAGCCTTGAATTCCTCGACAACACCCATGTAGCCGCGACACTCCCACACGCCAAAGCTCCACCCTTCGGGCAGCTTATAAATGGTCTCTCTGCAGACGGGCTGAGCCTCCAGTTCGGGCAGCTCCTTATAAGCATCGTCCAGCAGGTTACCCGTCATGATGACAGTATTCAGGTCTGTGCGTCCGATGGCGCACTCGGGCAGTTCGCCACTATTGACCACCTCCCGGGTAAGTCGGTCATACTCAGCGGCAAACTTCTTGGCCTCAGCCATCTGGCGCTGCAACGAAGCACGATACTCCTTGGCAGCCTCCAAGCGATATTTATAGAGCATCTCGTCGGCTTCAGCATAGAGCGCATCCACCCTGTCTGCATCGTCAGTAGCACAAATCTGATCGTACATCTTCTTCAGCTTGGTGTTATACTTCTTGGCAATCGAGCTGTAGTCGTGCTTCGACTCCTGAAGCAGGAACTTCTGATATTTGGTGGTCAGCAAACCAATCTTCGACTCATAGCTGCTAAGTGCTGCTGTCATCTGCTTAGCCTGCTTGGCCATGTTGCCGGCATTCTGAGCCATCTTCATCATCTTCTGCGTAAACTCAGGATGCGCCTGGATGTAAGCCTCCTGCTCCTTTTCGCTCATCTTCTCAAAGCGCTCTATTTCAGCACGGTCGAAACCCTCGCTACCCATAATCTTCATCATCACTTTATCCTGGATGGGCTGCTTCTTCGATTCGGGAGCGTTCTCGTCCTGAAGGATGGCCATCTCCTCCTTCGTCAGTCCGAACATATCCTGAACCTTGTTCTCCCACTTTTGGCGCAGGGCCTCCATTTCGGCATCCGAGCATTCCTTCTCGTCAGCCAGCAACTGCTCGGCACGGGTTGTCACAGCAGCAATCTTCTGGGTATAGGCCTCGCGCTCTTCCATCGTGCTGCGAGCCATCTTCTCGGCTGAGGGCAGTGCGGGCAGCTCCTTCATCAGTGCCGATGCTGTCGACGCCTTGCTGGGCGTGATGGTGCCGTCCCACGTCACGGTCGACGTCTTACGCTTGGGTACGATGTCGCTACCCTGAGCCACCGTAATCTGCGACGGATCGGCAGCATCGTCGCCGTCTGCATCGTTCTGTTCTTCACTCTCTTCATCCTCTGAAGTTCCTATGACAGCGGCCTGAGCCTTCTGCTTCAGTTTCTTCAAGAATCCCTGTGCATTGGCATCTGCCGTGCTCAACATCAGCAGCCCTGCCAACATAAACATCATCTTTTTCATGCGTTTTACGTTTTTTATAATTGTTTATTCGTTCAACATTTTCTCTTGTATCTTCAGCGACTCCTCCTGCAACTCGATGCTGATATCCAGCATCTCCTCTTGCAGTTCCACAGCTTTCTCAGGATGAGCCTGCATCTCTTTGCTGATTTCCTCCATCCGCTTCGTCAGCCGCTCTATCTTTGAAGCCGTCTGCTCAGCCTCGGACTCCTTTTCGTCTTTTTTTTGGATTTGAACCAGCAAAAAGTTGTTTGATGCAGTATAACACACTAAACATTCTCTTCCCTGATTGTCTTTTCCATCAAATTGTACGTTTTCAACTAATGACTCTGCACGGAATCCTCTATTCTTTAGTCTCTGCACCAACTTATTGAAATCTACACCATCACGAGGCTGGAACAACAAAGACATCATCCTATCTTTAACAACAACGACATCCGTATTCTTCAATCCCTCAGGCATCAGGAAGTCATACGCTTCTGGTAGTTTTCCACTTTTAACAAACTGCTCTCCTATGCCTAACAATTCTGTATGCTCTGATTTCCAGTCCCTGGTCCATACGCCGTTGTTTTCATCTGCCAAAGGTTCTGCTTTTATCGATACTGTAGGTTCTGGTTTTACTGTAGGAGATGCCGTATTGGTTAACGACTTAGACTTTTTCTTACCAGAAGAAGGACGATTAGCATGTTCTGACGTATTGGTAAATTTCTCATAGGTGTTTACTTTTGTTATCACATACCCGCACTCCTTTTCTAGAGGAGCGAATATATTTCTGTCTTCCCTGATTTTTGATCTCCCATCTGTCACGATATCAAGTACTGTATTTTCGTAATCATAGCGTTTCGTTCCAAAAAATGGTAAAATAACTTCCAAATAGTCTTTGTTCTCTTGACTGATTACATAAAGTGCCAAATAGCGACCGTTATTTCCTTCAGGCATTCCGTAAAATTCAAATTTGACTTTTACTTCACCTTGAGCTCCAAAGAATTTAATGTTACCTTTTTTGTACAAGGGTCTGTTAAGCAAAAACTGACTCGAGTGATTAACATTGAACTTGGGAACTTTTTCATCCAACTGTCCAATAAACCGTACTGTCCTTTCTTTCTCTCCCTTTTTTAGTTTAAGACGAACCTGATTACTTTCTAAAACTTTATCACCAAGTACCATTCTTTCCACTGTCTTGTCTTCGACATCCATCATAGGTGAAAACAAATGGAACATGAACTGCGGATTAAGAAGAACATTCTGATCAAAATGATCATCAAAATCTTTGGTTCTCTTTTCTCTATGAGTTGCCGTAATACTCATGCTTCCCTCATACTGGCCTGCCCAAATTAAATTTCTAGGTATTCCATTCTCATCAAATTGAGATTTTACTTCAGGTTCTACTAATACCAGATCAGCCTTCATAAACCACACTTGATCAAGAGGAGTAAAATCCAACAGCTTAACTCCTTCTCTTAAAATAGTGTATTGTTCACTTACCTTGATATGCCACTGACCATTAGCATAATATTTCTCCAGTTCATCAAAAAGTTTCATACGACAAGCTAAATAGAAAAACTCCAATTTCATCTGAAGCTCCATCATTTTGCTTACATAGTCAGCATGGTCTGTTATATGATATTGTTCATTGAGCTTGTATAAATCCATCCCCAAATCTATAGCTGCCAACGCCATAAGACCAATTGCCAATAACCTATTGGCCTTACCAAACATTTTTGCCGCCTCTAACCCATAATGAGTCTGAACGGCATTAGATGCAGCATTCTGAATGGGCTTTAAAGAATATATTTCATTAGTTACAGAAAACATCCTTTCAAATGAAGGTGTTTCAGGATTCATCACATCCCAGATGTTTCCATGACTTGCTACTTCCCTCCCAGTTAACACAATATCTCTCACGGCTTTATATTTCTCAGCATGAGGATTCAAACCATTTGAAAGCATAATGTCAAGCGCTTTGGGAATTATCTCCTTCCATGGCAGGTCTCCGATATGTTCATATTCTGCCAACTGCCTATAAGTGCTCCATAAATCAGCCTCATTCAGGTTATACTCTCTCATCGTCTCTTTGATAATCCTTGAGATTTCACTTTCTGTATAAGGAGCCTTTGTATTTTCTATCGTACCCTCGAAATTCAACTCTCCGACCTTAAATGTGATTCTGGCTTCGGGCTCATAACCTTCTATAATGCGGCTAATGTCTACCATAGTTTTCTGTCCTGCATTTGCATATGGCGTAAGAACATTCTGACTATTGGCTGACATCACCAATAAATTTGTAATGATAAAAAACAATACCTTTTTCATCGTCATCAGTTTTTATAGTTTTACGTTCTGGTTCGTTCTATTCGTGCGGTTTCGGTTCTGTGCGGAGGAACTTGAAGGTGGCTCTGTCGTAAACGTCAAGCTTTTGGTCGTAACGCAACATTTTGATCATATTGTCTTGGGTATTCCAAACGTCTTGGTACTTCATCGGAACGACAAATTTCATACTGCCGTCCATGAAACCCCAGTTCTTGCCATCCTTAGCGACCAGCCACAAATTCTTATCCCAACCTTTAATCTTCTTGTATTCGAAGGGGAGCAGCTGTTTATTGTCCAGCGTGACAATGCCAAACATGCCGTTCTTACACATGACACACTTGCCTGCCCCGACGTCAAGATCCTCGTCGTAGTCGTAGATGAACGGAATGCGCACGCGACCGTCATAGCCGAGGGCGCCATAATGGGCCGTTCCGTTCTTATCCTTCGTTATCAGATAAATGAAGTCCGCCTCCGCCCAGCAGTTACGGAACTTTCCGTACTTCGGCTCAATGATGAACTTGCCCTCGTAGTTGATGGTCCCCCAGGTATATTCGTTCTTCTCGTCCGTCTTCACACGCTCGAAGGCGTCGGGCTCCAAGGGGCCGTAGCAGGCACCCGTCTTCACAGCAAACAGTCCGTTGCCGATGTCCTTGCGGTCCGTAAACGTACGCTTGCCCACGGCAATGGCGGTCATCTTGCGGAGTATCTCCTTCGGGTCGTAGGTGTATTCCTTCACCTCGTTGTCGACATGACCGTTCAGTTCGCCTCGCATCCGCTCTACCTCCTTCAGCTGCTCCTTCAGTTCGTCAGCCAGTTCAGGGTGCTCCTTCATCATCTGCTTCGCATTGGCTATCATCTCGTCAATCTCCTTGTTCATTTGCGGAGCCTCGGCGTTGATGCTCATCTGCATAAATTCCTGAGCAAACGTCTGATACTGTTCAAACAATTCCCGATTCCTATCCATCACGCGCTCGTCAAAAAGCAGATACTGCTGCAGGGCTTTCGTCCGGTCAGTGCCGTTCGTAGCAGCGAAATTCAGTACGGTCACATTCTCCCAATGCATCTCCTTATCCTGAGCCTCTACGGGCAGACAAAGCATGGACAACAACAATCCGACGATAATGGTTCTTAGCTTCTTCATACGTTTATCGGTTAGAATACGCAGGCAAAGTTACGAATAAGCGAGCAAAAATCCAAATTTATTTGAGATTTTTCGAGCGAAAGTACCTTCGACGAAGTCAAAGTTACGAATTTCCTACGAAACTGCCAAACAATTCGAGCACTTAATAAAGCCGGATACAAAATAAAAACTATGGCGACAAGGAAGAAGGCTAAGGACAAAAAGTTGTTAGGCCCCTGCTAAAAGGTTGTCAGGTACGGGGGAAAAGGTTGGGAGGCCGTTCCGGAAGTTAAAACTGCGTCGATGGATGATAAAACTGCGACAATGGACGATAAAACTGCGACAATGGACGATAAAACTGCGACGATGGTTTCTATTTTAATAGCAGCAAAACGCCCTGATGTCTTTTCGGCATCAGGGCGTTAATTCATAATAATACGTGTTTACTTCTTAACAAAAACAACGCGGCGGTTCTTGGCGCGGCCGGCTTCGGAGTTGTTGTCGGCAACGGGTTCGTGTGAGCCCTTACCCACAGCACGGAGGTTGAAACCGTCGACGCCCATACCCTCGAGGGCCTTCACCACAGCCTCAGCACGCTGCTGAGAGAGTGGGTCGTTGATCTTGTCGGAGCCCTGATTGTCGGTATGGCCCTGCACCTCGAAACGGGCGCTCGGATTCTTCTTCATGTAGTCGGCCACCTTCTGGATTTCCTCCATCGACTCAGGCTTCAGCGTTGCCTTACCGGTTTCGAATAAAATATTGTTAGTCACGAACTTACCCGTCTCGGCAATAGCCTTTTCAACGGCTGTCATCGACTGCTCGTTGCGGTCATAGAGAGCAACGGCACCCTTGGCAATCACCACGTTGCGGATGAAGGTCAGGTTCTCGTACTCGAAAGGAACTTGGAACGCCATCCATGTCGGCTGCTGAACTCTCGGCAGATTGACAACACGCTTACCATTGAAGTAGACCTTCAGGGCACGCTTATTGAACGAGAGGGCCACATGGTTCCAACCTTTCTTGAAATTATACTCAAAGCCTGTACTCCTATTTTCGGCTCCAGTTCCGTTATTATATTCATAGCGATGGTTTGAATCTTCATATACTCCATGTACTAAACAAAAAGCACATCTACTACCATCTGGGTATAGTGAACGATCGGTATCATTACCGAGACATAGTTTCATGTCATTCAATCCCATGTCATCTCTTCCACCCGTCCAATAGTAGAAGTCATACTCAATGGTGAATTCCTCTGGCAAATAGGCTCCCGGCTCCTTAATCAACGGCGTAATGACACCATTGTTTGTCACCTCGATAGCCTTCACGCCAGCATGAGTCTTCACCTCTGCATTGCCATCCAGCAAGTCCCACTTTGACGGGAACTCGCCAACGGTCTCAGCAGTCACGTCGTCCTGGAACAGGATAACGCTACCACGCTTGAAATCGGATGACGTAGCGGTCTGGGGAACAGAGGTGTCTTCTGAGGTGTCGTCTGATGTATCCACTGAAGTATCATCACTACCCTTCTTGGACTTCTTGTTGCTCTTTCCGTCGAGCACGTCGTCCATAGCTTCGTTGGTTTCTTTGTTGACCTTGCTGTCGACTTTGTTACTCACTGCATTCTCGGCAGAATTAAGAGCACGGTCCTTCAGGCGCTTCAGGAATCCCTGAGCATCGGCAGTAGCAGCAAAAGCCACCATCACCGTCAACATTAAAATAAATCTTTTCATAACGTTTATAGTTTTTATTATAAGTATTGCTTGATTGTTGGGCAAAGGTACGAATAAATTATTCATCCTCCATGTTTTAGCCTATAAATTTTGTTAAAAACCGCTACGAAAGGATACGAGTATAAATAAAAAGCCTTACTTTTGCAACGATTTATGAACTTAAAACGGAAAGAACAATGAAGAAACTGATATTGACAACCGTAATGCTGGCCCTTGCTCTGACAGGCGTGATGGCCCAGAAGCCGGCACAGATTCAATTCGACAAGACTACCCACGACTTTGGCACTTTCTCGGAGGCTAACCCCAAGGTGACGTGTGTGTTTACCTATACCAATGTGGGCGAACAGCCCCTGGTGGTGAATCAGGCTATTGCCTCGTGCGGATGCACCGTTCCCGAATATACGAAGACTCCCGTACAGCCTGGCGAAAAGGGTGAAATCAAGGTGACGTACAATGGTGCCGGCAAGTTCCCCGGACACTTCAAGAAGAGCATCACTGTTCGTACAAACGGTGCCGTAGAAATGACGCGACTCTATATTGAGGGCGACATGACGGAAGCGGAGAAAAAGTAAGCTTTCTTTAATGAGTAATTAGAAATGAGTAATGAGTAATTATGATTTGAACCGACTGCTGTTTTTGCCAATATCCTGCGTGCAGAGGTAATCATAATTACTCATTACTAATTACTCATTCCTAATTTAAAAAGTATAGGTCAGACCCAGCGAGGAGTACTCCTGGAACTGGAAGTAGCCCATGTCGTCGTCGCGGGCATTGCTGTCGTCGAAGCGCGGATAGAGGAACAGATTGGCGGAGATGTATTTCGACACCTTCAGCTCGAACTGGTTCTCCCACTCCACCAGCGTGCGGTGATAGGACGTGTTGGCATAGAAGCGCGTCTTCCAAAGAATCTGCTCGGCTATCTGCCACTTCAGATCGGCAGTGAACTGCGAACCGAAGTCCTCGGTGGAATGATGGTCACCGGAGATACCGTTGCGCGAGGTGAGCGCACTACGACCTACGTAGATAAAGTTGAACGACAAAGGCAGGAAGTTGAGTGAGCCAGTGAGCCGCTTGTTCAGCGCCTCGACCTTATATTCCATACCGATACCGACATTGAGTTTGAAGGGCGACATGAAGTCGGAATAGACAAAGTGGTCGTTCGACTTGTAGCCCGGAGCAAACTGCGTATAGGCCAGCAGCTGCAGCGTGTAGTACCACTTCTTGTGAGCCTGGAGGCCCAGCTTGCTGGTAAGACGCAGCAGGTCGTTGTTGGTCTTGAACTTATGGACGGTGTCGGAACGCGACGTCTGGAAGCCCAGCTTGGTCTCGAGTTTGTTGTCGAAGGTGACGCGGTCCTTGTCGTTATAGTTCAGCTCCAACGTCACAGCACCCACGGCAGAGTAGTTGGACTCACCACCCTTGTGCCAGTTGTCGGACACGTAGTTCTGCAGGAACTGCAACGAGCCGTCGAACTTAAACTTCCAGAAGTTGGGCTTCTTCACCTCGACAGCGACAGGTGCATCGACGGGAGGAGCCTCAGGAACGGGAGCAGCAATCTCGACGAGTTCCACCTGTTGTTTTACCTCCTGATTGACGTCCTCGCGCAGGGTTCCGGCCTTCAGCAGCTGGCTCTCGTAACCACCAATGAGGTCGGGACGGCGCATATAGAGCGACAGCAAGGCAGCATCGACGGCATTGGTCACATCGTCGCCGGCAGGAGGAGTGAGCGACAGCACCTGGCGGGCTCCGGAATGATAGAACGTAGCTGGAGCAAACAGGCGGTAGTAGCGTCCGTCGTCGGACTCGGTGCGCAACGCTTCGTTGACGCGCTGTACGGAGTCGAGCTGCTGGCGCAACACGCGTAGCGAGTCGATATAGTTACGAACCACCAAAGCCGTATCGGGCTTCGAAGCATTACTCTTTCTGGTGCGCTGGGCTGACGCAGCGTTGACTGTCAGCAGCGCTACGAATAGGATAAAAAAGGACTTGTGTTTCATATTCGATAGCTTATTTGAGCGCAAAGTTAGCAAAAAAAAGAAGAATAGGGTAAGAAAAAGAAAAAAAATTCGTAACTTTGTGGCCGATTTCGCGGAATCGGCTGCGAGCATAAATCAAACAGAAACAAATAACGTTATTTAAAATATGAATAGAGACACTATTATCGGCTTCGTGCTGATTGCTGTCGTTCTGATAGGATTCAGCTGGTGGAACCAGCCTTCGGCAGAGCAAATCGAAGCCGCCCGCCTGCAAGACAGCCTTCAGGCCGTCGCCCAGGCCGAAATGGCCAAAAAGGAGGCCGCTGCCCTTGCAGCAAAACAGCAAGGCGCAGCGGGCGACAGTGTGGGCAGCGGTTCTGCCGCTGACACTACCGCCCTGTTCTATGCAGCCATGAACGGCACGTCAGAGAAGATCGTACTGAAGAACGGTAAGTTGGAACTGACGCTCGACACCAAGGGCGGCGTCATCCGCAAGGCAGTCATCAAGGACTTCAAGAGCATTGACGACCAGCCGGACGTAACGCTGTTCGACGAAAAGGACCAGAACATGACCTTCATGCTGGCCGGCAAACAGGAGAATATCGTGACCAGCGAGATGTTCTTTACGCCTACTGATGTCACCGACAGCACCGTCACCATGACTGCCAAAGCGCAGAACGGTGGAGAGATTGCGCTGAAATACCGTCTGGGCAAGGACTATCTGCTGAGCCTGTCGGTAGAGAGTCGCGGACTGGCCAACTTCTTCGCTCCGTCGTATAAGGAAATGGAGATAGAGTGGACTGACCACTGCCGCCAGCAGGAGAAGGGCTTTTCGTTCGAGAACCGCTATACCTCTATCTATTATAAAGAGAGCAAGAGCGGCAGTACCGACAAGCTGTCGGAAAGCAGCGACAAGGAAGAGCAGACGGAAGAGCAGACCGACTGGGTGGCATTCCGCAACCAGTTCTTCAGCGTGGCACTGATTTCGAAGGACAACTTCGCCGCTGGAGCCCAGCTGAGCAGCACGCTGGAGGAAAAAGGCTCGGGATACCTGAAGCAGTTCGACGCCAAGATGAAGACGGCCTTCGATCCCACGGGCCAGAAGGCTTCGGAGTTTGAGATGTATATCGGTCCCAACGACTTCCGACTCATCAAGGACGTGGAGGAGCAGAGCGCCTTCGGCAAGGATCTGGACTTGGAACAGCTCGTAGACCTGGGCTGGTGGCTGCTGCGCTGGATTAACCGTTGGTTCACGCTGTATGTGTTCGACTGGCTGACAGGCTTCGGATTCAACATGGGTATCGTGCTGATTCTGATTACCATCCTGCTGAAGGTTATCACCTTCCCGATGGTGAAGAAGAGCTACATGTCGAGTGCGAAGATGCGCGTGCTGAAGCCCAAATTCGAGGAGGCTACCAAGCAGTACGACAAGCCCGAGGACCAGATGAAGAAGCAGCAGGAGATGATGTCGCTCTACTCGAAATACGGCGTCAGCCCATTGTCGGGATGTCTGCCCATGCTGATCCAGATGCCTATCTGGCTGGCCATGTTCTTCTTCGTGCCTAATGCCATCCAGCTTCGCGGACAGTCGTTCCTGTGGATGAGCGATCTGTCGACGTACGACCCCATCATTGAATGGGGCAAGAACATCTGGGGCATTGGCGACCACCTGTCGCTGACGTGTATCCTGTTCTGCGGCGCACAGCTGCTGTACACATGGTTCTCGATGCAGCAGCAGAAGGACCAGATGGTAGGTCAGCAGGCTGAGCAGATGAAGGTCATGCAGTGGATGATGTACATCATGCCGCTGATGTTCTTCTTCATCTTCAACGACTACAGCTCTGGCTTGAACTTCTACTATTTCGTTTCGCTGTTCATGTCGGCAGCCATCATGTACACGCTGCGTAAGACGACGGACGATGCGAAACTGCTGGCCATTCTGGAAGCCAACTACCAGGCGAACAAGAACAATCCCAAGAAACAATCGGGACTGGCCGCACGTCTGGAAGCCATGCAGAAACAGGCTGAGGAAATGAAGAAACAAAGAAAATAAAAAACAGATAAAAATAAAGGGCGCCCCAATCGGACGCCCTTTGTTTTTACTATCTATTTCTTACTCTGCTTCTGCAGGTGCAGGGACAGGAGCACCGTTCTTATTCTTAGCCTTAGCAGCGAGTTCCTTCAGTTTGTCCTTACCCTTGAAGGCAAATACCCAAACAAGGAAGCCTGCCAGTACCAAGAGGCTGATGCCCAGCAACGGACGATAGAACAGCCATGCGATAGCAATGACGATGAGCGACCAGGCAATACCGATGATGCTGCATACGAGTCCGATGCCCCAGCCGAAGATGCCGGCAATGAAAGGAACAACCTTGAGGATGGTCTCGACGAAGCCGAAGATACCCTTCAAACCACCAATTACCATCAGCACACCAAGAATACGCAGAGCCCAAGTCCACATGCTGTTGGCATCCTGAGCGTCCTCGATAATCTCGTCGCCAGTCTTCTTACCCATCACGAGGGTCTGGAAACGCTTGCCGTTCTTGGCCTTGAAAGGCTTGAAGGTGTCGCCGTCGACAACAGCCATCACAGTAACCTTGGCAGGAACAACCTTCTCGAAGGTGATGCGGACGTCGCCCACCTCAGGAGAACCGGGAACGCGTCCAAAGTAAAGCACGTTGCTGGCCTGGTGGATATATTCAAGGTCCTTCTTGTTCTCAGCCTGAGCCATTGCATTGTTGATAGAGTCGTTGATAGCCTTCTGAGCATCGAGGGCTGCCTTGACAGAATCGGGAAGCAGGGCCTTGATGGAATCGGGAATGGCAGGCTGCTGAGCTGGCTGCTCGGTGGGCTGCTGAGTCTTCTGCACGCCATAGAAACGCTCGTAGGCAGTCTGGGTGTTGCGGTCGAACTGCTTCAGCAGGTCCTCGGCAATAGCCAAGTCGACGCCCTCGCGGGAAGAGATGCTGTGAATGAGGCTCTCGTTCAGTTTGTAAGCGCCCCACGATACGTTCTCGGCCCACTGCTCGTCGTCCTCGAAGGTGGCCAATACGGTGTTCTTATTCTGATAGGCGGGATCCTTGAACGAGGCAGACTCGATAGGACGGCTCACCCACTCCTTGGAATAGGTGTAGGTCGTGGTGGTCACTTCCTTACCACCCAACTTGTCCTCCTTCTGCTCAGTAGAATGCTCTACCCACTGGTAGTACTCTACCATGCGACGCAGCGAGATTGCCTTGGCACCAATGCCAAACTGAGCATCGGACAGGGAGTCCTCGGTGGTGGCAAGAGCGGTACCACAGATGAGTTCGCCCTCGAGAGAAGCGTCCTTCTTGTCGGGATTTGCCATCTCGACATAGGCGCTGCCGGCCTCTTCGAGCATCTTCTCAGTCTTCACGGCACGGCCTTCGTTCCACCAAAGCAGTGCTGTACCAGCAATGAACAGCAGGAATCCGCTGCCTATTGCCCTAAAAGAATTACCTACTCGGGTTCCATAACCCGTTGTCGTTGTTTCTGTATAAGCCATAATGTTTAATATTGATTGATAAAAAAGTTTTATTGGCTAGTTTATTCTTGATTTGCAACATTAGTCTCTAATGCGCTGCAAAGTTACGAAAAAGATTTGAAACCGCATCGCTTTGCAAATATTTTTTTACTTTTCAACATGAAAATCAGGGGGAACAGCTCCCCCTGATTCTTTGATTTCATGGTCTTCGCATTAGTAGAAATTGAAGAAATAGAAGATGGCCACGTGGCGCATATTCGTCATGTTCTTAGCCTTGCCTATAATGCTGCCACCCTTGCGGATGTTACCGTTGGACTCGACCTTACCGACGATACTGCCCTTGATGCGGACGTTGCCGTTGTCCTCAATGCGGCCTACGGTAGAACCCTTATACAAGACATCGCCGTTCGGACGCAGCGTACCCACATTGCTTCCACCGACATAAATGCTGCCGTTGGGACGAATCTGGCCCTTGTTCGAGCCGCCCACGAATACTGTACCGTCGCTCTTCAGTTTACCCACAATACTGCCGCCATGATAGAGGATGGTCTCGCCACCGCTTGACGAACCGCCACCGCTGGGCGTAGTAACAACGGTACGCTTCATGGTGTATCCGTCTAAGGGATTGTCCTTATTCTTACGCAACTCACGGAGCTTGTCGGTCTTGTAGAGTACGCCATAGACGCAGAAGGCAAGAATCTTGCTGTCCATAGGGGCACTGGTGCGGGCAATGGCGCTATTGAAAAGGCGCACGTTGCCAGTCTCGTTAATCTCACCCAGTTCTTCACCTTCCCACATCACGATGCCATTGGGCTTCACTTCCATGTTGTAGACATTGCCCGAAGAAACCATATTGCCCTTGATTTCTCCCTTCTGCTTGCCATCGTCGCCCATGATGGCACCGTCGTCCTGGAAGGTATAGGTGATGTGCTTGCCCTCGTTAGGACCATCCTTATGGATTGTAACAAGTTCGAACTCCTTACGGCTGGGATAGTAGGTACCAACCAGCTTATTGTCCATGCCATACAGCACTTCGATACCAGCAACATTACCGACCTGTTCATTAACAGTAGCCTCGGCCTGTTCCTTTACGGCATCCTTCACGTCAGCCTTTGCGTCGTTAACCTGCTTTTTCGCTTCCTTCTTGGCGGCATTCTTCGCCTTGTTCATCAGATTGCCGAACTGGGCATTTGCATTGTTGACTCCGCCCAGCATCAGGACTGCAACCACGAAGGTCTTAATTAATGTTGTTGTTTTCATCTCGTTTTAATGTTTAACGTTTATGTTTATTTGTTAGGACTTACGGTCCAGCTTTCTCCTTCTTTCACGATGTTGCCGTCCTTCTGCCAGTAGTGAGCCGAATAGACGCGCGTCACACCGTCACGGGCAATGTAGTGGCTCAGAATGCGGTGTTCCTCGCGGTCAATCTCAGGATTGAAAATATCGCGGAAGGTACCCTGACAGTAGAACTTACCATCCTCGGTATCATAGACCCATGCATCGTAATGCACAAAGGTCTGATCGCTGGCAGGCATCCGACCCAGACAAATCAACACATCAGTGTGTCCGTCGAAGTTCACGTCGGTCTCCCAAACATTGCCAAAGATCTCCAGCATATCCTGAGGATAGTCAAAACCTGTACGCTCGCCAACAGTCCTCGTCTTACCCTCGCTGTCGCGGATAATCACCTCGTATTTGGGCTCGCTGTCCATGTCGAAGGTGCGTACGCTAACGTCCCACTCTTCAGCGAGTCCCTGGCCGTCAGCAGCGGCTCCCATTTCTTCGCCTGCTGCTTCTGCTGAAGCGGTGGTGGTGTCGGCAGCAGTTGCAGCAACTGTTTCTTCTGAAATCACGGAGTCGGTGGTGTCGGCATTGGCTGTGGACTTGTTGCCACACGATGCCATAGCAACAGAAGCTACTGCGGTTATGGCCAGGCTGAATAATACTTTCTTCATAATTGTTTATTATTTAATATTTAATGATTAATGTCTATTTCCTATTCTCCATATATTTTCGAACGGCCTGGTCGATGCGCTGGTTGAGTCTACCCCCAACAACATCTTCCATCTTGAGCAGAACCTCCAGATAGTCCATCGCATAATCCAATGCTCTTAACTGTTGTTTCGTCTTTGCCATTCCAATGGGTTTTAAAAGCTGGTGCAAAGGTACGGCAAAAAACGCGAAACGTTGTTATCATTTCGCGTAGTTTTGTTATCATTTGGCGTAATATCGGGAAAATATGACGCCAAATAAAGAAAATGAGACAATTATTGCTGCTTTTCCAGATATTGTGTCGGCGTAATACCGAAAGTACGCTTAAAGGCTCGGGTGAAATTCGGCGTATCGTTGTAAGCACAAAGCATTGCCACTTCCGAAATGTTCATCTCAGGATGGTTGTCCAACAAATAGCAGGCACGGCGCATGCGGATGGTTTGGATAAACGACTGAGGCGTCTCGTCAGTAAGTGCCGCCAGTCGTTGGCGGAACTGGAAGAGGCTAAGCCCCAAACGTTCGGCCACATGGTTGGCATCTATCTGACCCGTCAAGATCAATTCGTTGATGACATTGATGGTCTTCGACAGAAACTCGTTATCGGTGGCATTCAATTCCTCACCTTCGTCATGATTGTTGGTAGCAAGAACATTGTCGTATTGTTCGTTCAGAATGTCATACTTCTCGCGCAACTCCTTGATACGCTCCGAGAGCTCGGCATTGATGCGAATCTGTTTCTGATGGCGATAGCGCATGAAGAGCCATACTGCTATGGCAAGAACGACAGCAACAACGGCAGCCACGATGGCCCACCACTTAGCCTGACGCTGCTCATGATTTTCAATCTGAAGCCAGTCGTTACCGAATTCGGCATTGTATTTAGCCAACTTATCGGCTGACACATTATTATATATAGAGTCCTTCAGGTCGTTAAAACGGTCCAGCTGGAGCTTAGCTTCGTCGGGGTTCTCTTTCCAAAGGCTCTCGTAGAGTCCGCGACGGGCGTGCACCTCGTTATAGGGGTCGCCCAACTGTTGGAAGATGTCGGCAGCCTCGCGGTAATACGGAATGGCCTCCTGTTCGCGATGCTGCGACAGCAGGGCCATACCCAGTTTATTGAGAGCAATGCCCAGCGACTGACGGTCGGGGGTCTGACACAGGAAGGGAACAACTTCCTTCAGCGTCTTCTCGGCCTCCTGATAGTGGTGAAGTCCTATAAGCACAGAGGCTTTCTGGGCAAGACGTACCATTGCACGGGGTTCGTTGCCGGACTGTTTGTCTATCTCGTAGGCTTTTTCAATAAAAGGCAGAGCCTTCTGGTCGTCGCCCTGAGCGTGATACACCTCGGAAGCCATAGCCTGCAGAATGGCCATACGACCTGGATTATTGGCTTTTTCTGCCATCTCGATGCCTTTCAGAACGTATTTCTCGGCCTCCTTGGGTTGATTGGCACCCATATAGATGGCAGCGAGAGTATTCAGACTCGACGACATCACATCGGGATCGCCCGTTTTTTCGTCGAGAGAATAGCACTGCTTGGCGTACTTGGCAGCCTTTTCATAGTCAGACAAGCGGATATTGATGACTGCCAACAGATTTAACACGTCGGCCTCTATTTCCGTACCTTTTGACAAAGGAAGAGCCTCTTGGGCGCAAGACAGCGCCTGCTGGTATTGTTGAACGGCATAAAGGCTATCGGCCTCGGCCAGAAGTTGTTCCGACTTGTTTTCGCCCGTAGCGCTAAAACACACGCCAAGGGCAGAAAGGAGGAGAAAAAAACGCACTTTCGTCATTTGTTGTTCAATTTTTGCATGCAAAGATACTAAGAATTTAAGAAATATTTGTATCTTTGCAGTCAAAATTCAAAAACGACAAGGAAATGAAGATAGGTTTTGACAACGAAAAGTATCTGAAGATACAGTCAGAGCACATTCGTGAACGTATTGCCCAGTTTGACGGTAAACTCTATATGGAGCTGGGCGGAAAACTATTTGACGACCATCATGCATCGCGTGTATTACCTGGATTCAAACCTGACTCCAAATTGCGCATGCTGGCCCAGTTACGTGACAGCATCGAGATAATCATTGTGGTAAGCGCAGAGGATATCGAGAGGAACAAGGTTCGTGCCGATCTCGGTATTACTTACGACGAGGACGTGCTCCGTCTGCGTGACGAGTTTATGAGCCGCGACTTCATGGTGGGCAGTGTCGTCATTACACACTACGATGGCCAGAAAACCGCCGACCAGTTCCGCCACCGTCTGGAGCGCATGGGTATCAAGTCGTATGTCCACTACCCCATCGACGGCTATCCCCACAACGTTGAGCTGATAGCCTCCGACGAAGGTTTTGGCAAAAATGACTATGTAGAGACTTCACGCGAGCTCGTTATCGTTACCGCCCCAGGACCTGGCAGCGGCAAGATGGCCACCTGTCTCTCACAGCTTTATAACGAAAATAAGCGTGGCGTCCGTGCGGGATATGCTAAATTCGAAACATTCCCCGTATGGAGCCTGCCACTGAAGCACCCCGTAAATATTGCCTATGAGGCTGCTACAGCCGACTTGAACGATGTCAACATGATTGACCCCTTCCATTTGGAAGCATACGGAAAAACGGCTGTTAACTATAATCGCGACGTCGAGATATTCCCCGTACTGAATGCCCTCTTTGAAGGTATCTACGGCGAGAATCCCTACAAGAGTCCTACAGATATGGGCGTCAACATGATTGGATTCTGCATCTCCGATGATGAGGTTTGCTGCAAAGCATCAAAAGACGAGATTATCCGTCGCTTTTATGCTGCTACCAACAAACTGGCTGACGGTGCAGACAACGAGAATGAGGTTAGCAAGATTCGTCTACTGTTCAATCAGGCGAAGATTACTACAGCTTTCCGTCCCGTTACCACTGCGGCCTACGAAAAGCAGTTGGAGAGCGGACATACGGCTGCCGCCATTGAACTGGAGGATGGTACCATCATCACCGCCAAGTCCTCACCGTTGCTGGGATGTTCGGCAGCGCTGCTTCTCAATGCCACCAAACATCTGGCAGGTATCGATCATGAGGCAAAATTGATTCCCCAAAGTCTTATAGAACCCGTTCAGAAGACAAAGACCGAATATCTCGGAGCCAAGAACCCCAGACTGCATACCGACGAGGTATTGGTTGCCTTAAGTGTTGTATCACAATACGATGAGAACTGCCGACATGCCCTTGAGCAACTTCCCTTGTTACGAGATTGTCAGGTACACTCGACGGTAATGCTATCGGAAGTGGACCGCAAAATCTTCAAAAAACTGGGCTGTGGCTTGACCTGTGATCCTGTCAGGAAGAAATAAAGAAACATCAGAATATCGGAATAACGGAATAACGGAATAACGGAATAACGAAATACCGAAATACCAAAATATCGAAAAAGGGAACCCTCAAAGGGATTCCCTTTTCTATTATTTCAGTTCTTCTCTAAAGAACTTCACGCATTGTCGGAACAGATGGTTGCGCGTATTCCCGCCATAAATACTGTGGTTGCGGTTGGTATATACCAGCTGACGGAAATCCTTGTCGGCCTGTACCAATGCTTCTGTATATTCTGCCGTATTGCGGAAGTGAACATTATCATCAGCCATACCGTGACAAAGCAGTAGTGACCCGTGCAATTTTGCTGCACGGCTAATCGGACAATCGTCATAGCCTTCGCCATTCTCCTTTGGAGTGCGCATGAATCGTTCTGTATAGACACTATCATAGAAACGCCACGAGGTGGGAGGAGCTATGGCAATGCCAGCACGGAACACTTCCCTACCCTCAGACATGGCCATCAGCGTGTTGAAACCGCCGAAGCTCCAACCCCAGATGGCGATGCGTTCCTTATCGACATACGCCTGCTGACATAACCAGAGAGCTGTCTCTACCTGGTCTCGTGCTTCAAGTTGTCCCAGCTTCAGATAGGTACATTTCTCAAAATCAGCACCTCGTCCACCGGTACCGCGATTGTCAACGCAAACACAGAGGAATCCCTGCTGACAAAGATATTGCTCCAAGATAGCTCCCTGACCAGACATACCGATATTCCAACGATCTGCAACCTGCTGATTACCAGGGCCACCATACTGATACATAATAACAGGATAGCGTTTCGACGCATCAAAATTGGCAGGTTTTATAAGCCAACCATTCAGTTGGATACCCTCTGACGTAGTAAAGGTAAATAGTTCGCGCTTGCCCAACGGGTAGCCTGCAAGTTTTTGCTGTAATTGTTTGTTGTCAATCAGCGTGGTCAAAACCTTTCCGGAATTGTTGCAAAGAGAATAGACTGGCGGTGTATCGATATTACTCCATGTATGGATGAAATATCTGAAGTCCGTACTAAAAATAGCCGTATTCCACCCTGCCTTGGGGGTCAGACACTCACGCTTACCGTTCTGATGTGCTATCCACACTCGTTGGTCAGTAGCACCATTCTCGTGGGAAGCATAGTAGACATTACCTGTCTGCTCATCATAACCATATACATCACTAACCTCATACTGGCCGTCGTCCACCTGACGCAGTAACTGACCATTATGATTGTAAAGATACAGATGCATCCATCCTGAACGGTCGCTGGGAACGAGTATGTGGCGATCTGTTATCTGAATACCATCCATCGTCTCTTCTCGAACGTACTTGTTAACCTTCTCCTCAATGATCTGCTTACAAACTGTTGACAAGGGGTTACACATAAAAATACGTAGGCAGTCCTGATGACGGTTCAGTGTATATACAGCCACCTGCTGTGGCTGATTGGTCATTTTCAGACGAGGAACATAATCCTCAGCGCCAAGTGGCAACTGCAACTGACGTGTCTGACGGCTACTGATGTCGAAACTCCAAACTGTCACCTTCGAATTCTCCTCACCGGCAATAGGATATTTATAGGTGTAAGCACCAGGATAGTCAGTAAATTCCTGACGTTCTGGCTTCAAGCCCTTAAACAAAGGCATAGAGAATTCCTTCACGGCCTTCTCGTCGTAACGCACCCACACCAATTGTTTGCTGTCGGCAGTGAATACCATCGAGCGGGCCAGGCCAAACTCCTCTTCATTGACCCAATCAGGAATACCATTGATGACTTCATTACGCTTCCCGTCTTTCGTAATTTGCACTTCCGCATTATCATATAACAACTTGATTATAAAGATGTTATTATCTCTTACAAAAGCTATCTGAAGACCATCAGGAGAGAACAAAGGCGTTTGTTGGGGCCCATTCTCCGACAAAGGAGCCAAACGGTCATTGCGAACCGTATAGATGTAATAGTTGGCGGTAAACGAATGACGATAGATACGCTTTGACTGGGTTTGGATAAGCAGACGCTGTCCATCAGGACTGACGATATAGTCCTCTATTTCATCTATCGTCGCACCTTTAGCTGTTTTCAAATCAAACAGTACACCAACCTGTTTACCCGTCTTGAACGAGTACTGCTCGATGCGCTGGCCGTCACTACTTAACTGTGCATACGACTCCCCATCACTCAAGGGCTTTACTGCGGCCATTGACTCACCACGAAATACTCCTTTCGTAATGTCCTTCAAATCTAAATTCTGAGCAGGAACATACCCAATGCCCAACAAAGCCATTACACAGAGTGATAATAGTTTTTTCATCATCGTTCTCATCATATTTCTATCTTTTATTCATATATAATCTCACTGCTTCTTCTATGCTCTCCGATTTCATCATTTCCTTAATCTCAGGCATCTTCAACGCCTCTTTCAAATCATCTTCACAGACTGTCAGACGAACCCTTCCTAGCACACCGATAGAGATGGGGAGAAACATTTCCTGATACATCAGCACACCCACAGTATAAAATGTATGGTCATGCACTAACAGATTCTTCGACAAATAGTCATCAAGCATATTCAAGGTCGTCATCGTACCCATCGTAGCAAATTCAACAGTCTGTGGATTCTCGAGCAATTCGCAGTCTACTACATTCGCAACAGCGATTTTAACGGCATTGTAATGTTCAGACCTATCTGGTTTTGTCATAGTCAGAACTAAGAGTCCGACTACAACAACACACAAGATTATAAGTATTACTTTCTTCATATTCGTAATTTCACTCGCAAAATTACGAAAAGTTGAGCGCAAAACAAAGAAACTCGTTTCTTTTTTGGCCGAGACGGAGTAATTTCGCTATTTTGATAGCAAAATTACGAAAAATTGAGAGAAAAACAAAAAAATAGTCCCATAATCTTTCGACTACAGGACTATTCTCTTGAAAAAGTGGCGGCCTCCTACTCTCCCGCATTGCATTGCAGTACCATCGGCGCAGGCGGGCTTAACTTCTCTGTTCGGAATGGGAAGAGGTGGGACCCCGCCGCAA
>JAEEGH010009081.1_pt1 | contig 23287 bp, 19 predicted proteins | sample 9134181 | NCBI WGS metagenome assembly JAEEGH01 (sample SAMN16246544, study PRJNA631951) | gut metagenome | biome: gut microbiome; feature: rumen; material: DP-attached | host: Bos | place: Iran: Karaj | collected 2018-10
TCCGGTAATGCATCCGTGCGTAATCGGGGTCGGCAAAGCGCGCTTCCGTGCGGAAGGTATACGTGTTCAGCCAATCCAGAAGCGGCAGATCCATGCCCATGCCGAGCATCGGGTACTGCGGCGCATGCAGGTGCATATCGCAGAACGACTGCAGGATCAGCGCATCGCCGTAATCGGCAAGCTGCCCGCCTTTGAACCGCTCGGGCAGCGTTTCAAAAACGCCCTCGATCACACCGTCGGCGTTCAGAACGATGTAGCCGCTTTTGACCGTATCCAGCTCGCCGAGCACCGGCACGGTCAGGATGTTGCCGTGCAGCACGGTACAGTGCGTTTTCTCCCCGGCGCGCGTGTCGATATCGTCCAGTTCTTTCCGAGGCGTTTCGACCGTCACAAGCCGGTCGCGGTGCTTCGCGATGACCTGTGAGCCGCCGACGTCGCCGGTGATCTGAAGCAGCTCCGGAAAGAGATCCTTCGGGAACAGCACCGGATTGCCGCGTCTGCCGTTTGCGACCGGCGCGACGATGCGCGTGGGGTCCTTCCTGAACGCGTCCAGAAGCGCGTCAACCGTTTTTTCGCTCACGCGGGGCTGATCCCCCACCGCGTACAGGATCCCGTCCGGATCGCTTTCCAGAGCGTTCTCCGTGCCGATCACGACGCTCGAAGCAATGCCGCGCTCGGGGTCCGGGTTCTCCGCCGTACGGTACCCCATGCGCTCCGCAGCCATGCGGCGTTCCTCCGCCCCCGCTTTCAGAACGACGGTGCGGGAAACGAACCGGTCTCTCATCCGGTCGTAGAGCTCCAGCGCGTGCAGGAGCATCGGCTTTCCGTCGATCGGGTATGCGAGCTTGTCGCTGCCGAAGCGCTTGCTGCTGCCGGCAGCCGTTAAAACCAGAGCGATCTTCATTTTCTGTACCTTTCCGAGGGCTTGCGGAACACGAACCGTCCGCGGTTCGGCAGAACGAGCGCGCCGTTTTCCACGACGGGCTCGCCGTTCAGGATCACGTCGCGCGTGCGTCCCGAGACCTCCATGCCCTCATACGGCGAATTGTCGCACGCGTGCAGGTTCGTTTTCCACGAGATCGTATGCCTGTCGTTCGGATCGAAGATCACGATATCCGCGTCGCTTCCGACGCGCAGTACGCCCTTTTGCGGGTACATGCCGAACAGCCGCGCCGCGCGTTCGCTCAAAAGAAGCGCCATCTGCTCGAGCGTGATCGCGCCGGTCTCGACCGCGTAGGTATAGACCAGCTCCGCGCGGTTCTGCACGCCCGCGCCGCCGTTCGGGATCTTCGAAAAATCATCCTTTCCCAGCGCCTTTTGCCGCATTGTAAACGAGCAATGATCCGTTCCGATAAAGTCAATATCCTTTTTGCGCATGCCGTCGAGGATCGCCGCGCGGTCTTTTGCCTCGCGAAGCGGCGGCGACATGACGAACTTCGCGCCGTCAGGATCGGCATAGCGTTTTACGTCGAGCGTAAAGTACTGCGGACACGTTTCGGCATAGACTTCCACGCCGCGCTTCCGCGCCGCGCGCACCTCTTCGAGTCCGTCCGCGGTGGACAGATGCACCACCCACGCGGGATTGCGGGAAAGCTCCGCGATGCGCATCAGCCGCGCCACGCCCTCCGCTTCGACCGCCTGCGGCCGCGTGACCGGATGCGCGGTCGGATCGAGGTGTCCCTTTGCCTTCTCCTCCGCGATGCGCGCCTGCAGAACGTCGTAGTTTTCGCAATGCACGCCGATGACGCCGCCGCGCGCGCCGATGAACTTCTGCGCGTCGTAGATCTGCCCGTCGTTGACCTTCATCGCGTCGTACACCATATACATTTTGAACGAGCTGACGCCCGCCCTGAACATGTCGTCGACCTCGGCTTTACGCGCGTCGTTCCACTCGGACACCGCCATGTGGAAGCCGTAGTTGCAGGAACTCTTTTCGGCTTTCTTATGCCACAATTCGAGCGCGTCGTGCATCGTCATGCCGTGATCCTGTGTTGCAAAGTCGAGCACCGTGGTCGTGCCGCCGACGACCGCCGCCCTGGTTCCGGTCTCGAAATCGTCCGCGGTCACGGTCACGCCCAGATCGAGGTCGAAATGCGTGTGCGTGTCGATGAATCCGGCAAAAACATAACAGCCGGACGCGTCGATCACACGGTCCGCTTTTGCGTCGATATGCACCGCGATCTTTGCGATCTTTCCGTCCTCGATGAGCATATCCGCCTGTTTTCTTCCCGTCGATTTCACGATCGTTCCGTTTTTGATCAGGATCCGCATAATGACCGCCTCCGCACAGATTTTTACGAATATTATATTATCACATCCGTGCTGCTTTCGCAAGCGCATTGCAAAGAAAAGAGGTTCCCCCGCCGTTTCGGGAAGAACCTCTTTCGGTTTCGCGGTTGTTATGCTTCCGGAATATCGATCTGTATGATGATCAGTTCGCCTTCGAAACGGGTTCCGTCGCAGCGGTAAACGCCGTGATCGATCGATCCGTCCTGCATCGCGACGTCAACGACATACACCGTTCCCGGCTGAAGCTCCACCGGCATATCGGGAATACAGATGAATCTGTCGCCGTCTTCATCCTGTTTTGCGGAATAGGGCGCAAGGTCCTCGAACGCGTTTTCCACGCTCCAGACTTCCAGATACCGGACCCCCAGCGTCGGCGCATATGTTTCGAGATTGATCGTTCCGTAATAGTCGCAGTCATATTCCTTTCCGGCAATTACCATACGGTCCGTCCGGATCGGATCGCCGTACCGCAGGTTTTTGACATGCAGCCGATCCCCGTACCGCGCGGCAAGCTGCTTTGCCATGCTGTCGACCTCTCCGGAAGAGTCCATGGCGTCAATATCCGTATGCTGCCAGCCGTAGATCCCCATAATATCCCTGTCGGCGAGCCGGTCGAATTCCCGGATAAAGTTTTCCGCCATGCAGTTTTCCCGGTAAGCGTACCGATGGAGACTGTAGAACTTCTTTCCCTGTTCGATAATTTCCTTCGCGCGGGCATACTCCTCCGAATCCTCCCTGCCCGCCTCCTTCAGCATATCGAGATAGCGCGCGCCGATGGTATCATACTGATGCCCGACGTCCGTTCCGTGAAAGACGGTTTCCGGATAATCCTGTTTGATCTGCCTGAAAAAGCCGAGATAGTCCGTCGAAAACGCCAGGGTCCCGATCCAATCCCAATAGATACCCTCCAGAATCCGATCCGAATCCTCATGCATCCAGATGTTCAGCAGTTCCGCCGTGTAGTACGGCATCTCAATGAACAGATCCCGGTTGCCTTCTGCATAGAATTCGCCCCAGATCTCGAGCTCTTTATTCAAAAACACGGGATTGGAATGCTCTTCCCCGTATAAGAAGATCTGTCCCTTTGACGGTTCCGGCGCGGGCGTCTCCTCGATTTTGGGTTCCGGCGTTTCCTCGATTTCCGTTGCCGGCGTCTCCTGTGCTGGCGCGGCCGTTGTCGCAAAGGAAGGGTTCGCTTCCGTCTCCTTCGGCGCGGTGCAGGCTGAAAGCAGCAGGCAGAAGATCAGCAGAATCACAATTCGTTTTTTCATGGAAATGCTCCTTTACCGTTCTTTTGATCGGAAACAGACGCAGATCTCTTTTCAGTCCGTTTTCTGTTTCCGAATCCATTATAATACAGCGGACGCGTGTATTCAACCGTGCTCTGTCCGAAATACCGCCTTTCATTTCGCCCGATTCCCGGCATCAGAACCGTCGGAAGCGGAACGCACTGCCCCGTCCGCATAAAAAAGCACCCGCCTCGGACAGAGGCGGGTAATGTGTTTGAGACGATTATCTCTTGGAGAACTGGGGTGCGCGGCGGGCTGCATGCAGACCGTACTTTTTGCGCTCCTTCATTCTCGGATCGCGGGTAAGGAATCCCGCTTTCTTCAGCGTGCCGCGAAGCTCCGGATCGGCGGAGAGCAGCGCGCGGGAGATGCCGTGACGGATCGCGCCCGCCTGGCCGGTCGTACCGCCGCCGTAGACGTTCACGTTCACATCGTATTTTTCGGAAAGGTTCGTCAGAACCAGGGGCGCACGGACGATCATCTTGAGGGTTTCGAGACCGAAATACTCGTCGATGTCACGCTTGTTGATCGTGATGTTGCCGCTGCCGGGGAGAAGACGAACGCGCGCGACGGACTTCTTGCGTCTGCCGGTGCCGATATAAGCGATCTTTGCCATAGTCGTTCTCCTTTCCGATTACTTGAGCTCCAGCATTTCGGGCTGCTGTGCTTCGTGATTGTGGTTCGGACCTGCGTAGACGCGAAGCTTCTTGAGCATCTTGTCGCCCAGCGGGCCTTTCGGCATCATGCGGCGGATGGATTCGTAAACCGCAAACTCCGGCTTGGTCTGAAGCAGGGTGCGATAGTTGACTTCCTTGATTCCGCCCGGGAAACCGGTGTGACGGATGTAGGTCTTCTGATCGAGCTTTCTGCCGGTCAGACGGACTTTCTCAGCATTGATGACGATCACATGATCACCGCAATCAACGTGAGGCGTAAAGATGGGCTTATGCTTACCGCGAAGGATCGCAGCGACCTGGCTGGACAGACGGCCAAGAACCATGTCCGTCGCATCCACGACATACCAGCTGCGCTCAACGGTTTCGCCCTTTGCCATATAAGACTTCATGGCGATTCCTCCAATATATAAATTTGTTAAATCTTTGCTGCATTGCGGCGTCCTGTTGTCGGGGCTGTGACACATTTCCACCCAATGGCACATCGAATATACTAACAAAACAAGTCAAGTCTGTCAAGCAAAATTTTCAGGTTTTTTCGATATATTTTAAGAATGTGTGCCGCGGTCCCCCTCTTTTGACCGACTCGCGCCGATACGGCGCGGCATTGCCACGCGCGGGCGCGTGTGATATACTGATAAGGAACAGATCAGAAAAGATAATATATTATCCGATTGCTGTAACGAAATGCGCTGCACCGACATTTACGATGCAGAAAGGAGGTGAGCGAGTGATGGATCTGGAAGCCGTCTACCGGGAGCATTCCGCTTCCGTATACCGATTTCTGTACGCAAAAACCGGAAGCGCAGAGCTTGCGGAAGAGCTGACGCAGGAAACGTTCTATCAGGCGGTCAAGTGCATCGACCGTTTCGACGGATCCTCAAAGATCACGACATTCCTGTTCGGCATTGCGAAGAATGTCTGGCTCAACGAATACCGCAGAAGGAAAAAGGCGCCTGTCCCTCTGCCGGAAACCGAAACCGTCACCGCACCTTCCGCCGAAAGCGACGTCCTCGCCAGAATGGGTCGCGAGGATATCCTGAGATCCATCCACCGCATCCCCGATCCGGGGCGGGAAGTCCTCTATCTTCGCCTGCTCGGCTCCCTCTCGTTTTCCGAGATCGGCTCCATTCTCGGGCAGACGGAAAACTGGGCCCGCGTTACCTACTATCGTGTCAAACAGCAATTGATTAAGGAGATTGAAAGTCATGAAAACGAAACTGAATTGTGAAATCGTAAAGGATCTGCTTCCTTCCTATATCGATCATCTGACCTCGGCCGCGGCCACCGAAGCAGTAACATCGCATCTGTCCGAATGCGAGAACTGCCGCAGGGTCTATCGCGAGATGACGAACACCGAACCGCCGATTGCGGAGCAGCCGGAGATTGACTATCTCAAGAAGGTCCGCAATTCCCGCCGCCGCATCCGCAACGTTGCAATCATTGCTGCTTCCGGCGTGCTTGTACTCGGTCTCGTCGCCGTGTTCATCACGACACGTTCCAAAAAGAAAGCAGAGGCGGACGCGCAGACGATCACCGAGCTTGAACAGCAGATCGAGCTGCCCACCGTTCTCTATGACGCGGAGACCAAGGCGCTGGTGATCACCGGCGCGGACCGCTACGACGAGATGGTGATTCCCGATGAAGCCGAAGAAGCGCAGACGCTCGACGTGCAGGACGATCAGTTCCATATGTCCGTCTACATCCCGCTGCTGCAAAACGGCAATGAACCGCTCAAGACCTACCTTCCCTCTTACATCGATCGAACCGACAGAAGCATCCGCTTCCTCCGTTCCTATCTCAAAGAAAACGCGCCGGGTGTTTATCCGTCCGACCGTGCGGACAAGATGGTGGAGATCAGCATCCGCAATGACAACCGGCTTGCCTATCGCAATGAGGCGGATCGTATTTTGCTGAACCTTGACGATTATTACTGGCACCGTGAGGAATTATACCTGTTTGCACTGATGGACACCGACCGCTTCGGTTGGGAGCAGTTGGGATATGCATGGTATGTCGGTTCGGCTCTCGATCCGTATTCCGAGCTGCTCCGGATCAGCAAGTTCGACGATACGCTTCCCTATTCTGAACTGTGTGTAAATGCAGGCATCGATTTCGAACAGTTCACCCCTGCAGATCTGAGCACGGTCAACGACGCGATCGCCCGTGTCATCATCGACCGCGGCCTGACCGGTTGGGGCACCGCGTATGAGAGCATCGCTCTGAGCCGCACCGCTTTGTACCAGGTGGGAACCGCAAGTTTCATCACGCAGGATATCAAGATGAGCGTACTCTCTGCCGAATCGTTCGTCGCCTGGCTTGACAGACAGTACGGTTTTGAACCGCTCACCGCGTTCTGTTTCGGTCAAAAGACCTTCGATGAAGCGTTCGGCACCGACTTTGACACGGCGTTCAACGGGTGGCTGGCATGGCTCGTCGAAACGTATCCGATGAATTGAATGAAAAATTCAGCTGCCCGAGGGAACATTCCCTCGGGTATTTTTTTTGCGTTTTCTGCGCACAATAGACGCATCAAATTCATTTCGGAGGTTCTATGCCGCAACATACCGTTATCTATCCGATCTGCCCGCACGGCTGCGGCGGCGAAAAGCTGCCCGCAGACCGCGAAACGAGAGCCCCGGAGCGCAAAGAGAAAGGCGTCCGCCCGTGAAACAGCCGTTCGACGCAGAAGCGTATCAAAAAGAAGTCGCGCGCCGTGCGCCGAAAAGCCCCGCCCTTTTGCAGTGCCTCAAGGCGTTCCTCGTCGGCGGTCTCATCTGCGTGCTCGGGCAGGGCATTCATGATCTTACGCTTCTCATTCCGCTTTCGGATCAGGATGCTTCGACCGTGAGCTCGATGACGCTGATCTTCCTCACCGCGCTGCTGACCGGGCTCGGCGTGTTTGACCGCATTGCGTCGTTTGCTGGCGCAGGCACGGTCGTTCCGATCACAGGCTTTGCAAATTCGATCGCCGCGCCCGCCATGGAATACCGTCCCGAAGGCTTCGTCCTCGGCGTCGGCGCCAAGCTCTTTACGATCGCGGGACCGGTCCTCGTCTACGGGATCGGCGCTTCGATCCTCGTCGGGCTTCTTTCCCTGCTGTTCTGAATCGACTCTCTGTGAACCGGAAGCTGTCCCGCTGAACTGCAGGGCGGTCGCCGTGCAACAAAAAGCGGGATCGCTCCCGCTTTTTGTTGCTTCGGTTTATCGCAGCGCTTTCAGCCGTTCGATCTCGCGGCGGACGTAATCGACCGTCTCGCCGCTTGCCGTGTTGCAGTCTTCTTTGAGGATCACGATCTCGCGTTCAAGCGCTTCAACGCCGCGCATCGGATCTCCCATGCGCTCGCACACCTGCGCGATCGCTTCCAGCGCGTCCACCATCCGCGGCGGCTTCTGGATCTCCATCGCCTTTTCGTACATGGCGATCGCCTGCTCGAATTGTCCCGCGCGAGCGTACACGTCGCCCATGGACAGCCAGGTCATCCACTCCTCCGGGTACTGTTCACACATGCGGCTCCAAAGCTGCATGGCAAGGTCCCGGTTCCCTGCGAACCATTCGATATTGCCCTCATAGAGCGGCACGCGGAAGGTCATCTCATACTTCGCCATGGTTTTGACCGCTTCGCGCGCCTCGTCGAAGCGCTGATCCTCGATCAGAAGATCCATCAGATACAGATACGCACGGGACGCGTCCGGATGCGCCTTCAGATGCGCCTTCCAGAACTCGATCCCCCTGTGATGCGTCCAGCAGTACCAGTCCGAAGCGCGCCCGCCCATTGCCTGATCCAGTTCGCCGTACGCGATGCGGTTGTAGGGATCGCGGCGGATCGCTTCCTTTGCGGCAAGCTCGGCGCGTTCCCTGCACTGCCCGGCAAGGTGGTTCTCCATGTCGGCAAGCAGGGCGTACGGCTTCGGGTTATCGGGCTCCCTCATGCCCTTTTCGATCAGAAACCGCCGCTCGGTCTCGACGACTGCGGGATCAAACACCTTAACGTCCCAGATCATGTTCTGAATACGGTCCATGCGCGTGTCGTCACTCAGCGCAAACAGCGCGTCGATCGTCACGCCGAAATATGCGGAGATCTCCGGCAGCAGGGACATATCCGGCAGCGTTTCGCCGCGTTCCCAGCGGCTGATCGCCTGTCCGGTCACACCGAGCTTTTCTGCGACGGTCTCCTGCGTGAGCCCGCGCGCGGTGCGAAGCTCCTTAAACTGTTTTCCAAATTCCATTGTTTTGTCCTCCTGTTTTGTTCTGTTCACAGGATAGCAAAACGGCGCCGCCATTTACAGCGCGCCGTGCAACAATCGATTCAACCGTTTGTTGGATCATCCGCCGATCATGACGCCGACGTCGCCCAACAGAAGGAGACGCAAAACGCCAACAAGAATGAGGTGTGCGGGGTAGTAGATATAGAAGAGCCACTTCATCCCTCTCCAGCTTCCCCGCTGCCCGTTATAGAGCCGCAGAAGCGGGATCGACAGCGCCGTCATAAGCTGCAGAATGCCGTACACCTTGTCGATGCAGAAGAAATAGACGATCGCGTACGCCGCCGTCCAGACCATCATCCAGATCATGCGCTGCGCAAAGGATTCGCGCTTTCCCCACAGATACAGGATCGCCATGACCGCGATACAGCTCCAGTCCGACGAAAAACTGACCGCAAGGATCGGCACGAGCATCAGGAATTTCAGCCACGTTTTGACCCCGGAATCAAACAGCCGGATCGTCATGAGTCCCCAGAACAGCGACCAGATGACGCTTGTCTGGTTGAAGACGCTCTTCACGAACGGCAGGAATGAAATGCCGAACGCAAAGCAGTAGGCAAAGTGCGATACGAGCGCAAACAGCAGCAGACGCAGCGCGTATTTTTTGAAATCATGCGTATGCAGGTAGCCTTCCGCAATGAAGAACCACATGATCGGCGCGGTGATGCGTCCGATCGCGTGCAGGGCAAGAAGCCACCACATGTGCTGATATCCCGGGAACAGGATCCACAGTACATGGTCAAGCGTCATCGCCGCGATCGCGATCAGCTTCAGCGCGTTGCCGGTCAATCCGCATTTTTTCTCTGTTTCCACCGGTCTTCCTCTTTTCCATTTCCGTTTCGCAGGATCAGGTCTCAGAAATCGTGACGGAACCCGTCATGCGTCGTCGGTTCATTCGGTGAAGGCACATTCTCACTGTAGCCGAACATCACGGCGTCGTACCACGGACGCTGCGTATCGGTCTCACCCTTCTTGTAATGACGGTTCAGCGCCTCACCCATGAACACGACACCAACCGATGACCCGCCGTCCAAATTGAACGCAACGGTGCAGCCGTATTCCACAAACATACTTGCGAAATATTCCAGCGAAATACTGTAGGAAAATCCCGGCTGCCGTCCTTCGGTCGCGATGGCGATCCAATGTCCCGGTTCGATCATGCCGAGCCCGCAGCGCGGATTGGCATGGCTGACACGTCCTTTGTAGTGTTCTTCCGCCACTTTTCCGTCTACCACGAGGATCGGACCGAACCCGTAGGTATCCCGAACTCCGTGATCCATCAACACGCGCTCCGAGCATTGTCCCCGCTGGATTACGCTGAGCGACATATCGTTCTCGATGACGAGCGTCGCAGCCTGGTTGAAGTTGCAGTAAAGAACGCCTTTCCTGAGCAGACAGCCTTTTTCTTCCCTCTCGTCCCTGTCAAGGTTGTCGCCGGTGATTGCAAAGACCGCTTTTTCAAGCCGTGCATACTTCCACGGGTCAATGAAATCCCGCAGTCCCGAACGATAGCTCGAATAATCGCGCATGCGGATATCGGCTACATAGTAGATGAGCGGACGTTCCTTCCCGTTTTCGTCAAACGTGGTGTGGATCTCCTTCACATCGATGGCAAGCGCATTGTTCTTATACCACCAGTGTCCGTTGTCGAAGTCCAGCTCGTATTCCTCGCCGTCGCCCTGCAGATAGTATTCGTCGTCCGGACGCGCCGTCGGCGCGGGCGTCGGCTCCGGCGTCGGCTCCTCAGTCGGTTCCGGCGTCGGCGCTTCGGTCGGTTCCGGCGTGACCGTTTTTTCCGTCGGCTTTGCCGTTACTTCATGGACGGGTTCTTCCGTCGGCGCTTCGGTCGGTTTTTCCGTCGCTGTGACCGCCGCCGCTTTCTGCTGATCGGCTTTCTTTTTTTGGTCCATCAGCAGGAATCCGGAGATCAGCAGTCCTGCGATCAGCAGAATCAGACAGATCAGGATCCTTGCTCTTGAATGCTTTGACAGCAGGAAAAACGCCGCTGCCGCGATTGCAAGTCCGATCACCGCAGGCAGCCACCAAAGCGGCGTCTTCTGCACCGGATCGGCGTGTTCCGAAGACTGTTCCGAAACGGGCTCCTCCGTCGCTTTGACCGTCGGCTCCACGACAGACTCGCTCGTCGCTTCCTCGGTCGGTTCCGGCGTCGGTTCCTCGGTCGGTTCCGGCGTCGGTTCTGCCGTGGGAACAGGTGTCGGCGTCAGATCCCGGTAATTCTCGAACGCATCCGTCGAAAGATTCTCCAGAAGATCGTCCCCTTGATCCTCTCCGACCGCGCTCTTCTCAAGCTTGAACCGAACATCGCCCGGCAGCTTTCTCCGGTAAACCTGCTCTTCCAGATAATTCTTATACAGCGATTCGGCAAACGCCGCGACGCTGATCTTGTCATACGCATACAAGGGCTGTTCGCCCGAAACGACCGTCTCGCCGGAATCGGAAAGCGTATACAGTTTGCTGACGGTAAACGGTTCAACCCCCTTCGTAAACGAATTTTCCGTCTCCGCGTTATCTACGGCATTGACAACCTCCTGCGCAATAAAGCCATCCATAAAGCGATCGCCCTCCGACGCCGGATCAAGTGTGATCACGATCTTCGGGCGATAGCTGCAGATCTGGTTGACCAGCAGTTTTGTCAGCTGTTCCCGCTCCGTTTTGAGCACATAATACGCTTCAAATTCGTTTCTGATCGTTTTTGCAAGCGTTTTCCCGAAGGCGGGCATTCGTTTGACCCCCATCTGCCGGAGCACCTGAAGACACTGCGTCGACTTAAACCCGTCTGCCGCCATCATATAGATGATCTGCGCGGACAGTCCGTGCTCACCGCACAGCAAAGGCAATACGCCGCCGAGCTTTTCAAGCTCGTCGCCGGGCGCGTTCAGATACACCAGCACGTCGACCTGCTCGCTCGTATCCGGGAACGGAAGCGCATAGCCATCCGCCGCGGGGTACCATTCGCCGATCGTCAGCGTGCGCGATTCGGGGACGATCGTCACCTTATCCGTGTTCTCTTCGATCGGAATGGTGCAATACCCGACCGCGGTGACGTTTCTGGCGGCATTGATCCTGAAGCCTTCCGCGTTAAAGAATGTGATCGAGTACCGCTCGTCCGCTTTGTAGAACGAGAAAACCAGTTCCTTGGCGCCGGACGGCACGGTCATCGCCGCGCTTTCGCTCACCTTCAGCGTAACCGTCGTAAACGGATCGTCGTCGTAAAGATGCGAAACGTAGGAAGTAACCTCGTCCGGAACGGTGTATTCGCACGGCAGCGCGTCTTCCGCGCGCGAGGGTGTATCTTCCGCAAGCGAAACCATCGGCAGCGTCATCACAAGCACCAGAATCAACAACAGGAACCGTTTTGCAAGTTTCATCTTCATCGCATTTGAATCCTTATCCAACAAAATGAATGAATTTTATTATACCGTAATATGCGAAATAAGTCAATTATTGCGTGGCTTGCCGCCGCATGTTATCCCCGGTGCGCTCAGTAGGCGTTTTCGAGGATAAAACCATTCTCCTCCGGCAGCGCCTTCGGATAATCCCACCGGTTGAACCACGGCGAATACAGCTTGACCTCGATATGCCGGTCCTCCGGATAGAACGTCAGAATCCGCATGTATCCCAGCCCTTCCTCGACGTCGTCCTGTACATTGAACATCAGCGTATAGAAGCAGCGGTCGCTTTCCCCGTCTCCGTCGTCGTCAAACAGGTCCTCGTGCCGTAAAAAGCCGTCGTTATGCCCGCACAGAAGCATCTTCGCGTTCGGCGTTGTTTCCGCAATTCGTTTCAAAAGCTCCTTCGCCTGCCCGCTGTGCACATTTTCCGGCTGCAGTCCGTCGTGCATCACAAACAGGACCACCGCATTCGGATGCGCCTCGATCACAGAGGAGACCCAGCGCCACATGCCCGAGCCGTTGACCTTGTACCCGAATCCGAATACGAGGAACTCGTCCCCGCCCGCCGTGAAGGTCTGATAGGCGCATTCGCCGTTCTGGAAGGACTGTCCCTCCTTCAGCATCATCCGCGCGTACGGACGCTCATAGAAAAGCTTTTGCTTGTTTTCGCTCGAAACATCGTGATTACCGCTGACCATGATGCCCGGGATCTGATACAGAATCGGAATCAGCGCAATTGAAGCGTTGTCCCACATCGTCTGCGAACAGCCGTCCACCACATCGCCCGTGTGAACGAAAAATACGATGTTCTGCGCTTCCCGTTCGTTCAGGATCCAGTCGCGCATGCTGTTGAACACCTCGGGATAATGCCGGGTCAGGTTTTGCGTATCGCTCATCCAAACAATTGAAAACGGCGTCGGCGTGGGTCCTTTCTGACCGGGCGTCGGCGCAGGCGTCGTTTCGGATTCCGGCTCCGGCGTGACCTCCGGCGTCAGTTCGGCGGTCGGTCCGGGTGTGGAAAGCAAGACCTGCTCAAAGGTCGGTTCCGGCGTCGGCTCGACGGTCGGCGCCTCGGTCGGGACCTCCGTCGGGGTTGGCGTCGCCGCTGTCTCCTTCGGCAAGATCGCTTCACAGCCGAAAAGCAGGATGCTCATCAGCAAAACCAAACAAACTGCCGTCAATTCTCTGCAAATATCGCGTTTCATGTACTGTATTATAGCAGGGTTCGGCGGAATTGTCCACCGAAATCCCGATCATCGGCGCAGAATCCGGCTTTGATTTACATCTTTCTTACAAGTTATTCTTAATGATTTGACATTTTGGACGAATTTACACGGTAAAATATACCTATCAACAATCGTGAGGCTGTTCTATGACGTATCTCTATACCGCACTTGCGTTTCTGCCGTTTTCGGCGATCGCGGCGGCGATCCTGTATTTGCCTGCGGCGATCCTGCTGCATGTCAAGCGAAAGCCGTATCCGTTCCTCCGGCATCTTGCGAATTATCTACTGATCGGATACCTGATTGCTTTGATCTACGTTACATTCTTCTGGGCTTCCACAAACATCCCTCTTACGCTTTCCGAGCGTCTGCACCTGCTGCCCGGCGATTCGTTTCTCTTTGCGCTGCAATGGGACGGCGGGCTGTGGTCCAGTCAGATCATGTGGAACGTCTGTCTCTTTATGCCGCTCGGCGGTCTGCTGCCGTGCGTGTTTTCTTCGCTCCGCAAGGGCGCGTGGAAGACGGTGCTGATCTGCTTTGCGCTCTCGCTCTGCATCGAGATTCTGCAGTTTTTCATCGGACGCGTCGCCGATGCAGACGATCTGATCTGCAACACCATAGGCGGCGTCTTCGGCCGCGCGCTCTATACCGTCGCCGCTTGGGCGTTCAAAAGGGTCATGGCGTTCGATCCGATCTTCACCGATCACGCAAAAACACCCGGGCACGTCGCTGCGATTATCACCATGATGCTGATCCTGATCGTACCGAGCGCGCTCGATCTTTTGAACGCCGCCCTGCCCTACGGACTGTTCCCGGTTGCATAGCCTCCGGAGCGGCATCGTTGGGGCTCGCCTGTCACAAATCGCCCTCTCGGAGTGTCTTATCATACAGAACCGATGAAGGAGGTTATTCTATGAAACGAATTGTTTTTGTTTGCCTGACCCTTGCGCTGCTCATTGCCTGTCAGCCGACGCCGGAGCACGACGTTGTGATCAACAAGGCGGAGATCGACGCGGAAGAGGTCTATCTGCAGACGGCAGCGCCGGTTTTGCCGAACGCCGAACCGGAAAGCGACAGCGGTGAGCCGAGCGGCGAGCCGTCGACCGTCGTGCCGCGCATCACGCTTTCCGACCGCATCAGCGCGCCGGAGCACTGGACGGAAGAACCGTTCTCGGCCAATATCCCGTTCGGTTCGACGCTGACCGTACACATTGATGCGGACGTGCATGTGCCGGATGTGGAGCGTGTCGGCGTCTATACGGTCAACTTCGACGTTCCGTTTTCGGAGACGCAGCAGAAAGGGCTGATCCTGAAATACCTCGGCGAACAGGCACAGCCGTTTTGCGTGAACGAGAACGGCAAGCCGCAGCGCAAGTGGCAGATCGAGGAAGAGATGAAGACCTTCAAGTACGAGCTGGAGCAGTATCAGCAGGCGGACGATCCCGAAATGCGGGAGGTCATGACACGGCAGACCGAGGAGCAGCTTGAACAGGATATGGCGCGATACCGGGACGCGCCGGACGATTTGGCGCATCTTGCATGGGACGGAAAATGCCTTTCGGGGCGCGGAAGTGATGCGGGCTGGATCTCGCTGTACGCCGCGACCGATCAGCCTGCACATTACCGCAAGCTGACCTTCAGCGCTTACGTATTGGAATACCTTGATGAAACGATCCCGCTTGCGGAGAATTTCACATTCTCGTCCTCCGCAGCACAGCAGCGCAGCGCAATCGCTGCGTCCCCGCAGACTGACGGAGAACGCGCCGCAGCGGCGCTTGCCGAGGATGCGCTGAACACGCTCGGCGTCGGCACGTTTACGGTCAAAAACGTGTCGCAGGGGCTGGACGGCTTTATCATCGGCCGCGATAAGGCGGAAAACGGCTACTTTGTCCATCTTTGGATGACGAAGGACGGCGTCCCGATCTATAACTTTCAGGCGTGGAGCGGCGACGATCCGGCGCGGGAGCGTGCGGAAAAGGCGGGCTATCTCGAAGCCCGCGATTACAGCGTATACATGCCGGAGCAGGTGACGGCTACCGTCGGCGTGCGCGGCGGCAGGCTCGCAAGCATTTCCGTTCAGGGGCTGCACCACGAAACCGGGTGCGTCAACGACAACGTACAGCTTCTGCCGTTTTCGGAGATCGCAAGGATCTTCCGCGAGCAAATCGTCTATCACTATTTTGTCGGCAGCGACGACGCAAAGGATGAAAGCGACTGGAACGAGCAGCTGTATGTGACCGACGCGTACCTGTCCATGATGCGCGTGCGCAAAAAGGATTCTGCCGACGAATTCTATCTGCTGCCGGTCTGGGATTTCAGCTTTTATCGCGAAAGCAAATGGACATATTATCCCGATGAAGCGACACGCGAACGGCTGCGGGACTTTTCGCGCAGCTATTCGACGCTGACGATCAACGCCGTCGACGGCAGCATCATCGACCGAAATGTGGGATACTGAACGCAAACGCCGCCCGTAAGCGAATTACGGGCGGCGTTATGTATACGCTTGTTTATTTGATCGGCTCGAAGTCCGCCGCGCCGTGCTTGCACAGCGGGCAGATGAAGTCCTCGGGCAGCTCGTCGCCCTCGTAGACGTAGCCGCAGACCTTGCAGACCCAGCCCTTCTTGCCCTCGGTCGCGGGCTTCGGCTTGACGTTCTTCTGGTAGTAGGTGTAGGTCATCGTCTCGACGCGGTTGATGACGCGCGCTTCGGTGACCGAGCAGATGAACATGCCGTGCGTATCGAGATCGATGTACTGCTCGACCTTCAGCGACATGAACGAGTTGATGTAATGCGGCAGGAACACGAGCCCGTTGTCCGAGCGCATCGGCGAGCAGTTCGCGAACTTATCGACGTTGCGGCCGCTCTGGAAGCCGAAGTTCTCAAATACCTTGAACGGCGCCTCAATGCTGAGGCAGTTGACGTTCATGATGCCGGACGACTTCACGACGTGGTGCGTGTAGTTCTGCTTGTTGATGCAGACCGCGATCCGGTTCGGCTGGTTCGTGACCTGCGAAACGGTATTCACGATGCAGCCGTTGTCCTTCTTGCCGTCGTTGCTCGTCACAACGTACAGACCGTAGCCGATGTTGAACAGCGCGGTGAGGTCGTTCTTGTTCGCGGTCTCGTTGTTGCGCGCTTCGTATTCCTCGCAAAGCTCATTCGCCAAGCTCTCGATCTGCTGCTTGTTCTCGTCGTTCATCGCGCTCATGATCTTCACGCTCGCGTTGGTGAACTTCAAATCCTTGCAGGGCTCCAGGATGCCCTTCATGACCTTTGCCGCCATCGGCGCCCAGCTGCCGTTTTCGATGACGCCGATCGTGCGCTTCTTATAACCGCGCTCGACGAGGTGTTCGAGGAACGTCCGCATGAACGGGAACACGTCGGCGTTGTAGGTCGTGGACGCAATGACGAGCTTGCCGTAGCGGAACGCGTCCTCCACCGCCTCTGCCATATCCTCGCGCGCAAGATCCGCAACGGAGACCTTCGGGCAGCCCTTTGCCTTCAGCTTGTCCGCAAGGAGCTCGACCGCCTTCTTGGTGTTGCCGTAGACTGAGGTATAGGCGATGAACACGCCGTCGCTCTCGACGCCGTAGCTCGACCAGGTCTGATAGAGGTTCAGATAGTAGCCGAGGTTTTCCTTGAGAACCGGTCCGTGCAGCGGGCAGATCGTCTGAATGTCAAGGTTTGCCGCCTTCTTCAGGACCGCCTGCACCTGCGCGCCGTACTTGCCGACGATGCCGAAATAGTACCGCCGCGCTTCGCATGCCCAGTCTTCCTCAACGTCCAGCGCGCCGAACTTGCCGAAGCCGTCCGCGGAGAACAGGATCTTGTCCTTTGTGTCGTAGGTCATCAGAACCTCGGGCCAGTGCACCATCGGCGCGGTCACGAACGCAAGCGTGTGTTCGCCGAGCGGAAGCGTGTCGCCCTCGCCCACCACGACGCGGCGGTCCGCAAAGTCGGTGCCGAAGAAGTTGTTCATCATCGTGAACGCCTTAGAAGACGCGACGATCTTTGCCTCCGGATACTGGTTCGCAAACGTCATGATGTTCGCCGAGTGGTCCGGCTCCATGTGCTGCACGATCAGATAGTCGGGCTTTCTGCCTGCGAGCGCGTTTTCGAGGTTATCGAGCCATTCATGCTTGAAGCGGGCGTCGACCGTGTCGAACACGGCGATCTTCTGGTCCATCACAACGTAGGAATTGTATGCCATGCCGTTCGGGACGACGTACTGTCCCTCAAAGAGGTCGATCGCATGGTCGTTTACGCCGATATACAGCACGGTGTCGGTCACATGATTCAGGTTCATATCCTGTCCCCCTATGGTTATTTTTTACAATTTTAACACAAACCGCCCGCAGGTTCAACACCCGCGGGCGAAATTGTTTTGCGCATTTCATTTTGCATCCGGCAGCTTGATGTCTTTCCAGCCGGAAACGTTGCATTGACCGACATAATCAAGTTGATTTCCCATATGCTTTGTCGCCACGACCGTGCCGTCCGATTTCAGCCCGACCGTATGATATTCCCCTGCAGCGATCGCCACGATGTCCGTCCAGTCGAAAACGTCGCATTGACCGCGGTTAAAAAAACCATCTCCCGTAAACTTTGTCGCCACGACCGTGCCGTCCGAGCGAAGCCCGACCGTGTGATAATACCCTGCAGCGATCGCCACGATGTCCGTCCAGTCGAAAACGTCGCATTGACCGTTGTAATACTTTTGATCTCCCGTATACTTCGTTGCAACGACCGTGCCGTCCGAACGGAGCCCGACCGTGTGACTGCCCCCTGTCGCGATCGCCACGATATCCGTCCAACCGGAAACGTCGCATTGACCGTCATAAAACTTTTGATCTCCCGTACACTTTGTTGCAATGACCGTGCCGTCGGACTTGAGCCCGACTGTGTGTGAACTCCCTGCCGCGATCGCCACGATATCCTTCCAGCCGAAAACGTCGCATTGACCGTGGTTAAAAAAACCATGTCCCGTATACTTTGTCGCCACGACCGTGCCGTCGGATCGGATCCCGACCGTTTGCCGTTGCCCCGCCGCGATCGCCACGATATCCTTCCAGCCGGAAACGTTGCATTGACCGGCGTCAAGAAGATCATTTCCCGGATTCTTTGTCGCCACGACCGTGCCATCCGATCTGAGTCCGACCGTGTGATTTACCCCCGCCGCGATCGCAACGATATCCGTCCAGCCGGAAACGTTGCATTGACCACCATTAGAGCCAGCCGCTGCGACCGTACCGTCCGATCGGAGACCGACCGTGTGAATTCCCCCCGCCGCGATCGCGTTTCTGACTGCAACATGGTCCCAGCATTTCTTCAAATAGGAGCCTGCTTCCCGGTATTCATGCGCACCTATCAATGGAGAAATCGCTTCTCTGTACTTTCCGGCTTCTAATAGAACCTGTGCTCTGTAATAGCACTGTTCTTGTTGTAATCCGGTTTTTATTTCTGAAATGCTCTGATTTGCCGCTTCGATTTGCGCTTCCAGTTCTTTGCGGCGGCGACCGTTGAAAAGCCCTTTCAGATTGGAAAGCTCTGTCTGACACGCTTGTTTCTCTTTTTCGGCATCAGAAATCCGCCTGTTCAAGTCGTCAACAAACGCCTTGTGCTGGCGCTCGATCTCTTGTCTTTTTTGTGTTATTTCCTCGATGCGCTGTTCGCAAACGGCAAGCAGTTCGTCCGCATCCTTCCACTCCGGAATGATTTTGAATCCGAAGATTGCTTCTTTGTAGCTCTCCTCCCGGTCATCCTGCATGCGATTTTTTGCTTCTGTATAGATCTCATCCTTGCGGCACACCTCCGCCTGATTCAGACACTGTTCGGCAAGCGTATCGGCGTCGCGATACCCCGGAACGGTTTTGAACAGCTCCGATGCTTTCTTGAAGGTTCTTTCGTCGACCGCCTTGTTCATGGCATTGACCGCGTCCGTATAGATGCCGTTTTTCCGTGCTTCTTCGTTGCGATCGTTGATAAAAGCGATATCTCCGGTCAGTTCCGCTTTCAGCTTCTCGTCACTGAAACGCAGTGCTTTCTGATAGTTGTTCAAATCGTCGAAGAGGTCTTCGGAATCCTTTAGGTTCTCGCGTTTCCTGACTTTCAGCTCCGCCATCAGTTTGCCGAGATAGGCTTCTGCATTCTTCGGCTCGATATCGAGCACCTTTTCGCAATATTCATTTGCGCTGTCCCAATCCCCATCCTCCAGGAACATGAACGCGCGTTCCAGCAGCGGCGCGGCGTTCGTATTCCGCTGCGGCTGCACGACCACCGTTTCCTTGACCGTCTCCTTGACCGTCTCCTTGGGCTTGCTCGCATCCAGCACCTTGTTCACACCGCGCGTCAGATCCTGAATGAAGCCGATCTTGCTCATGTCGTAGGACTGCAGCACCGAAAGCGCCTCCGGGAGATCGTAGGGATCCATATCGCGGTAGCACGGCAGAAGCAGTTTACTGCGGTCCTTGCGCATCAGCGAAAGGAAGCGGCTCCATTCGTTCTTCACCCAGACCGCGTTTGCATGTTCGGCGCTTGTGGTGACAAGGATCATGACCTTTGCGGAATTCAGCGCCGCAAAGATGTACGGCTCGTATTCCGTGCCCGCTTTGTCCTCGAGGGTGATGCGGCTGAAGAACACCCGCCGTCCCTGCTCGGTCAGCTGATAGTAGATATCCTGCGCAAGAAGGCTGTCCCTTGTTCTGCTACCGTCGTTTTCGGATTCCTTATAACAGATAAAGACGTCGAACGGCTCCTCGTTCTGCGAGGTTGCAAGGATCCCGCGCTGCACCTCGGCGATCTTTGCCGCGTCCTTTTGATACTGACGCCGCGTGATCCCGTCCGAATGCTCGACCGCCGCAAGATAGTCCACGTCCTCTAAGAAGCTGTCGAAGCTCGCTCTGTGGCAGGTCGGCAAGAACTCGAACGTATTCGGGTCCTCCACGTACTCGATGCCGAACCGGCACAGCGCGCAGCACCAGTGCGCCTCGGCGTCGTCCTCGTTTTCCTGTACGATGCGTTCATAGACCGCAAGCGCTTTGTCGAACTCGCCGGATCTGCGGAAGTGGTTGCCGCGGTTGAACATATTCGCGCGCTGCTCGTCGTCCACCTTCGGGAAAGTCATCGTGCTGCCGCATGAATCGCAGACGCCGATCGTTTTGTCCGCGGAAAGCTCGATGTCCCCGCCGCACATTTTGCATTTCAGTACTGCCATAACGTCCCCCTGACCGATCTCTTTTTGTGTATTGTACCACACCCGCGCCCCGCAGGCAACGCCGTTCTGCGATTTTGATCGGTTTTTCGCGAACAGATAACGGCTCCGCATAACGCAAACCGCCCGCAGGTTTTCCCGCGGGCGAATCTGATGCTGTTTATTTGACGTTCCGACTTACATGACATATTCCGCGGCGTTGATGACCTTGAACTCGGGGTTCAGATGCAGCGCGCCGGTGATCTCGTCCTTCAGGCTTTCGTCGCCGCCGATCGAAGCAACGTCCTTCGAGATCGCGCAGACCGCCGCCTCCTGCTCCTCGCTGCAATAGACCTGCGCGCAGTCGGCAATGGTAAGGCGTTCGAGGATCAACTCGCTCGGCACGTCCTTTGCGATGTGCACCGTGGCGCAATCGGTCACCAGGATCCCGTCCGCATACTTTTCGAGCAGCGCTTTGTTCACGGTTGCGCGCACGTTGTCCTCGATGATCTTGCCGGTCTTCTTCTGGATCACAAGCTCGTCATAGTGCGCGTCGACGTCCTCGAATGCGTCCAAAAGCGTCTCGGGCAGCTTGACGTCGCCGTTGACATACAGGTATTCGATCTCGGGAAGGACGTCGATCGCGTCCTCCTCTACGGTCAGATCGCCGTTGATATACGCCTTCGTTCCGAACTTCTTCAAAAACCGCTTGTTCATCCTTGCGTCGAAGCCGAAGAACTTCGTACCGTCCGGTACGATCAGGATATCCGTGTCCTCCGAAAGCATCGGCACGACCGCCTCGGCAAGCGATTCCGCGATCAGCGCAGTCTTTGCCGCAAAGCGTACGTTCCGGTTGCGCAGCTTTTCCGTGTCAAGCGCAAGGTCGGTGAAGATCAGCCTGCGGAACGCCCAGTAGAGCGCGTTCTCCTTTGCACGAAGCGGGAAGGTTTTGTCGATCTCCGCGTTGCGGCTCAGCCGGATCGCGCCGTCCGGATATGCGCTGATCGAACCGTTCACGTTCAGATTGTGCAGTCTGCCGGAAATGCTCTTCGGCATCACGACCGAGCCGTTCACCCGGATCTGCTCGTATTTTGCGGCCGCCTCCGCGGCGTCGGCGTTCACGTTCAGCATGCCGTTGACGAACAGGATCACCTTTTCCCCGTCCTGCGGCGCGCGTTCCGCCGTCAGCTCGTACGAGCCGTTCTGACTGACGATCCGGACGTTTTCGCCCGCGGGCACTTCGATCACGTCCGCCGCGTTCATCATCACGTTGTACCGGTTGATCAGGTCCTTCTTCTCCGGCGTCACGATCACCGTCGCGGCGTTGACCGTGATCTGCTCATAGTGTTTCAGCGTTTCCTCCGACACGCTCCGCATGTCGCATACCGCACAGTTTACCATCATTCTTTTCATCGTATTTCCCTCCGTTTTATCGTCTGCCGATTTTTTCCTCTGTGAACCGCTCCGCCGGAAGCAGGATCCCCTCCGCAGTCCATGCGGGGAAGCTTCTCCGATACGTTTCGATCCGTTCCCGGCCGATCCGCTCCTCCCGGTATCCGGGCGCGGCCTGCATTTGTTTTCGAAGATTCATAGAAATAACTCCTTTTTCAGCAATTGTCTTGCCCGCATGAGCTTGGTGCGCACGGTTGCCGGCGGCATATGGAAAAGCTCACCGAGCTCCGCGGCGCTGTATCCCTCAACGTAGCGAAGCCGCATCAGCGTCTGCAGTTCCGCCGGCAGCCGGTTCAGCAGCAGGCAGGCTTCCGTCTGCGCGTAACCGGGCTCCTCCGCGCCTTCTCCCTCATACAGCAGCTGCTGCCGTTTGAGGAACCGCGCGTTTCGTCTGGCCTCGTCCAGAAACAGGTTCTTTGCGGTGCGGTAAAGCCATGCGCGCCGTTCCTGTTCGGTTCGTCCCGAAAGCTGATCCGTGTGCTCCAGCGCCCGCAGAAAGGTCTCCTGGGCAAGATCCGCGCCTTTTTCCGGGTCGCGGTACAGCGTCGAGCAAAATCGGGCAAGCGCTTCGAAATGCTGCGCATACAATTCGTTCATCGTTTGCCCTCCTTTCTCTTGCCGTTCACCTGTATAACGAATAAGCGGACCGAAGTGTTTCACTTTTTTTGCATTATATCACAAAATCTCCCGCGTATCATCCCCGCGGATCCGGACATACTTTCGGAAAAAGGAGGCGTGTGTATGCGAAAACGGATCGGGGAACGGACGCTGCTGTTCCGGAGTGAGCCGCGGATCCGGAGCGCGGCGGCGATCGTGGCCGGAAACGAGGGCAAAGGCGCGTTTTCCGGCACGTTCGATACGGTGCTCGAGGATGATACATTCGGCGAGGACAGCTTTGAAAAAGCGGAATGCAAGATGTTTCAGACGGCGGCGCTTCTGGCGTGTCAGAAAGCGGGTCTTGCGCCCTGCGACGTGCAGGCGATGCTTGCGGGCGATCTTCTGAACCAGCTGATCACGGCGAACTATGCCGCGCGCGAGCTCGGCGTGCCGTTTCTGGGCCTGTACGGCGCGTGCTCGACGATAGCGGAATCGCTTCTCTTAGGCGGCGTGCTTTCGGACGGCGGGTTCTGCTCGCCCGTTCTGTGCTGCGCGAGCAGTCATTTTTCGACCGCCGAGCGGCAGTACCGGTTTCCGCTGGAGATGGGAACGACCGCGCCGCCGACGGCCCAGCGCACCGTGACCGGCGCGGGCGCGCTGCTTTTGTCCGCGCAGGACGTGCCGCTTCCGGTGTTCTCGCACGTTGCGCTGACCGGCGCGACGATCGGACGCGTGATCGATCTCGGCATCACCGACATGAACAACATGGGCGCGGCGATGGCGCCCGCCTGCTGCGATACGATCATGGCGCATTTCGACGACATGGGCAGCCGCGCCGAGGATTACGATCTCATCGTGTCGGGCGACCTCGGCACGTTCGGCAGCGAAATG
>JAEEGH010009082.1_pt1 | contig 23286 bp, 21 predicted proteins | sample 9134181 | NCBI WGS metagenome assembly JAEEGH01 (sample SAMN16246544, study PRJNA631951) | gut metagenome | biome: gut microbiome; feature: rumen; material: DP-attached | host: Bos | place: Iran: Karaj | collected 2018-10
AAGAAGTCAGACTTAAAATCCCTAAGAAAGGGAAAGACTTCAGCAGAAGCCAGTGTATATATATCTGAATATCTTTCTGTGTGCAGACGAATCGCTGAGCACAGCCAGAATATAGCAGAATCGTTGCTGTGAACAGATGTACCTATGATGAATGTACAAACAGATGACTAGAGCAGCTTTTGGCTATGAAGTGTTGATCTCTACTGGCAGATGGATCATTATACTCATTTTTTCAAATCAGTGGTTCTATTTTCCTTGCTCACACCCAGGAAAAACTGTCCCAAAAGCTCTTTTGCAAGCTTAAGACGCTTGGCAGAGTGGCTTTCTTTTGCAGAATAGTCAAATGTATATTTGTCAAAGGCATTGATTATGACGGTGCCTGAGGGATGATTTTGCTCTCTCTTGAATCCGCTCATATATACAGCATGGACATGGCCATGGAGCATGTAATCGGGCTGACAGATATACAAAAGATCTCCAAGGCACTCATATCCGATGTGAGGCAGATCACTCATGTCTCCGTATCCCCTCACAGGTGAGTGGGTGACAAGGATATCAAATCCCCCACTTTTGAGAATTTCATTCCTGGATTTCCAGATGCGCTTTCGCATCTCATCCTCCGAATACATGTAGGGTCCGGGCTTGTACTTCATTGAGCCGCCCAGGCCAAAAATACGCACTCCCTTATACTTAAATACCCTGCCGTCAATATTCTCACACCCCTCAGGCGACCTGTTGACATACGCCGAATCATGATTGCCCGGGACATAAAGAACAGGACAGCTCGACATGGTAACCAGAAACTCCAGATACTCCGCACTTAAGTCTCCGCAGGATATTATAAGCTCGACACCGTCAAGCTTGTCCGGAGAGTAAAAATCCCACAGTGACTTGGATTCTTCATCGGCAACTGCCAGTATCTTCATAGAATATTGTCATTCATCCAGTCCATGACAGCTATCCTGGAAGGCGGAAGCGTGTCATAGACTGTGGACACTGCATTGGTATTTGAACCAATGGCGTCCTGTATTATCTTGCTGCCTGAGCGCAATTCTCCGGAAAAAGGCTCAACACTGCCATTAATAATGGAACTTTTAAAAAATGATAGCATTTTTCTAGTCTGATATGGAAGCTCCGCTATCCTTAGGTCAACCACACCTGTGGATAGTCCAAACCAGTAGTTTGCTGCAGTATGGCTGTTTATAAGCTTCTGCAGTTCCCAGTCATCATTGAGCACTGACTGAACTATCTGAAGATAATATCTTCCCCAGTTATAATAAGGAGCTCCGATATAAATATCTTTTCCTTCCGCCATTTTGTATACACCGGGTCTCTTGCTGCCCGAATAATTCATTGCGTATTCAAAATCGGCATACATTGTGGCTCCTTCGTCCTTCCACTCTGACATATAATCAAAGTTTCCGCTGCTTCCGGCATATTTCATCGAAATCCTGCAGTCCGGATCAAGGAGTGATACTCCTATGGCAAAAGCATTCAGGTTGGCCATGCTCATGTTTCCGAAATTGCGGACCAGATAGCCGATCACCCTGTCTTTACCTGCGCATGATTCCTGAAGCATTATATCGGCTGAGAGTATTCCCATAAGAAATGCTGCCTCATAGAGCTTTCCCTGATAGCACCTCACAGATGAACTCGTATTTCCCATAGAGCAGTTGAGATATTTGATATCCGGATTCCTTACAGCAGCCTTAACTGTCTCGGACATCATCTTTGGGGACACGGTAAATATTACATTATTCTTATCGGCAGCGGCTTCTTCAAGCGCTTTTTCATAGCCCCCGGCACCGGGCTCGGCATAGTAAACTGACGTCACTACTTCGTCACCCGTCATCTCGTCCAGGTATAACCTTCCGGCTTCATGGCTGTCTATCCACCTTGAGTCATCAACCTGAGCATTGTAGATAAATCCTACTCTGAGAGGTGAGAATTCCGTGTACTTGGGAGGAGCCGCAAACAGACCAAGAAGTCCTGATCTTCTTGGCTTTTCCCCATCAGAGTTTACAGTCTCAACGAAATTAATGTCATCGGTACTTCCGCTGCGCAGGAGCTCTCCCCTTGCCATTCTTATGTTATTTATGATCTGGTCATCGGAGTCGCTAAGAAGCGTCTTCATAGGGAAAATAGATATGTATACGAGGAACATCTCGCTTGCACTGTAGATGTCATCTGATTTCAAGACCTGTGAGCACTTCTTCTCAAACAGAATGAAGGCAGACTTCAGATCCTCTTTGACTTTGTCCGGCCATATATCCGTGAGGTTCTGGCCCAGGAGCCTTGCGAGCTGCTGATATTCACCGGGCTCTCTGAAGACGATATACATGTTGCCTGTAACCTTGTAGAAGTCCAGGTACTCATAATATGCTACGACTTCTTTTGAATCACTCTTTTCAGGAATGATCCTTGTGACATCTGCGAGAATATAGTCAACCTTCTCAAATTTTGATACCGATACCCTCTTGTTGCCTTCCTGCACATAGAAGTCGTGAAGATATTCATACACTTTTATCGCATCTCTTATTCCTTCCTCCATAAAGGAGTTGTGGAGGTATATCCACTTTACGCCAAATTCTGTTTCCGGAGGAAACAGAGGCATAAAGTTATTTGCAAAGGCATTGTTTCTCGATGACTCTTTATTGCCTTTGATCCTGCTAAGCGGAAGTTCAACAAGACCTATATGTACCTGCTTTGGGTTATTCTGGATTTCTTCAAGCGTATCAAGCGCAGGGAGGTAGGGTGAAACTCCGTCATGAACTGCTTTTTTGGCTGCTGTCTCTCCAAGCTTTAGCGCCATTCTGTAACTTCTTCCTGATTTTTCAAGTTCCATCTGCGAATCTCCCTTCTTACCCAAATTTCGTTACAATTTCATAATTAATTTTAAAATGCGCTGTCGTCTTTGTCAAAAAGTGTTACATTTATCCATTCGCTTATACAATGGCTACTTCCATGTTTTTGCCATCGCATCTGGCATTAGTGAAGTCCAGATGAACAACTGGATTTCTCTGCAGATCCACAAACCATTTTTTGCGCTGTTCCACAGTTGCTATGGAGAATTGCTTATTAAGGTTGCTCACCATTCCTTTGGAAATGTTGAGCTTGCCCTGTGTGAGATTAGACAGAAAGTCCTTTGTATTATCAACGGATATATTAGATGCATATCTTTTTTGCTATAATAAAGAGCGAGAATGCTCATGTTTTCACAGGAAACAGAGCGTGTAGTTCTTGGGAGGGGAAGATAAATGTCAGAGTTTGAAAATATAGTAATTGGAAGTAGTGCCATACCATCGCTGGTAATTACAGTCATTTTGATGTTTCTGATTCCGGTCATTTTCTTAATCTATTGGCGTAGGAACCATAAACAGCAGACGAATTTCAGCTGGCTGATCGCCGGTGCTGTTGGTTTTATTGTATCTGCCCGCATATTGGAGATGGGGGTACACATGCTTTGTATCGTTATGGATAATCCTGTTTCCCGGTTAATTAACGGTAATACCGTAGCCTATGTAATATACGGAATAACCATGGCAGGTGTTTTCGAAGAGTGTGGACGATGTATTATTATGAAGTTCATCTTGAAAAAGAACCGTACCCGTGAAAATTCGGTTATGTATGGAATTGGTCATGGCAGTATAGAGATACTGACAGTTCTTTTGCCGGCGATAATTACATATCTTGCTGTAGCGGTATTGTTCTCATCCGGAAATATTGAAAATGCACTAATCTCATTGAATATAACGGAGGAAACTGCCGCCGCTGCGCTACCGTCAGTGCAGGCGGCTGCCTCATTTGATTATGCAACGATGGCCATGAATGTAATTGAGCGCCTGCTAGCGATGTTTTTGCACATCGGACTTTCAGTTATCGTATATTATAGTGTAGTGAATAATAAAAAGTTCTATCTGCTTGTGGCAATCATCCTACATATGTTGATGGATACCTTCGCTGCGCTGTACCAAAGAAGCGTAGTACCACTGTGGACTGTTGAGCTATGGGCGGCTATATGGACTGCGGTAGTTGTGCTAATTGCCATAAAGCTTTACAAGCAAATAGAAACAGAGTTGATCAGTTTATCAATACAGGGAAAAGAAAATCATGATCATTCATCCCATTGAACCGGTTTTTGATAAAGAATCCAAAGTGCTTATTCTGGGCAGTTTTCCGTCGGTTAAGTCTCGGGAAGCTGTGTGTTTACCTTCGACGAGCCTGGCAAATGCGGCGTGGAGCTTTGAACGTTTGTTAGAAGAGTGGAGAGTGATTTTTGATTGATTGTGTTGCAAGCTATAATGGAAAAACAGAATTTTCGATGTATGTTAAAGGGGAAGGCTAATCGATAAGCGCTTCCCCTTTTTACTTCATTGTTTTATGCAAACCTTAAAAAGCCTTTTAAATAATCAAATCTGAGGTCTTTCAAGCCTTAACCGGAACCCAGATTTCTGAGTAGTACTCGGGATCCTGAGCGCCGAGCTTGTACTTGGTTTCATCGGTGTAGAATTCAATGTTGAATCCTGCTGCAATCTCATAGTTGCTGGCAGGAAGCCATTCGTTAAAGACCTGGGTATTTACGTCCTGAAGGGCCTTGGGCATAGCTCCGCGACAAGGGAACACTGCCCAGATGTACTCTGGGATTTCTTTTACCTCGTAGCCTTTTGAAGCTGCCAGATCTTCGCTAAAATCATCTGCGATCATGTAGCGGAATTCGTCTCCCGGAACTTCATCATCAAGGCATACTCCATACATGCCCATAAGCTTGTTATCTTTGTCAGCGAATACCTCGTCCCAGAACTTGGGAATTGTGGTATAGCCATCACCATAACCAATTATTTTTGATACGCCCATTACCTTAAATGCGGCTTTCTTTTCAATTCTGTATTCCATTGCTTTACCTCCGTCTAATGTCAGTTTGATGTGCAGCGGTGCAAATGCTTTTATGTTTGCACCATTATTTCTTACATCAGTTGGTGTATTCCCATGAAATCTTGTAAACGCCTTAGTGAAGCTGTCAGGTGAGTCATAGCCGTACTTAATGGCCAGATCGATCACTTTGATGTCTGAGGAGATCAGTTCTTCTCCTGCAAGGGAGAGCCTTCTCATTCGGACATATTCTCCGACGGTGTATCCGCACAGCATGGAAAAGCCTTTTTGGAAGTAAAACGCGGATGTATTCACTTCCTTGGCAATTCTGCCAACCGTCAGGTCTTCAGTGATGTTCTCTTCAATAAACCTTATGGCGTCTTCAATGATCTTTGTCCAGTTCATAAGTAACCTCCAACTTGATTGTAACTTCAGTATATAAGGTTTGTACATAGCATACCCGACATAAAATGTTTTCTTGTGTCCGTCAATAGATATTCAAAATATCATTTGTAATGTATAATAGTTAGCGATAGAGGAAAGCAGTTCTCGCCTAGGGGTGTAGATGTGTTTGAAAGCTCTTTTGCCCAGATAAAAGAGATACAACAGAATTTTGCAGATTGAATAATAGGAGGTGCAAAGAAAAATGACGAAACGTATATCATTTAGCATGGCAGTTTTGATATTATTGTTGGCATTGACGACACCCTTTAGTATTAAGGCTTATGCAGCCAGGGTTCTTCCGTTTACAGGGGCTCTTGATTATTCTAAACAGGAGAACTGGCTCTTCGATGGAGCTTATCCGGAGAATCAGGTGGATGTGTTTATGGTTGCTCCGACGGTAGATATTGAAAATGAGGGGAATACTCCATTGACTCCAGGTGTTAAGACCGCATTAAGGTATGCCATGAACCAGCAGCAGGCGCTTTATGCGGAAACCGGCAGAATTTTTGCACCGTATTACAGGCAGGGGACTATTAAAGCGTATGCAATGGAGGATGGACCTGATAAGGAGCTTGTCTTTAACAATGCATACATGGACGTTTCTGCTGCGTTTAAATACTATCTGGAGAATAAGAATAATGGCAGGCCTCTTATCCTTGCCGGCTTTTCACAGGGAGCTGATATGTGCTACAGACTTCTTGAGGAGTATTATGGCGGCGATGGAGAAAGAGCTGTGATACTCCGTGACAACCTGATTGCAGTTTATGCCATCGGCTGGCCAATGACACAGGAGATGATAAATAAGTATCCCCAGATTGTTCCTGCTAAGGGCGAGACTGATACCGGAGTCGTTGTCAGCTTCGAGTGTGAAAACGGAGAGGTTGCAGGATCAATTACCATCCCTTCTGATACCAAGTCTATCGCCATAAATCCTCTCAATTGGAGAACAGACAGCGTTAAAGCCGACAAGTCTTTAAACAAAGGCACAGTGTTACAGGACAGTGAAACCGGAGCAATAACATCCGTAGAAGTTGGAAAATATGGAGCTTACATCCATCCAGTTAAAGGAACGCTCGTAGTTCCGGGAATAGATACAAATGTATATACTCCTGTGCTTGATATATTCCCAAAGGGAAGTCTGCACATATATGACAATTTCCTGTTCTTTGTAAATCTTCAGGAAAATATTAAAAAACGCACGGAGAGTTTTCTTCAGAAAAGAGCTAATGCCGGGGAATAGAAATTTTAAGGAGAGTGCTGATAAATGAGTGAAAACGAAGTTATAAACAACACGGAAAGTAAAGGAAAATTTGGCAAAACTCAGATTATACAGAGCGTACTTATTCTTGTGGCTCTGATAATCTGTATACTGGGATTTGTCAGGTACACGGATATTCGAAGGCTGATCATATACGGTGGCCAGGCATTATTCTGCGTCCTGATATTTGTATTTGGAGTTCTTAAATTCAAGGATGGAGATCAGAAAATCATAAGAATGGTTATTGGCGTGTATGGATTTCTTCAGGCTCTGAGAGTTGTGCTTCTGAATATCGTGGGAGTTAAGCCTGGAGCAGGAGAAATCGCCAGATATGTTCTCGTCCTCATAGCATGTACCTGTTTTCTACTTGCTGAGAGAATGGGAAAAGAGTCATTTAAGAAAACCGCTTATGTGCTGTTTGGTCTTGAAGTTCTTTTGTATGTTGTATTTCTTATAGGTTTCCCAGGGGTACTACTTGGCCAGTTAAACAAGTTTATGCCACTTGTGGGAATTCTGATCGCCGGTAGTATAGCGTTCATACAGGAGAAGGCTGAGTGAGACTTACAGTTTTGGGGGCAAGAGGATCTGTGCCGGTTGGAGGAGCGCAGACCAACATATATGGAGGTGAGACCTCCTGCTATATGGTGGAAGCCGGAGACTATGTTATTTTTCTTGATGCAGGTACCGGTTTATTAAAAGCGCCCAGGATTGACGAGAATAAAGAGATTATTATCCTTCTTTCCCACCCGCATATTGATCATCTGCTGGGGCTTCCTTTGTTTGATGAGATGGCAAGTCCCAATCGAAAGATAACTGTTTATGGAAGGACAATGGGGGGAATATCTACTTCGGAGCAGATAAGAGGGCTGTTTAGCAAGCTGTACTGGCCTGTCACACCATGGGATATTTCTAAAAACTTTCAGTGCTCCGATCCGGATTTTCCATTGGTTTTAAAATCTATAGTTATTGAAACAGCGGTTCTTCCCCATCCGGGTGGATGCCTTGGGTACAGGATAAGCTACAAAGGGAAAAGCGCTGTTTACATGACCGACTGCGAACTGAATGAGGGGGGCATAGAGAGACTGTCAGAGTTTGCTAAAGATTCAGATCTTTTGCTTTGCGACTCCCAGTATACTGCCGAAGAATATGAAGGAAAGCGCGGATTTGGCCATTCGACGATTGATAATGCAATTAAACTAATGGAAAAATCCTGCAGCAAAAAAATGCTTCTTATCCATCATGATCCTCATCGTACAGATAAACAGCTTGAGGAAATGGAAAAAGACATCACGGATACTCGAATATGCTTTGCCAGATCCGGTATGCAGATAGAGTTATAGTACCTGACAAAAACATTGTTTTTACGGTAATTATAGATGAAAAAAGAAACTAAACAGGTGATGAAGATTCTTGCTGCAGTCTTTCTCGCCTCTTTGTTTACCCTTATTGCGGCAAAAGGTCTTTTATATGTGCCTGATGCTTACGTTTCCGATGCCCTGTATCAGTCAGTTGACGCAGCTGATGGTGAGATAGTGGTTGTGGGAATCGATGAGAAGGCTATTGATGAGTTGGGACCACTGCCATGGGACCGAAGTGTCATCGCTGATGCAATATTCTATCTAAACAGTATTGATGACGGACCCGCGGTAATAGGTATTGACGTTATGTACTCGGGAAACAGTGCGTCCACCCCTTCGGATGAATACCTTGCAGAAGCTGCATCGAAGGGCAATGTGGTTGTGGCTTGTGCTGCAACATATAACAGCACATTGGAATTTAGCGGTGATGATTTTTACATGGATAATATGGCGGTTACATCTTTTGAACAGCCATATCAGGAACTTTTGCAGAACGCGGATTGTGGACACATAAATGTGATGCCAGATAAGGACGGAGTTATCAGACACGCCCTTGAATCTGTGAGGGATATGGAAGGGAATTCCGTCAGCTCTTTTCCCAGAGTGATTTATGAAAAGTATTGCAGCGCCAATGGGATTGAAATGAATCCAAAGGCCGCATCTGAAAGTGAATTTTGGTATATTCCATACACAACTAAGAGCGGCGGGTATTATGATTATATTTCTGTTGCCGATATATATTATGGCAGAGTCAACTCGGAGTTCTTTTCCGGAAAAATCGTGCTTATCGGGGCATATACGGTAGGACTTCAGGATTCTTATTACACCTCCGCCGACAGAACAACTCCTACTTATGGGATTGAGATTCAGGCAAATATAATCGATGCATACAGAAAGGGATTTTACCCACATGAAGCAGGCAACAGGGGACAGCTGTTGTTTCTGCTTGTTGTGTGTTTTGCTGCGGCTGTGTTTTTCTATGACAGGAGGCTTATATACAGCATTGCCGCATGGGCAGCAGCCTGCTTGGGATATGTTTTGGCTGCATATGCTTTGTATCGTAGATCTGGAATAGTGCTGCACGTGCTTTGGATGCCGCTATTTGTGTCAATTCTCTTCTTTATGAGTGTTGCACTAAACTATTTGCATTCATATCGCGAAAAGAAGCAAATCATCAGTACTTTTGGACACTATGTTGACCATGCGGTTATGAAAGAACTTCTGGATAAGGGCCGGGAAGGACTTGAACTTGGCGGGAAAAGACGGGACATCGCGGTACTGTTCGTTGATGTGAGAGGCTTTACTTCAATGAGTGAGGGCATGGAGCCTGAGATGGTCGTGGAGATTGTAAATAAGTATCTCACCCTCACTACTGAGTGCATCATGAAAAATCACGGCACTCTCGATAAGTTTGTGGGCGACTGCACAATGGCCTTTTGGAATGCGCCGGTGACCCAGGAAGACCCTGTTTATCTTGCATGCTGCGCGGCTATGGATATGGTCTCGGGGTCAGAGAAACTGGGAAAAGAGCTGATGGAAAAGTTTGGAAGGACAGTCTCTTTTGGAATTGGAGTTAATTACGGCCCGGCAATTGTTGGCAACATAGGTGCTCCTGAGAGAATGGATTATACAGCTCTGGGAGATACGGTTAATACAGCTTCGAGACTTGAAGCAAATGCGCCGGGCGGGACTATCTATATATCCCGCGTTGTGGCAGATATGCTTGGGGACAGGGCAAAAGTTACTTCCCTTGGTAATTCGATAAAACTTAAAGGAAAGAGCAGTGATTTTGAGATACTGCGTCTTGACTCATTAGAGAGAAAATAGAGGTGTTGCTATGGCACAGAGTACGGTCTACACATTTTTAAAAGAGTTTAATGCAGGTGATATTGTCTTTCGCGAGGGAGAAAAGAGCACCTGTATGTATGAGGTTCAAAAGGGGAAAGTAGATCTTTATATCGCTTATGGAAAGCCGGAGCAAAAGAAGATTGCTGAAGTCGGACCTGAGAGATTTCTTGGAGAAATGGGTATGGTTGAGGGACTTCCCCGTTCAGCTACAGCTGTCGCCGCCACAGATTTCACAGTGCTCGCACAGGTTACGTGGGATGTGTTTGGGCTGTATTTTAAGACAAAGCCCGCAAGAGTGGTACAGATAATGCAGCAGATGGGAGACAGGCTGAGGGTAACAACCAAGTCAGCGATGGATCTTAAGAACAGTGTCAATGAGGCAATCGATAAAATTCAGGAAGAAGGCACAAGCACCGCGGCTCTTGGTATTTTGAGGAAGGGAATCCGTGAAATGAACAATACACTTGAGAGCAATAAATAAGCATTAGAGGAGTGTTGATTTGAAAAGATCAAAAGGATTATGTGGATTTACAATATTGGCAATCTCCATAAGCATCTGTCTTTTGGCATCGACACAGACAGCATTTGCAGCCGGTAATTCAGATAGCACAGCATCTGTGATGAGACTGGAAAAAACTGTTGGCGATGTCAGGCTTACAACATCTTCAGGAAAAGAGTCACAGATAATCCAGAAGATGCGACTGAACAATGGAGATGATATCAAATCCGCCAGCAAGAGCTATGCGTACATAAGCCTTGACGACAGTAAGGCTGTCAAGCTTGATGCGCAAAGTGAGGCTGTGGTCAAGAAAAATAATAAGAAGCTGGAGGTTGTCCTTGAGTCCGGAAATCTGCTGTTTAATGTGGACAGGACGCTTGGCTCTGATGAAAGCTTTGAGATAAAGTCTGCAACTATGACCATGGGCATAAGAGGAACCTGTGCTCAGATTCAGAAAAAGAGTGAGAGCGTTACCACGGTTTGTTTGCTTGATGGAACTTTGGAGTGTACTCTTACAGATAACAGAACAGGCAAATGCCAGAGTATAAGATTAAACCCGGGGGATTATGCGGATTTTTGTGCCGGTGATGGATATCCGGACGGAGGCCAGATCCTTACCAGGAAAATTACCATAAGTGACCTTAGAGGCTTTTCACTACAGTATATTTTAGAACATCCTGATGTTGCTCAAAAGATATATGAGCAGACAGGAATTGATCTTAGAGGTATTTCCCAGCAGCAGGTAAACGACAGACTTACTCTGGATGAAGGGGGACTGCCTGATACGGTTAATGTGGGAAAGACAAGTCCTACTGCAAGCTACTATTCAGGAGATAACTAGACATTGTGAATGGTTTATTGAGGAAAATCTTAAAGATTTTTATAATCGTCGGAGCTGTCTTTATTGGTCTTATATTCATAGGCATGTGTGTGTTTCAGATTACAAGGATTGCCGGGAAAAAGAGCATTTTTGCCGGCAATCTGATAGAAAAGCCAAAGCTTGAAAGCGGCGATGCTGTTACCTGGAAAGACGACTGGATCATATACCACGGCGATATCTATGATTACAACGAGGATGTAATGACATTTCTGATCATGGGTATTGATAAGAGCGATGACGAGGTAAAAGAGGTTTACGGAGAGGTAAACGGGGGGCAGGCCGATGCCCTTTTTTTACTTGTGTTTAATCCACATGATAAGTCCACACGTATTATTGGTATCAATCGCAATACAATGGCTGATGTGGACATATATGACGAGTATGGTAATTATGTCAACACAAGGAGAGCACAGATAGCAGTCCAGCATGGTTTTGGAGATGGACTGGAACAATCCTGTGAGCTGCAAAAACTTGCCGTGAGTAAGCTTTTCTTTTCACTGCCAATACATGGATATGCTGCTATCAATATGAGTGCAATTCCTGCAATCAATGATGCTATAGGCGGAGTCGATGTAACTCCGAAATCCAGTTTCATAACCGGAAACTGCAGCTTTGTACAGGATCAGATGGTACATCTAAACGGTAATATGGCATTTGACTATCTGCATTACAGAGATGTAAATCAGGCAGGCTCTGCGGACTTAAGGCTCCAGAGACAGAAAGAGTATCTTATGGCGTACATCTCAAAAGCCAAATCAATGGCTAAGAAGAATCCAATGCTTATTTCTGATATTTATGACACCATAAAAAAGCAGATGGTAACGGATCTTACAGCGCAGGAAGTATTCTTTTTATCCACGACTACTCTGGATTACAGCTTTAACAATGACAATCTATATCTTCTTAAGGGGTACACAAATATCGGAGATACATTTGAGGAATTTTACGCTGACAATGATGAGCTTATCAAGCTGATGATTGAGGTGTTCTACGAGAAAGTGGATAAAATAGATAAGTAAAATCGCCGCAGCCATGTTATAATTAGGGAAATAATGTAGAAAGAGATTAGCGCCGTGGCAAAGATCAGTATAGTAATTCCGGTTTACAATATAGCCAAGTATATGGATAAATGCATGGAGTCTGTCCTTGGACAGACTCTTTCTGATATAGAGATCATTCTGGTGGACGACGGATCCACTGATGGGGTAAGTCCGCAGAAGTGCGATGAATATGCCCAAAAGGATAATCGTGTAAAGGTCATACACAAGGAGAATGGCGGGCTTATGTCTGCGTGGATAGAAGGCACTGTCGAGGCAACTTCGGAGTATGTATCTTACGTGGATAGCGATGACTGGATTGATCTTGATATGATGGAAAAATACTATGAGCATATTGATGGTGCTTATGCTAACAGTCAGGTGATATCGGGGAATTGCACTATAGAGAAGGCGGGAAAGCAGAGGCTTGTTACGTCGGCTCTAGCACCTGGAGAATACATAAAAGAGCCCTTGGAAGAAGTTAAATATAAACTCCTGGGAAAAGAGAACAGAACTGTCATCATGTCAAGATGCATGAAGCTTATCTCTCGTAAGCTCGTTCTTGAAAACATGAAATATTGCAATCCGACCATAACCATGGGGGAGGATATAAACATCACTTTGCCGTGCCTTTGTGATGCCAAGAGACTGGTTATTCTTGAGGGTAATCATTCTTACCATTACAGGCAGGTGTCGGGATCAATTAGCCATGCTTACAACCCAAAGCTTTTTGCAAATCTTGAGCTGACTGATAAAACTTTTAGGGAAATCCTTAATGATAAGAAAATCCAAAATGCTGATCAGCAGATGGATGCAGAGTTTGTGATGATGCTTCTTATCATAATGAGAAACGAGCTGAGATGTGAGGACAGAGATACTATTGCTCGTGTTAAGAAGATATTCCTCAGACCTGATATAAAGAACATTATCGCTAAAACTGAGGTGGATATTAAGGATAAGGCTAATATGATTTTATATTTTGTGGCTAAACATCCAAATGCAGTCACTGTGTCTTTTGCCAAGGCACTGATAACTGCCTTTGACAAAAGGACAAATTAGAGAATATCACTATCTATGTTCCTGAAAGCACAGTTCTTCATTTCCTGAACATATTTACAATTTGGAGATAAAATTACTGGCGCCCCTCTTAGAGGAAAAGGAAATTTGCATGCATTGATGAAGTGTAGTCTCTTTAGTGTTTGGCCCTCAAGCTCAACATTTGTAAAGGGAACTTCAAGAATGTCCCCCAGGTTCATAAGTGCTGCAAACAGTTTTTTCAGGATAAGATTCTTTTTCGGAGAATCTTCTTTTACTGCATAATCATCAATAATTACAAAATTGCCCTTAAGACGCGGACGAAGATGGCACAATGCATAACCAAGCAATGTGCCGTCTTTTTTTCTGAGCACTGACCAGAAAAAGTTCGTATCGGGATTGTATTCCTGCTTCCAGGCAAAAAACTCTTTGGAATGGATAAAATAGCATTCCCTGTCCGAAGAAAGTGATGTGATTTCTTCATCGGAAACCGGATATTTTTCCATTCCATCAAATATGGAAAGCGTTACGTTTGGATTGGCCGAGTCTTTTTTTATCCATAGGAATTTTTGATATATGTTATCCAGGGTAGTACTAACTTTGTTTTTTCCAAACACAAATGAAAAGGGAGAAGTCGGATAAATAAAGTGATTCAGCCAAAGTGGCATGGAATATCCAAACTTCATGAACCTCGGATGAGAAATTTCATTTGGAAAACCAAAGATGAATTCACTTTCCTTATTATCGGTTTCAAAACTGTGAATAATCTTATAGAAATAACCTTTGCCCTGATATTCTTTTAGAACGGCGCATTCCATAGCCTGGGAGACAGTAAGTTCTTTTCTCTTGACCATGAGTTTGGCGCCCATAAATGCTGCAACCCCGATTGCCTTATTATCTTCGTAGGCGAAAGAAAAGGGCTCAGTCAGATTAAAGGGACCATCGAACACTTTGCTTCCAAACGACTGCGAAGTCAGGTTTTCGTCAAACACGCTGTTTAGAATTACTATGGCGTTATTTAGTTGTTCCTTTTGATTACTGGTTAATTCCATATAAAATCACCTGTGAAAAAGGCGCTGTCTAAGCTTCCCCGGTGTGAACTCCAAATATTTCAGATCTATTATTTCGTACTCATCATTAAAGCAGTAGGAGTGGACCCCTTCTCCTTTTGGGGCTCCTACGACAGTAACGTTTTTGGCAGAAACTCTGTATTGGGGAGTTGTTGCAATTCTCTTCGTGTCATCTCTATATTCATAGTAATCCATGTAAAGGCCATATTCGGAGGATGAACTCTCTTGGGCAGCGACATATCTTTTGCCTTGTAATTCGAAAATGGCGCCTCCGTTTCTGGATTTGAGATCGTATTCCTGATTGGTGTTGAAATCTTTATTCTCAGATATAGTGAAATTGCCATCTTCTTCGCGACAGATATCAAATTTTTGAAATCTGCATTCATATTCTTTGTATGGGCTAATCTCACAGGTCAGGATTGAAAAGCCTTTGTCAGTGATATGTGTGGTCACAGTGTCTACAAATAAGCGCCCCATATCAAATCTTTTAACCAGTTCCCATTTAGTGGGAAAATCGACAGCTTTGTATAGCCTTAACGACTTGTCAGCACTTGTTTCCGGTAGCATATATATATCATTATTGAATGCAAATACTGTGGGAAAAGACATATGAAATGGTTCTACCAGTACTAACTGCGGAGCTGTGGCACCTTTGTCTGTTAGCTCGCAATATGCAACCCTTCCAAGGTTTGCTTTTTTGTCAAAGGCTTCCATGAAAAGATACGAACGTCCATCCTTGGTAAAGAGAATAGGATCTGCATACCAGAAATCTTTATCTCCGGTTACGCAGTTGAATTCTGCTTTGGCAGATTGGAAAAGGAGATTATCAGTGCGCTTTCTGTACCCCGTTACAAACACTTCATCATAGGAGAGAAGTTTTTTTATTACAACACTGGGGTTCATCTTGGAAATCTTTTTTAGTTTATAAAGAAAGTTGCTCATTGAAATCCTCTTTTTTGGCTTCTTTAATCGTTCAATTATATCACTATTACGGAACTTCATCCAGCAATTATGCCGTGCTTTTGGGGTAATAATTACACTACATATTTTTACATAAACATGCTAAACTTAATCCATATACATCATGAATTATTTTTAAATATAAATCGAATTTGGAGGGTGCCTATGCGAAAGGTTTTTCATGTAGACAAACAGATTGCTAACAAGAATGTTGAGGACTCTTTTACTGAGTTGACAAGGGTTGTAAATTACGACGATATAAACTTTGAGGGGAGACTTTTTGGTGGAAAGCTTATGAGCTGGATAGATGAGGTTGCAGGAACTGTGGCACTTCGTCATTCAGGCAATCCTGTAGCGACTGCTTCAATTGACAATATGCAGTTCAAGCAGGGAGCGCTTCTTGGTGATGTCATTGTTATGAGAGGTAAAATTACCCATGTTGGAAGAACTTCAATGGAAGTTCGCGTTGATACATATGTCGAGGATGTTCAGACAGGCATGAGACATGTACTTAACAGGGCGTATCTCACCGAAGTTTGCATAGACCATGACGGAACACCCTGCATTGTTCCTTATGGACTTAATATCAAAACAGAGAATGACAAGGCTGAATGGGAGGGTGCTATAAAGAGACGCGAGCTCCGCAAGCAGCGCAGAATGGAAGGTTTCTAATACCTAGTCATTAAATACATATTCACTGACATAAACTGCTACCGGTCCGATATAGCTCTCGCAGCTACTAAGGGCTGTGTAGCAGATTCTTTTTTCATTGTATGCACTGTCATATTTTTTGCAGCAGTCTATAAGTACATTTCTTATAACTTCATCTTTAAACAGGCTTCCTGACAGGATTATCCGATTTGGAGCGATGATTGTCCCTGCATTTACAATGCTTCTTGCAAAAAGATCTATAGCCTCATCGAAAGCTTTTTTCACCGATCCACTTGATGAAGAATACGCGCTGCCAAAATCATCAGGGTCAAATTCACTGATCTCTTTTAATGCGCTGTAGGAGAGCATGGTTTCAAGACAGCCGGTTCTGCCACAGCTGCACTTTTTTCCGCTTTTATCAACTATGAAATGTCCAAGTTCTGCGGTCTTTCCATGTCTGCCTTCATAGACCTTTTTCTCTGTGACTATTGCACTACCCACACCAGGTCCCCACTTGATAACAAGAAGGCTCTCATAGCTTCTGCCGGCGCCAAAGAGAATTTCGGCAGTGGAGAAAGCGTTGACGTTGTTCTCAATAATGACAGGCAGGGAAAGCTCTTTTGCAAAAAGAGATCTGATATCCACGCTCTCATCCCATATTCCATAGGCATGGACAGATATACCCTGTTCTTTATCAACTATGCCGGGGACACCAATACTTATGCACTTTATGAGCGTTTGCATGGGCTTTGGAAGCTTTGATGAAAGACCTTTGCAGACTCCCAACACATCCAAAAGAAAAGTCTTGGGAGGAATCTTTTTGTCGGTGGGAATCTGCTTGTACAGGCCATTTACAATATCGCCTTTTATATTGCAAAGGCAGACTATTGTCAGTTCGGATTCGATGTTGACGGAGATTACAATTCCTGCATCTGCATCAATATCAAGAAGGATTTTCTTACGACCGGCGCTCCTGTTTTGTTCGGGGCCGGGTCCCAGCTCTTTTAGTATGCCCTCTGAGATAAGGGAGGTTGTTATCTGGGTTACGGACGCGGCGGTAAGACCGGTTGCCTCAGCGATATCAATCCTGGAGACCGGTCCGTTGTCGTTTATGTACTTAAGGATCAGGGAGCGGTTTTCTTTTTTTACCCGCTCCATATTGATGCCTGTTTTGTTCATTTAAAACCTCAACACGTCCATATCAAGCATTTTTGCAAGTATCTCAAGCTCATCGGCAACATCACCGTAGATGACTACATAGTGAGGCTCCCAACCGCCTTCGACGGTGTCGTAAACTATTTTTTCTGCGCTCTCATTGGTCTTTATCACGAGGCTTGTTCCAAGGAACTGCTGGGGCTTATCAAGGATTTCCCCTGAGGCGATAAAGAATCTGAAGTCGCCCTTGTTGTCCTTTCCGATCCTGAAGATTGTGGCGTTCTCGGAAGACCTGCATCCAAATTCAAGGGTTGGACCTATATGTCTGTTGCAGTGCTCGCCGACAACTGCACCTGTGTCATTTCTTGCAAGAGAGCAGGCTGCTGTTCCGCAGTGCCAGAAGGAGATTGTATTTTCCTTTTCGTCCATGGATACAGGATCACCAAAGAATACGGCGGATCCGGTAAGCTGCATGCCAAGGTACATTGAAAGAGCACCATATGTATCAGCCTCACAGCTTGCGGCAACTCCAAGGTCATTTAGCATGGCAAGAACTGCGCATACAGGAGTTCCAAAGGATGTAAAGAAATCAGGCCAGCAGCGGGATGCAACTGCACCGATATTGTTCTGTGTTACATAGTCTTTATAGGCTTTGTAGAGCCTTGCGAAATCAAGCCTGTTCTTCTCGGGAGTCTTATCAAGACCAACCATGTGGCTGTTTGCATCCTTAAGGAATTCTTCGCATTCTTCATCGGTGAAGGCTTTAGCCTTATCGATGAGTTCCCTTGCTTCGATGGACTCGAGACGGACTCCGAACTTTTCAAGCATTTCAAGATCAAGTGCTCTTCCAAAGCCAAAGCCCTGGGGAGTGTGACCGATGGCAGAGAGCTTCAGGCTCTTCATATCGTACTTTAGTTTTGCTGCACGAATTGTGGCATTGATCTTTTTCTCTACTTTTTCCTCGGTAGGAGCGCCGAAGATGTATTCAAACTGTTCTTTTCTGAATGCCTTTATTGCATTGGCTGCTGAGTATGCTCCGGTAAGAGAGTTAAGACGAAGCCTTCCTCCGTCTATAACTGGCTCTCTGAGAGTCCAAAGAAGGATCGGAACATCAGTGAATCTGTGAAGGATTTCTGAAGCATAAGCAGCGTTTGCGAACGTTATATTCTGAAGGACGATAAGATCCGGATCGATCTCATCCATAAATGCATTCAGCTTGTCTATGGAAAGCAGCATTTCATTAGGTACAGCAACGTTGTCGCAAAGCTTTTTAAGAAGTGCTGCTGATTTATCAAATTCAGCCTGTGCGCTCTCAAGATGGAAAGTTGGAACGCCTACAGGAATATATGCTATCTGAAATTTTTTCATGATTTGTATCTCCTAAATGTACAAAAATACTATTTAAAGAAAAGTGATAGTCCTGCGATAAGAAGCAGAACGTATGTGAGCAGGATAAAGAAGTCCTGGCTCATTTTGCTGTAGAGCTTACCTCCGATGAACATTCCCCCAAAGAGAAATGGGAGAGATATACAGCTGGTCTTAACAAGGCTTAAGTTCCAGGCTCCTGATAGTATCTGGGTTATAAGTATTATTCCGTTAAGGAAGATCCAGATGGTGGAAATGGTTGCCCTAAAGGCCGCTTTTTCCGGAAGTTTTCTTGTCATGTAGCCGATAAGAAGGGGGCCTCCGCATACGAACATTCCATGGACAACTCCGGCAGTAAGAAGAAGCAGTGTGAGAAACGGCGTGTCCTTTGTGGAAGTAACTGCCTCCGGTGCGCTCTTTTTAACAAGCCTCGTATATAGTCCGTGTATAGCTATCAGAAGAACTATCACGCCAAGAATGAAGTATAAGAGACGAGGGGAGCCTGAGAGGAGTTGCCTTACAAAGAGCCCTGCCAAAACTGCGCATCCCATCACAAGTACAACATGCTTTAAGACCTTTTTATCTACATGCCTGTAATTTCCTGCAAAGACGTAGACACCGGAGAGGAGTCCCAAAAGGTTGAGAACCGGAACTGCAACTTCCATGCCCACAAGCTTCAAGGAAAAGGGCATTGCAAGTATAGTACCTGCAAAGCCCGTGATTCCCTGGATAATATTAGATAGCAGAATTACGAGGTAAAAGAGAAATTCGGAGATATTATTCACCGCGAACCACCTTTATTGTTGCGCTAAAGTCCTCTTTTCCAATGCCCATTTCCATGGCCTTGTCATAGACTCTTGCTGCGTTTTCTTCACCCGGCATATTCACGCCGCACTCTTTGGCAAGGTTCAGGCAGATGTGAACATCCTTGTGCTCGTTTTCGATAGAGAAAGCAGTTGTAAAGTCGCCTTTTGCAAGCACTTCCTTCTTGGAATCAAGATACCAGTTGCCTGCACCGCCGTAGGAGATTGCCTCGGCATAGAGAGGAATATCAATTCCGTTTTTGCCTGCGAGAGTCATGGTCTCGTTTACGCCGTTCTGGATCTGGGATACAAGCGCGTTGTGGCAGATCTTCATTACAAGGCCCTTGCCATTGTCACCCATGCGGATTACATTTTCGCCCATGTACAGAAGGATTGGACGCATTGCTTCATAGGTCTTTTCATCGCCTCCAACATAGATACCAAGCTTGCCTGCGATTGCAGCGGGCTTGCTCTTTACAACGGGAGCATCGATAAACTCCGCACCTGTGGCCTTAACCTTCTTAGATATCTCAACAGAAACGCTTGGATCTATTGTGCTCATGTCGATGCATGTCTTGCCTGCCCCAAGTACCGGAAGGATCTCTTCGTAAACACTTCTTGAGTGCTCTGACTTTGGAACCATGGTGATGAATACATCAACATTCTCTGCAACCTCTTTTGAACTGCCACATGCTATGGCGCCAACAGCTGCAAGCTTATCAACCTTCTCTTTTACAAAATCAAATACATAAACCTTGTCATCGTGCTTCTTAACTATGTTCTCGCACATGGACTCGCCCATTATGCCAAGTCCTACAAAACCGATCTTCATTGCTTTTAACCTCCTTTAGTTACCTGCTGTGTTATCCCAGGCATCCTGGAATGTCTCGATACCCTGGCGTGTGTATGCGTGCTTCATGGAATCCTTGTAAACAGCAAGTCCTGCAGTTACGATGTCAGCACCTGCAACCGCGCAGTCAACGATCTGCTTTGGTGTGCGAACAGCAGCGCAGATGATCTGTGTCTTGCCGTAGTAGCCATAGTTCATATAGATATCAACAATGTCCTGAATGTACTGTCTGCAGTCCTCACCATTTGCTTCCTTCCATCCGATGAAAGGAGATACGAAAAGTGAGCCGTTCTTTGCAGGAAGGATTGCCTGTGCAGGAGAGAAGATAAGAGTTACGTTTGTGCGGATGCCTTCCTTCTCAAGCTGTCTTGCTGCTGCAACACCTGCCTCTGTTGCAGGGATCTTGATTACAAAGTTCTCACAGATTGCGGAGATCTTTCTTGCTTCAGCGATCATAGCCTGCGCGTCGTCAAGGTGTGGATTGATCTCAACAGATACAGGGAATGTCTCGTACCCTTCAAGGCCCTCTTCCTTGATCCATGCTGCAATGTCGCCAATTGCCTCAAGGAAAGGCTTTCCTGAAGCCTGAATGTGTCTGGGATTTGTTGTTACCCCATCGATACCGAAGGTATTGTAAGCCTCCTTGATCTCGTCCATTTTTGCGCTGTCTAAAAAGTACTTCATTGTTTATGTTCCTCCATTTAATTATCTTTTTGATTTATTAAACATGCAGTTTGACTGCGTTGTCTCTGTTCCATAATTTGTCGTATCTGTAGCCTGTAACCTTTTCACATACTGCAACTTCTTCTGCAGTTGGCTGAGATTTTTCCTCGCCCTTTCTTCTGGCAACATCTTTTCTTATGATGTCGAATTCCTTCTTGGTAACAGGGAAAAGAACTGCGAATAAAAGTGTAAGTGCAAGAAGAACTATCTGTGCAAATACATAGATATACGCGATTCCATGCTGGGTTGCCACACTCTGCCTTGCGCCGGCATTTGCTGCCACCTCATCGTAGCCAACCATTGCAAGAAGAATTCCTATTGTTGCGGATGAAAGACCTGCAGCAATCTTTCTTGTGAAGGTTGCCATTCCTGAGCAGATACCGGGTCTGCTTATGGAAGTGATGAGCTCGTCCACGTCCACGAGATCTGAAAGGATAGCATAGATACTTGTGGATACGCCTGCCATGGAAAGTCCGATTACAAATGACAGGGCGAGAATTACAACAAATGGCGCTCCCTCATAGGAGAAGAACAGCATTAAAAGAGTTGCAACCATCCTTATGGGTGTTCCAAGAAGAATAGGGAATTTCTTGGAAGTTGCGGCCATGATAGGCGCAAATACGATCATACCGATGAACTGGGAAATAAGAATAACTCCCATTAGCTTGGTGAAGTTACCGCCGCCGTAAGCGTTCAGAACATCATCGATGTAATAAACCGCAAGTCCTGTGATAAAGTCCGCAGCAGCCTGTCCGAAGATGAAGATTCCGATGAACAGTCTGAAGGAATGACTCTTGAATACCGTAAAGGACTGGGTAAAGGTCTCAGCCATTGTTGTTTTCTGAATTTCCTTCTGCTTCTCCCAGGTGCCAAAAACCGTGAGCATGATAGCAATAAAGAAAATCACAGCAAAGACTAGTGAAACACTCAGGTACTGAGATGAGTTGGTATTGTCTTTTATCATGATGGTTGGAATAAGTCCTGCGATGATCGCACCAAAGGCTGAGAATGCCATACGCACGCTTGAGAACTTGGCTCTTGTGGTATAGTCGTCCACCATGTCAGGCAAAAGACCGTTATAAGGCACCATGACAATGGTAAAACCTGTGGAGAAGAGCATGTACATCAATACGTAAAAGATGTACTGCCCTGTCACAGATCCGCCTGCAGTGAATGGTATCCACATGATCACAAAGGTCAGTGCAGAAATGATGCTGCCTACCAGCATCCAGAAACGCTTGGCTCCAAGCTTTGATCTGGTCCTGTCAGTGATGTTACCCATGAGCGGGTCTGTAATGGCGTCCCAGATCTTACCGATAAGAGGAATGGTTCCTGCAAGTGCAGTAGGCATTCCAAGAGACTTGGTCAGAAAGACCGTGTAGAATGTGCTGATAACTACGAATGCTCCTCCTCCATAAATGTCAGCAAAGCCGTAGCTTACTCTGCTGAGGAAGCTGTTATTTCCTTCTTTTTTTCTCATTTTAATTTCCCCAATACATTAATAATTAATATTTGATTTCTGAGATCTTTATAAGATCCGCATAGTACTTGCTGTTTTTTCTTATGAACACGGGAGGATTGCCCCACAATGCCTCCACTTCATGTGTTCCACCCTCATATTTTTGCTTTGTAAAAAGATGTACCCATTCATCTTCCGGAAGATAAACATTTCTTCCAAATGCGCCTTCCTCAAGAACCGGAGCCACAAGAATATCTCTTCCCAAAAGATACTCTGTCTTTTCCACAAAGGCCTTCTCTTCCTTGTAGTGGTAAAAGAGTGGTCTCATGACCGGAACTGCTTTTTCTGCATTCTCTTTGACCAGATCCTGCAGGTAAGACTTAAGAAGTACGTGGACTCTGGATGCCCATGATAGATGCTTTATAAGTTCTGAGTCATCATCGAACTGGACATTGTTAACAGGCTGATTGCCCTCGTGAGTCCTGAATAAGGGTGAAAAGACATTCATCTCCTCCCAGCGCATCAAAAGCTCTTTTGACCTTCTCATCTGCATGATGGTTGTGTAACCCCCTACGTCAGAGTGGGTAACCCCATATCCACTCATGGCAAGTGAGAGAGTTGCAGGAATGACAGATGGAAGTCCGTCATCCACTGACCAGTCAACATGCTGATCGCCGGTCCACATCATGGCTGATGCTGCTATTGTTCCTGTGTGACCGGCTCTTGTGAAGAAGAATACTTCGCCTTGTTTGCCACATTCCTCGATGGCTTCTTTGTTGAGCTGTGCCCAAATGGCCGGCCATCTGTTGTGGACAAGTTCGGGATCTTCACCGCTAAAGAGTACGCAGTCCACAGGAAGATATTCACCAAAGTCTGCCATCCATCCGCCCATGCCAAGGCCTATCATGTTCTTCTTGATAAGATCCTTGTACCAGTTGTAGGCATCGGGATTGGTAAAGTCTATCATGGCAGCAGGAAAGGTTGTTATGGTAACCAGGTAGTCCTTGCCCGCTTTGTCTTTT
>JAEEGH010009085.1_pt1 | contig 23284 bp, 18 predicted proteins | sample 9134181 | NCBI WGS metagenome assembly JAEEGH01 (sample SAMN16246544, study PRJNA631951) | gut metagenome | biome: gut microbiome; feature: rumen; material: DP-attached | host: Bos | place: Iran: Karaj | collected 2018-10
CCCGGCAGCTGTTCACGCTGGCTGTGGAACTGAAAGAAGAAACCGGAGCGGATATCACGTTCATTAATCTGTCCGGCGGCGTGGGCATCTCCTATCATCCGGAACAGGCGGAAAATGACATTCTGGCGATTGGCGAAGGGGTACGCAAGGTTTTTGAAGAGGTGCTTGTGCCTGCCGGTATGGGCAACGTAAGCCTGTTCACGGAAATGGGCCGTTTCATGCTGGCCCCGTTCGGTGCGCTGGTGACCCGCGCTATCCACGAGAAGCATATTTATAAAGAATATATCGGTGTGGACGCCTGCGCAGCAAACCTGATGCGGCCGGCCATGTACGGTTCTTACCATCATATCACCGTGCTGGGAAAAGAAGACGCGGAGCCGTCACGGCTTTACGACGTGGTTGGCGGGCTGTGCGAGAACAATGATAAGTTTGCCATTGACCGGAAACTTCCGGAAATTGTAAAAGGCGATATACTGTTTATCCACGATGCCGGCGCCCACGGTTTTTCCATGGGTTATAACTACAACGGCAAGTTGCGCAGCGCGGAACTGCTGCTGCAGGAAAACGGTGAAGTGAAACTGATCCGCCGGGCAGAGGAACCGAAGGATTATTTCGCAACTTTTGATTTCAGCGAAGAGTTTCCGGAACTGAAAACGTATTGAAAGGTTTCAGCTGAAAACAGACATGACATCTGAAACGATAGCATCATTCGATGTGCCGCAAAGGTAAAAAGTTACGCGGCAACCGGTAAGGCATCGCAAAACCGGTTGCCGCGTTTTTCTTTTTAATCTTTCAAATCAGAACCTAACGCCTGTACGTCTTCGGCGTGTTCTGTTTCCGTCAGTACATACAAGAAGTCGCCGGCCATGATTACAGTATTTGCGTCGGGTATCAGCTGTTCCGACCCGCGCTTTACGTCTACCAGCAACGTGTGGCCGGGCCAGGGGATATCCTGCACTTTTTTATTTTCAATCAGGCTGCCGCTGCTCACCGGAACTTCCACAATATTCCGTTCTTTCCTGACGGTATTGGGTTCAGGCGTGCTGTGACTGTTCAGGGATTTCAGCAGCAGCGCTTCATAAATGGGCTGGCTGCCGCAAAGCTGTGCCACAATGTAGGCGATGGCTGATGCCATACCCAGGATCATCAGGTGGTAAAAACTGCCGGTCATTTCACTGATCAGTACCGTACCGGTAATAGGTGCCCGCACGGAAGCGGAAAAGAACGCTGCCATGGCGATGATGATGATATTGGCGCCGTGGCTGGGAAGAATCAGCTGGAAGGCCGTCAGAAAATAGGCGCATATGCTTCCCACAAGCGCTCCCAGTACCAGCATAGGCAGGAAAAAACCGCCCGGGACGCCTGTCCCGTAACTGATCAGGGTGAAGATAAACTTACCGGCCAGCAGGGCAAACAGCAACTGCAACGGAAACGACTTTGTTGCCAGCTCGTCTACCAGACGGTTGCCACCGCCCAGCACCTGGGGCAGCACAAAGCCTAAAACACCGGCGCATAACAGGGCAAACGTAATTTTCATGTACAGGTTTTTAAAGACCGGCAGGTCGTAAAACCGGTGTATATTCAGCAGGCCTGCATTGAAAATGACACCGCAGAGACCGGCAATCACGGCGATGAGGATTGCGTACACGATGTGGAGGTCCAGCGGGAAACGGGGGATGCTGCGGAAACTGAAAGTCAGGCCTCCGCCGAAGAACAACCGGGAAACAAAAGTGGAAGTCATGGCTGCCGTCATGGCAGGCAGCAACACAACGGCGGAAAAGTTGCGGTGCAGCTCTTCCAGGGAAAACATGACCCCGGCCAGGGGCGCGTTAAAGGCTGCGGCCAGGCCGGCGCTGGCGCCGCTGGTAATCAGATAGCGTTCTTCCATACGGGTGCGTCCCAGGAAACGGCTGACGCCCTGGGCCGTTACGGCGCCTAACTGGATGGAAGGACCTTCCCGTCCCAGGGACAGGCCCGCGCCCAAACCGATAACGCCGGCAGTAAGTTTCACCCATAAAATCCGGAACCAGTTCATGCGCATCAGGCCAAGAATAACGCCTTTGACTTGGGGGATGCCGGAACCGCCCGCCATGGGTTCGTGCCGGGTGAGCCAGTAAAGGACGCCCCCTACGGCCAGTAGCGCCGCGAACCAGCCTGCTGTATATACAGCAGGCAACTGGCTCAGGTATCCATACAGTCCGATGCGGAATTCTTCCGCTCTGGAAAGTAAAAAACGGAACAGGCTGACCACCAGACCGGAAAAAATACCCACAACAATCCCTTCCCAAAACAATTTGAACTGGAAACCGTTCCAGTGGTTCAGGGAACGATAGGTGTTTACCAGTTGTGAACGGGTAGCTGATTCTGTATTGTTTTTTTTATGTGTGTGAAAGAAATTTGCGCTCATACAAAAGGTCCTTATAAATTTATACCATCTTATTATACCACTAATGTGATACAGAGCAATAAGAAAACCCGGGGCGGTAATGATTAAGGAGCAAAATATAAATTTCAAAACCAAACGGGATTTGATTTATGTTATAATTAAACAGTAATGCATCATGTGAAATTTTGCGTCGGGAAAGGCGGAAGCGTCAGATTATGAATCTCACAATCGCAAAGGATATACGCACGGAGCAGGTAATATCCAAAAGCCGCTTTATCTGTTCCCTTAAAAAAGTTAAAACGGAAGAGGAAGCCCAGGAATTCATAAAAGCGGTGAAAAAAGAGTTTTGGGACGCCACCCATAACTGCAGCGCTTATATTATTGATGAGCAGCACCAGAGGTCCAGTGATGACGGGGAACCCTCCGGTACGGCCGGCATGCCCATGCTGGGGGTACTGCGCAAACAGGAACTGCAGCAGGTGGCTGCCGTAGTAACCCGCTATTTCGGGGGAATCAAACTGGGGGCCGGAGGCCTTGTAAGGGCCTATTCGGGCGCCGTTGCTTATGCCGCAGATGCAGCAGGCCTTGCGCAAAAAGTGAAGATGGGGCTCTATGTGTTTTCCTGCGCGCCGGGCGAGGCGGGCAGGATAACCAACCTTCTCTATCAGCAGCAGTTGTTTAACCTGACAGACACGCAATACAGTAATGAGGTAATCTTTACCCTGCGTATGCCCGAGGACAGGAAAATTCCGGCGGAAAAATGGCTGACAGACACACTGCAGAAGCCCATCGAACTGACGGAAGCAGGATTTGAATATGAAGAAGTGCCTGTTTGAAAAAGATTATAATTAATGGAGACGTTTTTATGCGCGCTGATTTACATATCCACACCACGGCCTCCGATGGAACCTGGGACCCGGGGCAGGTAGTGAAAGCGGCTTGCGCCGCGGGAATTAAGTTCTTTGCGATTACGGATCACGACAGCGTGGCCAACGTGGCAGAGACTAAAAGGCTGGCGGAAAACGCAGGACTGCGCTTTCTTTCCGGAGTGGAACTGAATTCCACCAAGGATGGGCATAATTACCATATTCTGGGTTACGGAATCGATATTGAAAACAAACGGCTGCAGGAACTATGCTTCCATAACCAGAGACTGCTGGAATTGAAAGATGATGACAGCATCCGTAATCTGATTGACCGGGGCTGGCCCCTTTCCATGGAAGAGTTTAAGGAATACACTTATGACCCCCACCGGGGTGGCTGGAAAGCGCTGGCCTACCTGCAGGACAAAGGATTGTGCGGTGATGTGAACGATTTTTTCCGGCGGATATTTACAGCGGAAAATGATCTGGGCTTTCCGGATTTTCCGGCCATTTCAGAAGTGGTACAGGTAATCCGGCAGGCCGGGGGGGTTGCCCTTTGCGCTCATCTGGCCAGTGATTTTCATGGCGCCGGCATGCAGGAATACCTGCCCCGGCTTGTCGACGAAAAACTGGACGGCTTCGAATGCTATCACTCAGGGCACAGGCTGGAGGACAGCAGGCTTCTGGCCCATTTCTGCCACCGTCACAAGCTATACATTTCCGGCGGCAGCGACTGTCATGGAAACTTTGTGAAAACCCGCCATTTAGGAGTTCCGTTTATTGATACGGACATGTTGTGTCTTCCGCAATTACAACACTGAAGAAATCCACATACAATCAGCGTTTTAGCATACTGTAAAAAGAAAAATACGGATACTTTTCCGGCACCTGTTTAGGAAGACCGGGAAAGTATCCGTAAGTTTTTAATAGCAGAAGGGTTATTTAGGAGAGTTTTTCCATCCTTTTGAAAAATAAAAGAGCAGAACTGCGTAATAGGCAATGGCCCCGATGGTTGTGCGGGAGGCCATCCAGGAAGGGAATACAAGAAAGGCCAGTACGATAAAAAGAATGCTGAAAGCCAGCCGGAACAGGGAAGCTGGGGAAAAATCTTTTTCCGCCAGGGTCCTGCGTATATTCATGACAGAAAAGATGCTGTGCCTTGAGGCAAAGATACCAAAAAAGAAACCGCTGATAATATATAAGAGCGAATTGACAATCTGGCTGAAGCTGCTCATGATGTTGCCTCCGGTTTTTTTACTGTTAAATTTATTATAACTGCATTGAAAGATATGGACAAGGGGGCGGGGGCGCTGTTTAAATGGGATTGTTCACTGGAAAGCAGACAGACTCATCAAGTTGCTTTTTTAAGACAGGTTCTTATGCCGGAGGTTTGCAAAAACAAAAACAAAGTGCCACATTTATGATAAAATTATCTTATAAAATACATAGTCAGAATTAAGAAAGCAGGTGAGCGGCATATGAACAACGCGTTACAGAGTATAAAAGTAATTGATTTCTCCCAGTGGCTGCCCGGGCAGTATTGCGGAATGGTACTGGCGGATTTCGGAGCGGATGTGATCAAGGTGGAAGGCGTGAAAGGCGATCCCAACCGTAATTTTGCGCCACAACTGGCGCCAGGCATGAGCAGCTGGAACCTGGCGCTGAACCGGAACAAAAAGGGGATTACAGTTAATATTAAGACGGAAGAAGGACAGGAAATACTGAAAAAGCTATTGCGGCAGGCTGATGTGTTTCTGGAAGGTTTCCGTCCCGGTTATCTGCAGTCAAAGGGGTTGGGCTATGAAGAAATTGTAAAAATTAATCCCGGGCTGATTTACTGTTCCATTACCGGTTTCGGGCAGGAAAGCAAATACAAACAGCAACCTGCCCATGATTTAAACATTATCGGGCTTTCCGGAATGAATTTCCTGAATGATATGGGCGATGTAGCCATCAGCGAAGTGCAGGTCTCTGCCATCGGCAGCAGTCTGAATGCGGTAGCGGCCATTTCCATGGCACTGCTGGCGCGAGAGAAAACGGGGAAAGGGCAGTACATTGACGTGAGTCTTTACAATACTTCCTTAAGTATGCAAATTGTCTCGTTTGCCAGTATTTTAGGCTGTAGGGTAACGGGAGACACACCTTTTGGCCGGCGTGCCTATTATTATGATGTTTATAAAACAAAAGACGGAAAATACATCAGTGTGGGTACCATTGAGCCGAAGTTCTGGCAAACGTTTTGCGAAATGATTGAATTGCCGGAGTTAAAAGAAAGGCAGTACGATTTCGCCCATGAAGAAGATATAACACAAATGATCCGTAACAAACTGCTGACGAAAACCCGGGACGAATGGGTTGCACTGGCAGAAAACGGAGCATTCTGCGTAACCCCTGTAAACAACCCGGAGGAAGTGTTGGAAAATGATATGACGAAAGAGTCCGGCATGCTGGAAACCCGGCGGGAAGATTTTGGGGAAGTGACGTATCTGAAACCGGCGGTGAAGCTTTCCGGTACTCCCTGCAGCATTCGCTTCCGGGGGCCTTATGCAGGTGAACATAACCGGGAAGTGTTAGGCGCTTTGGGGTATACAGACGAAGAAATTGTAAGTTTTAAGGAAAAAGGGATTATATGATTTGCGTCAGGACAGAAGCATTGGCGTGACTGCTACTGCCGGATCATTATTCATGCAAGGACAGCAGTTTTAACTGCCAAAAAGGAGTTTTACGTGAAACATTTTTTGAGAATTATTTTTTCAATACTCTGCCTGCTGGGAATCACCTGTTCTTTCCTGCCGGCTGCCGAAGCCGGCCTGATCAGCGAAAAACAGGAGTTAGAAATGGGCAAGGCTGCAGCTGAACAGATAGAAGCCCGTTATGGGGTCATCAACGATATGGAAATCGCGGAACGGGTCGACCGTATCGGGCAAAGTCTGGTGGATGTGTGCGGTCGTAAAAACATAAAATATTCTTTTAAGGTGTTGAATACAGATGATGTGAACGCGCTGGCCTGTCCTGGCGGTTATATATATGTTTTTAAAGGGCTTTTGGACTATATGCCATCCGATGCGGAACTGGCAGGCGTACTGGGGCATGAAATCGGGCACGTGGTGAAGCGCCATACGGTGCACCAGCTTGAAAAAAACATGTGGACCCAGCTGGCGGCCATCCTTGCAGGGGCGGCTACCGGCAATGGTGATGTACTGGCCATGGGGATGGTAGTCGGCGACGCGCTGGCGGCTGGTTACAGCAGGGCGGATGAAAGCGCTGCGGACCGGGAAGGGTTTGCCTATACGGTGAAAGCGGGTTACAGCCCTTATGCCATGCTGGTGACCATGCATAAGCTTCAGGAACTGGCCCTGGAATATGGTAATCCTGGTTGGGGGATTTTTGACAGCCATCCCGACCCGGAGCAGCGCATACGGAATATGTATAAGCTGATGGACCCGCTGAAGATAACCCCGTCGCCGGTATCAAATACTGACGGCACCGCAAGCGTGAAAGAATCTTTTGGGAATGGCAGTAAAGATATCTGGGAATTCCGGATTGCAGCGGCTGCAGGCGGCAACAAACCGTTGTATCGGGCAGAACTGTTAGCAGGGGCCCTTTACCAGGTCAGACAAAAAGAGAGAATCGAGCCGACACATTTCATCGTTTTTGAAACTAACGATAAAGCTGAAATATATTATGAAGATATCCAGGTGTATACCGTCTGGCGGCAGGATGCTGTGGGGTTTGCAGATACCGGCGGCTATGCTGCTTACTGCGTGAATTGCTTCAGAGATTGGACGGACAAGGTAAATCAGACGAAAACGGTTGCAAAATAATCAGGATTTGTATAAAATTTATATTATAGAAGATTAGTATGAAGAAGAAATTAGGAGTACTGTGCGAAAATTCGATTCAGTAAAAGCGAGGTGTTATGATGAAGACAGATTCCTGGAAAAAGAAATTGGGCTCTGTGATTCTGTGCGGCATGATAGGCGTGGGTCTGCAAGCGGCGGTTCAGCCGGTGCCGTCGGCACATGCCGGAGCTATTGGCGGTATCCTTGGTACGGTTGTCCAAGGTGTGGCAGCTAAGCAGCAGGTGGAGGCGTTGATTAAACATTATGATCAAACGGAAGAAGGGCGCCGGGAACTATTTGCCGCTTATCAGGAAAAATACGGCGTGTCTGAGAATGATTACCGCAAGCAGCAACTGGATGAAATGATGCCTCGCCTGACAAAAGGCATCGCAGCGGTGGATCCTACCATACTTCAAAAACCGTATTTGTATTTTATCAATAAGCAGGAATCGTTTAATGCGTTTTGCAGTATGGGGCACGTAATGAGCGTTAACGAAGGACTATACAGCCTTACGGAAAATCCGGATGAAGTTGCTGTTGTTTTAGCGCATGAAATGGGTCACGGACAGAAGAACCATGTAGCTTCATCCATGCGGAAGAAACTGAATGTTGCCATTGGCGCGGCGATGGTAGGCTCGGCAGTGGGCAGTTCTGTGCTCACAAATCTTGCTTTGAATGTTCTTGTGAACCAGATTGATACGGTCTCCATTACCAAAAAGGACGAATGGGAAGCGGATAACCTTGCTTTTGACTATGTAATCAACGCCGGCTATAATCCGGGTGCTGCCGCGGCTATCTGGCAACGGGTGGAAGAAAAATACGGAAAATCCAAGAAAAACTTTGGGGGCGAGATTTTCTCTCCAAGCGATCATCCCACCCACCAGCAGCGCCGGGAGAATTATGTGAAAAAATTGTTCGAATACAGCGGCAAACATGTAACCGTTGAAAAAGGCGTTGTAAAAGTAAATGGCAAGGCTCTGGTCCAGCCTGTTGCCGCCAATGATATGAGCGGAACGGAGCGCTCCTATTTTGTGCTGGGAAATCTGGCGGCAGCCTATCATAATGGGCATAATAAATCCAATGCCTATGCTTCCGGTAACACGCTTATGCTGGGGCAGCAACCGATCATGACCTGTTATGGCGGAGACACTTCTGCTTATGAACTGGCCACACTGCTGAATAAAATTAAATAAGTCAATGCATAATAAATTTGGAGGGGTATTTATGGAAAACAAATTATGGAACGTTTTAAAGGAGCTGAAATCTGAAGGGTATGAGTGGGTAGAACTTTCCCATTCGCTCAACAACGACAGTCCGTTCTGGAGCGGCATACCGGAAGGTTCGGTGGAATTGAGCAAGGTGGTGTTTGACTGGGGCAATCCCATGTTGGAATGCCTGATCCATACGTTTAAATTCCCGGGGCAGTTCGGTACTCATGTTGATTTCCCGGGTCACTTTGTTAAGGACGCACCGTTATCGGAAAAGTACGGCGTAAAAGATTTCGTTTTCCCCTTGGTGGTCATCGATATCAGTGAAAAGGTGAAAGAAAATGTTGACTGCGCTGTTACAGTAGAAGACATTAAAGCCTATGAAGCCAAATACGGTCCCATTCCGGAAGGTGCCTTTGTGGCTCTGCGGACAGACTGGTACAAGCGCTGGCCCGATATGGACAAGCTGTCTAACGTAGGGGCAGACGGGAATGAACACTGCCCGGGCTGGTCGATTGATGCTCTCAAATATATTTTTGAAGTGCGTAAAGCGGCGGCCAACGGACATGAAACGCTGGATACAGATGCCAGTTATCTGGCCGTTGAAGCAGGAGATCTGGCCTGCGAGCGCTTTGTACTTGCTTCCGGAAAGCTTCAGATTGAAGTGCTTTGCAACTTGGATAAAGTGGCTCCTGCCGGGGCGGTACTGTTCGCTTCCTGGCCGCGTATTGAGGGCGCGACCGGTCTGCCGGCACGTGTGTATGCGCTGACACCTAAACAATAAAAATACTTTTGCCGTAAAAGATTCTTCCCTGAATTTCAGAAAGGACATATAAAATGACCAGAAACCTGAAGAAACTATACAGCGCGGCGCTGGCGATGCTGGTAACACTGTTGCTTCCGGTAGCGGTATTGGCAGCCGGCAAGGAAATTATCATATTGCATACTAACGATATCCACTGCGGCATCACGGATAACCTTGGCATTGACAAGGTGTCCCAGTATAAAAAAGATTTGAAAAAGCAGGGGCATCCCGTGGCGCTGGCAGATGCAGGAGATGCCATCCAGGGGGCGCCCATCGGCAAGCTTTCCACCGGCGAATCCATTATCAAGATTATGAACGCAGTGGGCTATGACTTTGTCATTCCCGGCAACCATGAATTTGATTACGGTATGGAACGTTTCCTGAAGCTGGCCCCCCGTCAGAAATGTGGTTATTATTCCTGTAACTTTGTGGATGTGAAAACCCGTAAACCGATTCTGAAACCCTACAAGATTATTGTTCTGGGTGGAAAGAAAATCGGTTTTGTGGGCGTAACAACCCCGGAAACACTGGTAACTTCCACACCCAAATATTTTCAGGATAAAAATGGAAAATTTATCTACAGTTTCTGTGAAGACCAGACCGGCGAAAAAGTTTATGAAGCTGTGCAGCGGGCCGTGAACAATGTGCGCAAAGAAGGCGCAGACTACGTGTTCCTGGTAGGGCATCTAGGTACAGACGGTTCTATCCCCTACTGGTCCAGCGGAGCGGTGGCAGCCAACACCTATAATATCGACGCTATCATTGACGGACATTCCCATGAACAGTACATTCCTCCTCACAGAATCATCAATAAAGCAGGCAAGGAAGTGCTTGTGGCTCAGACGGGAACCAAGCTTAAAAGTTTGGGGAAAATGACAATCAAAGAAGATGGGACCATTACGTCCGAGTTAGTGAAAGACCTGAAAGCCGCAGATCCGAAAGTTACCAAACTGGTTGCCAAAGAAAACAAAAAGTTTGAGCCCATCCTGAAGCAGCCTGTGGGCGAGGCACTGACGGACCTGACCGGTGATGACCCCAAGACAGGGGAACGCCGGGTACGTAACGGGGAAACTAATCTGGGTGATTTTGTAGCAGACGCTTACCGCTTCGTGCTGGATACAGACATTTCCATGGTCAATGGGGGGTCCATTCGCAATACCATCAAAAAAGGAGTGTTCACCTATAATGATTTGCTGGAGGCTTTCCCCTTCGGTAATATGTGCACGGTGATAGAAGCAACAGGTCAGCAGATCGTTGACGCCCTGGAAGTCGGCGCATCCGCCTATCCCGGCGAGCACGGTGCTTTCATGCAGGTTTCCGGTATGAGTTACACGGTCGACTCTTCCATTCCTTCCGGCCTGGTGGTAGATGCCAAAGGCAATTTTGTGGAAGTGAAGGGCGAACGCCGTGTCAAAGACGTGAAGATAAACGGCAAACCCATCGACATGAACGGCAAGTATACTATCGGTGGCAGCACCTATGTGCTGAAGGACGGCGGCAACGGCCTGGTGATGTTCAAGAAGAGTAAACTGTTGAAAGACGGCATCATGACGGATGTGGACGCTATCATGGAATACGTGCAGAATCATCTGAACGCCAAAGTCAAAGAAGGTTATGAAAATCCGTACGGCGCCGGACGCATCACTGTCAAATAGGATGAACAGAAAACTGCAGTCCGTAGAAAACATGAAAAAAACATAATTGCGGATTATAGTATGTTTGTCCTAAATTTACAGTGAAAGAAAATTCATTTTGTGGTAAAATAAAAATACAGCGTGAGTTTTATTTGACAAAAAAGCTAACCCGTCACAGGGACCGGCGTTGAAATCAGTAAAAGCCGATCAGACAGGAAATCAGTAATTAAAAATATTAATATTTAAGGAGGGAACAACACATGGGATTAATTAAAGCAGGCATGGGCGCCATTGGCGGCGTATTGGCTGACCAGTGGAAAGAGTATTTTTACTGCGACAGCATGACCCCGGACGTACTGATGTGCAAAGGCCAGAAACGGATCAGCAATCAGGGCCGCAGCTCCAACACCAGCGCGGAAGACAACATCATCTCCAACGGCTCCGTGATTGCGGTTAACGTAGGTCAGTGTATGATGATCGTGGAACAGGGCAAAGTTGTTGATCTTTGCGCTGAACCCGGCGAATACACCTATGACAAATCCACTGAGCCTTCTGTTTTCACAGGCGACCTGAAAGAAAGCGTGATTCAGGTATTCCAGCGCATGGGTAAACGTTTTACCTTCGGCGGTGATACCGGTAAGGATCAGCGTGTCTATTACTTCAACACGAAAGAAATCATCGGCAACAAATACGGTACCCCGGCGGAAATTCCCTTTAAAGTAATTGAAGAAAATACCGGTCGCAGCTTGCTGGTTCGCATCCGCTGCTTCGGCGAATACAGCTACAAAATCGTGGACCCGATCCTGTTCTATTCCACGATTGCCGGTAATGCTCCCGACCAATACCTGCGGAGCCAGTGGGACAGCCAGCTGAAATCCGAGTTGCTGACAGCGCTGCAGCCTGCATTCGGTAAAATTTCCGCACAACGTATTGACTATACCGAACTGCCGATGCGTACCATGGAACTGGCCGACGCCCTGAATGACGTGCTGTCTTCCAAGTGGCGTGACCTGCGCGGCATTGAAATCGTTTCCTTCGGTGTGAACAGTGTTAAAGCCAACGAAGAAGACGAAGCGAAACTCCAGAAAGTGCAGATGGGCGCTATGATGAGCAATCCGGAAATGCGTATGGGCGTATTGACGGACGCCACTGCCGACGGTATCCGCGGTGCAGCTACTAATGAAAGTGGCGGCATGGGGCCGATGGGCGCGTTTATCGGCATGGGCATGGCCAACATGGCTGGCGGCATGGCCATGGGTAATGCATATGGTCCTGCAGGTCAGTATCCGCCCCAGTACGGACAACCGCAACAGCCATATACGCAGCAACCCCCGCAGCCGGTGGCAGCTCCCGCAGCGGCAGCAGGCTGGACCTGTGCTTGCGGACATGCCGGCAACACCGGCAAGTTCTGCGCCAACTGCGGACAGCCGAAACCGGAACCCAAACCGGCAGGCGGCTGGGATTGCGCCTGCGGCGCCAAAGGCAATACCGGCAAGTTCTGCGCCAACTGCGGTCAACCACAGCCGGCAGCCCCGGCAGGCTGGACCTGCAGCTGCGGCAGCGTGAACCAGGGTCAGTTCTGCCCGAATTGCGGATCCCGCAAACCAGCAGGCGCGCCGCTGTATAAATGCGACAAGTGCGGCTGGACACCGGAAGATCCTCACAATCCACCTAAATTCTGCCCGCAGTGCGGCGACCCGTTCAATGAAGGGGATATCGTAAAATAATTCAGTAGTTGACAGTGTTCAGATTGTATACTATTATGTTGCAGTACAGACTGAAGCAATTTAATAAAGGCTGATTATTCGACCTGCCGTCTGCTGATGCGTACGGCAGGTCTTTTTCAGAAACGGACCGGCAACAGGAAAGAACTTTTATCATGACATTGCGGAAAACGGTGTCATTGCAATACATTTGCAGCAAATATAAAAGTAATAATATTAAAAGGAAAGAGGCTTTGATTTTATGGTAACAGAAAAAAAATGGGTGTATAAGTTTAACGAGGGGAATGCACAGATGCGCGAGCTGCTGGGCGGCAAAGGGGCAAATCTGGCGGAAATGACGAATTTGGGCCTGCCGATTCCCATGGGCTTCACGATTACTACGGAAGCCTGCACGGATTATTACAAATCCGGCCGCAAGATTTCCAACGAGATCAAGCAGCAGATTTTCGAAGCGCTGCGCTGGCTGGAAAAAGAAAACGGGAAAAAGTTCGGCGATAACAACGACCCGCTGCTGGTTTCCGTCCGCAGCGGCGCACGGGTCTCCATGCCGGGCATGATGGATACGATTTTAAATCTGGGCATGAACGATATTTCCGTGAAAGGCTTTGCGCAGAAAACAAACAATCCCCGTTTTGCCTATGACTCCTACCGCCGTTTCATCCAGATGTTTTCCGACGTGGTCATGGAAGTTCCCAAGTCGAAATTTGAAAAAATTATTGACGAGGTCAAGGAACAGAAAGGCGTTAAGTTTGATATCGACCTGGATGTCAACGATATGAAAAAGCTGATCAAACGCTTCAAAGCGCTGTATAAAGAAGCGATTGGCCAGGACTTCCCGCAGGATCCGGATATCCAGCTGATGGAAGCGGTAAAAGCCGTATTCCGTTCCTGGGATAACCCCCGGGCTAACGTATACCGCCGCATGAATGATATCCCCGGCGACTGGGGCACTGCGGTTAATATCCAGACCATGGTATTTGGCAATATGGGCAAGACGTCCGGAACCGGCGTGGCCTTTACCCGGAACCCGGCCACCGGTGCCAAGGGGATTTACGGCGAATACCTGATCGACGCCCAGGGCGAAGATGTGGTGGCCGGCGTACGGACACCGCAGCCTATCAGCAAGCTGGAAGAAGATATGCCGGGCTGCTACAGCGAATTTATCAACCTGGCCCATAAACTGGAAAGCCACTACCGCGACATGCAGGATATGGAATTTACCATTCAGGAAGGCAAACTGTTTTTCCTGCAGACCCGTAACGGCAAACGCACGGCGGAAGCGGCCATCAATATCGCCTGTGACCTGGTGGAAGAAGGCATGATCACACCGGAAGAAGCACTGCTGCGCATTGAAGCGAAATCCCTGGACCAGCTTCTGCATCCTACTTTTGACGCCGATGCGCTGAAAGCAGGAAAGGTAATCGGCCATGCGCTGCCGGCCTCTCCGGGCAGCGCGGCCGGTAAAGTGTACTTTACAGCCGAAGACGCCAAAAACGCGGCGGCCAAAGGCGAACGGGTCATCCTCGTACGTCTGGAAACCTCGCCGGAAGATATTGAAGGCATGCACGCGGCGGAAGGCATCCTGACCGCCCGGGGCGGCATGACCAGCCATGCTGCAGTGGTGGCCAGAGGCATGGGCACCTGCTGCGTATCGGGCTGCAATGATTTGAAAGTCAACGAAGAAGAAAAAGAATTTGAACTGAACGGTACGGTTTACCATGAAGGGGATTATATTTCCCTGGACGGTTCCACCGGCACTATTTACGAAGGGGACATCCCCACGGTGGAAGCGCAGATCAGTGGCAACTTCGGCTGCATTATGCGCTGGGCTGACCAGTTCCGCAAGATGAAAGTGCGTACTAACGCGGATACGCCGGCTGACGCGGAAAACGCGGTGCGGTTAGGCGCGGAAGGCATCGGCCTGTGCCGTACGGAGCATATGTTCTTTGAAGCGGAACGAATTCCCAAATTCCGCCGCATGATCCTGTCGGATACCGTGGAACAGCGGGAAGCGGCTCTGGCCGAACTGCTTCCGTATCAGCGCGAAGACTTTATCGGCATGTATAAAGCGCTGCGGGGCCGTCCCATGACGGTCCGTTTCCTGGACCCGCCGCTGCATGAGTTCCTGCCCAAGACGGAAGCGGAAATGCGGGAACTGGGAGACAGCATGGGCCTGACCTATGAAGAAGTGAAAGCCCACTGCGACGCCATGCATGAATTCAATCCCATGATGGGCCTGCGTGGCTGCCGCCTCAGCGTCATTTATCCGGAAATTTCCCGCATGCAGACCCGCGCCGTTATCGAAGCGGCCATTGCGGTCAAGAAGGAAATGAATTACGATATCGTTCCGGAAATCATGGTACCGCTGACCGGGGAACGCAAAGAATTGCTGTTCGTTAAGAATATCATCGTGGAAACCGCGGAACAGGTTATGAAGGAACAGGGCTACTTCCTGAATTACCAGGTCGGCACCATGATCGAAATCCCGAGAGCCGCTCTGACGGCGGATGATGTTGCGAAAGAGGCGGACTTCTTCAGCTTCGGCACCAACGACCTGACCCAGATGACCTTTGGCTTCTCCCGGGACGATGCAGGTAAATTCCTCGAAAGCTATTACGACCAGAAAATTTATGAGTTTGATCCCTTCAGTAAACTGGATCAGACCGGCGTCGGCCAGCTGATGCAGATGGCAGTAAAGAAAGGCCGTCAGGAAAACCCGATGCTACACTGCGGCATCTGCGGCGAACATGGCGGTGATCCTTCTTCGGTAGCGTTCTGTCAGGAACTGGGCCTGGACTACGTGTCCTGCTCACCCTTCCGTGTGCCGATTGCCCGGCTGGCAGCAGCCCAGGCAGCGATTAATCTGAAGAAAAAATAAGGCTTTTGTCACAGGCGGATTTGCTTAAAAGCAAACCGCCTGTTTTTTATTTATTAAAATGCATAAAGATTTAATAATTATGCAAAAAATGACTTGACAGGAAAGATAAATTCATCTATTATAATGTTTAATCATACTGTTTACATTTTTATTATGTAAGAACCGAGGTCCATCATGACAAAAGTTTTTATTGACGGAAGTTCCGGGACCACCGGATTACGAATTCGTGAAAGATTATGCACTCGTAAGGATATAGAACTGATTGCGCTGGATGAAGCGCACCGCAAGGATTCGGGAGCACGTCGGGACGCGTTCCAAAAAGCGGACGTAGCGTTCCTCTGTCTGCCTGACGCGGCGGCTATCGAAGCGGTGGAAATGGCAGCGGACAGCGGGGCCGTCATCATCGATACGTCCACGGCCCACCGGACGGCGGCAGGCTGGACTTACGGCATGCCGGAACTGACCGGAGGCAAAGAAAAAATTGCGAAAGCAAAACGGATTGCCAACCCCGGCTGCCACGCCAGCGGATTTATCGCCCTGGTGGCCCCGCTGGTGGAAAAAGGTCTGCTGGCAAAAGATACGTTGCTGACATGCTTTTCTCTGACAGGCTATTCCGGTGGCGGAAAAAACATGATCGCAGAGTACGAAGATCCGCAGCGAAGCCCGCTGTTAAACGCCCCCAGGCAATATGCGCTGGGACAGATGCATAAACACCTGAAAGAGATGAACGTGGTCTGCGGATTGGAAAACGCGCCGGTGTTCTGCCCCATCGTGGCGGATTTCTACAGCGGCATGGAAGTGACGGTGCCCCTGTTCAAAAAAGATCTCCAGTGTTCCATGGCAGACGTCCGACGAATTTATGCGGAGTATTACACGGGTCCCCTGATTCATTTTAACGAAGCGGCGGACGAAAAAGGTTTCCTGTCCGCAGCGGCCTTCAGCGGACGTGACGACATGGAAATTACCGTGACAGGCAACGAAGACAGGATTCTGCTGGTGTCCCGTTTTGATAATCTGGGCAAAGGGGCGTCCGGCGCGGCTATCCAGAATATGAACATCGTGCTGGGACTGCCGGAGACAGAAGGCCTGGAAATTTAACAGACAGATTAACGGGCAGGGCCTGGGTAAATATGAACTGCCTGCACGAAAGCCGGAACGGCTTTAAAATCGGAGGAGAATTATGATTAAACAGATAGAAGGCGGCGTCTGCGCCGCAAAAGGATATACAGCCGGCGGTATCTACTGCGGTATCCGGAAACGGAATGACAAAAACGATCTGGCGCTGATATTCAGCAAAGTTCCTGCCCATGCGGCGGCAGTGTACACTACCAACCTGGTGAAGGGCGCCCCCCTTACCGTCACTAAACAGCACATCGCCGACGGTATCGCCCAGGCAGTGATATGCAACAGCGGCAACGCCAATACCTGCAATAGTGACGGTCTGGAAATTGCGGAAAAGATGAGCGCTCTGGCAGCGGAGCAGCTGGGAATCAGTCCCCGGGATGTAATCGTTGCATCTACCGGCGTCATCGGGCAGAAGCTGAACATCACGCCGGTGGCTGACCATATCGGCGAACTGGCGGCAGCGCTGTCCCCCGAGGGGGAAGACGAAGCAGCAAAAGCGATCATGACCACGGACCTGGTGATGAAAAAAATCGCGGTGGAGTTTGAAATTGACGGCAAGGTCTGCCGTCTGGGGGGCATCGCCAAAGGCAGCGGCATGATCCATCCCAATATGGCCACCATGCTGGTATTCCTTACTACCGATGCAGCCATTTCTGCCCCCATGCTGCGGAAAGCGCTGAGCCACGATGTGCAGAAAACGTTCAATATGCTCAGCGTAGACGGGGACACCTCAACTAACGATATGGTTACCATTATGGCCAACGGACTGGCGGGAAATACGGAAATCGCGGAAGAGGGCCCTGCCTTCGATACCTTCATGAAAGCGCTGAACACGGTGACGATTTCCCTGTGCCGCACGATTGCCGGAGACGGTGAAGGGGCTACCAAGCTGCTGGAATGTGACGTGACCGGCGCCGCCGATGAAAAAACCGCTGCCGTTGTAGCCAAGAGCGTTATAACCAGCAGTCTGCTGAAAGCCGCCATGTTTGGCGCCGACGCCAACTGGGGCCGCGTGCTCTGCGCCATCGGTTACAGCGGCGCGGATCTGGATGTGAACAAAGTGGATGTTGCGTTTAAATCGGCAAAAGGGATTCTGCCGGTGTGTAAAAATGGGGCGGGGGTAGATTTTTCCGAAGAGTTTGCCAAAGAAGTCCTGCTGGAAAAAGAGATCACGATTTTAGTGAACCTGAACAGCGGCAGTGCCGGCGCCACAGCTTGGGGCTGCGACCTGACGTATGATTATGTGAAGATCAACGGCGATTACAGATCATAAGGAGAACAACATGGCATATTCCTATTCCAATGCAGAACGCGCTCAGATTCTGGTGGAAGCGCTGCCATACATAAAAAAACACAGCGGCAAGATTGTGGTCATCAAATACGGCGGCAACGCCATGATCAACGAAACCCTGAAACAGCAAGTTATGGAAGATATCGTGCTGCTGTGGCACGTGGGCGTAAAAATCGTGCTGGTGCACGGGGGCGGGCCGGAAATCAACGACCTGATGAAACGCCTTGGCAAGAAAGCGGAATTTGTGGATGGCTTGCGGGTCACCGACAAAGAGACCATCGACATCGTGCAGATGGTGCTGGCAGGGAAAGTTAACAACACCCTGGTGAACCTTCTTCAGATGCAGGGTGGTAACGCCCTGGGGCTTTCCGGCGCGGATGGGCACCTGATCAAGTGCAAGATCAAAGACCCGCGTCTGGGCTTTGTAGGGGAAGTGACCGAAGTCAACGAAAAACCCGTTCTGGATTTGCTGGAAAAAGGTTACATCCCGGTAGTTTCCACTGTAGGCTGCGACGATCAGGGAAACGCCTACAATATTAACGGCGATACGGCAGCGGCCTGCATCGCGGGGGCCCTGAAAGCCGAAACCTTTATTCTTATGACGGACGTGCCGGGCATTCTGCGGGACAAGGACGATGACAAAACGCTGATTCCGGCGGTCACCGTTACGGAAACGAAACAGCTGAAAGAAGAAGGCGTTATTGCCGGCGGCATGTTGCCCAAGGTAAAATGTTGCGAAGACGCCATTGAAAAAGGCGTAAAAAATGTAATTATTATGGACGGGCGCGTGCCCCATTCCATCCTGATGGAACTGCTGACGGATGAAGGTGCAGGCACCATGGTGACAGGGGAGTGAGAACATGAGCAAGCTGCAGGAACTGGACAACAAATACGTAGCGAATACCTACGCGCGGTTTCCGGTGGAAATCGTAAGCGGCAAGGGAAGCATTGCCAAAGATACAGACGGTAAAGAATACATCGACATGGGCTCCGGCATCGGGGTTACCAGCTTCGGCATCGCCGACGACATCTGGAAACAGGCGGTCATCGACCAGCTGGGCAAAGTGCAGCACATGTCCAACCTGTATTACACGGAGCCCTGCGTGAAATTGGCGGAGCTGCTCTGCGAGAAGACGGGCATGAAGAAAGTGTTCTTCAGTAATTCCGGTGGGGAAGCCAACGAATGTGCCATCAAGGTGGCACGAAAATATGCGGCGGAGAAAAAAGGGCCGGAGTATTACACCATCCTCACCCTGTGGAACAGTTTCCACGGGCGTACCCTCACTACCCTGGCCGCAACCGGGCAGGATCATTACCACGAACTGTTCCAGCCCCTGACGCCCGGTTTTGTCCATGCCACGGCCAACGATCTGGTCAGTGTGAAAAAGCTGGTGGAAGCGCATAAAGTGGCGGGCATCCTGATCGAGTGCATCCAGGGTGAAGGCGGCGTGAACCCGCTGACTGCTGAATTTATTAAGGGCGTGGACGCCATCTGTCACGAAAACGATATCGTATTCATGGTGGACGAAGTACAGACCGGCAACGGCCGCACGGGCAAACTATATTCGTATATGAACTTCGGCGTGAACCCGGACGTGGTGACAACGGCCAAAGGCATCGGCGGCGGCCTGCCCCTGGGCGCCTGCCTGATGGGAGAAAAAGTGGAACACGTGCTGGGACACGGAGACCACGGCTCTACCTTTGGGGGTAACCCGGTGGCCTGCGCGGGAGCGGTGAGCATTATCAACCGGCTTGACGATGCATTTTTGGCGGAAGTACAGCGGAAAGGAAAAATCCTTTTCAGCGCGCTGGAGGGTTCCCCCGGCATCGAAAAGGTTACCGGCATGGGCATGATGTGCGGTGTGAAACCGGTGAAGCCGGCAGGGGATGTTGTGAAAAAATGCATTGAAAAGGGTGTGCTCTGCCTGACAGCCAAAGATAAAGTGCGCCTGTTACCGGCGCTGAACATGCCGGAAGAAGTTCTGGTGAAAGCAGTGAATATTATCAAGGAAGCTTGCGCGGAATAAATTACAGAAATTAAAACGGCCTGCAGATTTTCTGCAGGCCGTTTTTAGTGATTCGATTTCAACTATAATAAGCTCATTCTTTTACGATTTTTGCATCAGCAGCATTCTTTTTTACGGAAGCAATACCGTTCAGGCAGCTCTTCATCGCTTTATAGCCTTCGCTTACGGCGATAATCTGGCCGTTGGTTGCTTTCAGGCGGAAACGGAATTCGCCGGCTTTGTCCGTGTATACTTCAAATTTCGGATGTTTCTCAACTTTGAAGCCTTCTACGGTCTGATCTTCGATTGCGGCAATCGGCGCATTTTTTGCTACACTTGCAATGCCGTTCTTGCAACCGGAAGCGGATTTGTAAACCTGAGAGGCCGCAATGATCTCGCCATTATTGGCTACGAGGTTAAAGCGCATACCTGCTTTGGACTCTTTTACCAAAAATTTTCCCATTTGAATTGCCTCCTTACATATTATATGGTTCCCTATGCTCAAGATACCACGATTTTCGTTAAAATTCAAGAAAAATCTGTAAGAAAACATGAATTATTCAAGGGCTTCAGTAGATTACAGCATAAATTTCCGCAAATCTGCCGGTGCCTTGGGAGAAAGCAGCGCGAAAGGAATATCCAGTACGGTGAAAGCGCCGCATTTTCCCTGTTCGAAATGAAGCCGGTACATGGCCCGGGCAAAGGCTGTCAGTACGCTGGATGTGAATTGCGGGTTGCTGTCCAGCTTCAGGGAGAATTCCATCACGTGACCGGTGGTATCATCTGTCTTCCCGTTGCGGAATACAAAACCGCCATGAGGAATGCCACTGTGGTCTCTCTTAAATTCTTCCTCAGAAATAAAATGCACGGTGGTTTCGTAACCGACGAAGTAGTTGGGCATGGTCTTGATGGCCGTTTCAATAGCTTGCAAATCGGCGCCTTCTTCCGGTACCACAAAGCATTCCCGCAGGTGCATCTCATTACCGGGGGCATCCGTTCCCTTACCGCTGCGGACGGCTTCCAGATATTCTTCCTTGGGAATGGTATATTGCTTGCCATTTTTTACGCCGGGGATGCGGCGGATGGCATCGGAGTGACCCTGGCTTACGCCCTTGCCCCAGAAGGTGTAGCTCTTTCCCTCCGGCAGCACGCTGTCGCCCAATACCCGCAGAAGGGAGAACAGGCCCGGATCCCAGCCTACGGAGATGATGGCGGCCGTGTTATTTGCTTTCGTTACCGCGTCCATGTTTGCGAAATGCTCCGGAATGCGGGGATGAGTATCAAAACTGTCAACCGTGACAAAGTGCTGCGCCAGTTCCGGTCCCTGGTCGATCAGGTCCGTGGCGGAACCGCCGCACAATATCATAACGTCGATTTTATCCTTATATTCCAGTACGTGTTTTAAGTTGATGGCGGGAACACCGCTTGCAGTTCCGGGAAGATCGCGGCGGGAGAATATGCCCACCAGTTCCATATCTTCTGCCCGGTTGACTGCCAATTCCACGCCGTGACCCAGATTACCGTAACCACAGATACCGATTCGGATTTTTTTTGACATAATAAAATAAGCTCCCCTCTGTATGTGTATTCAAAGCCATTGTCACCTGCCCTGATTTTCCATATGGGCTTCCGTTTGGAAACGCAGAACCCATGCGTTTGTGTTCATGCGGACAGGCAACCTGTTGGTTCTTATAATAATGTATCAAATTTAGGCGATTTTGTGAACATTTTTATAAAAAATTTACCAAAAAAGTGTGTCTGTGATATAATTACTAACTAGAGTACAAATTGCTAAACATTTTTTTAGAAAGGGGTGTGAGTTATGGATCTGGACTATCATTTTGGGACAGTGTATGTACTTTCACGCTGGGCTGATTTTGGCAGTTTTAATGCTCGGACCATTGCAGCCAGTTCCCAACTCGTGGATGATAATTTTGATACTACGCCCTTTTCTGATGCAGAAGAGAAAAAGAATATTGCCCGCGGCATACAGGTACGGTATTCCTGCCAGAACGTATGGGGTAATATTTCCGGCAAGGGTAACGAAGACATCTGGATTCCTTTCCATTTTCTGCCGGGATTGCAGGGGGAAACTGAAGCCGAGAAGCTGGTCTGCAAAAAGCACAGCGTAATGGCCAAACGGTTGAAATACAGATTATACGATACCAAACTGGACAATTCCAACTATGTGTTCCGTTTGGGCGTGGGGATGCATGTGCTGGCAGATACTTGGGCTCATCAGGAGTTTGCGGGTATCAACAACGCGGTGAACCAGGTGAAGGACCTGCTGTTTTCCACCCAGGGCAGCATGGTGGAAAAGATGTTGGACGAAATGCTGGATTCTACGTTCCTCAGTAAAGTGTTGGACCTGGTGATGCCCCTTGGTCATGCGGCGGCAGTGCACTGCCCAGATATGCCCTATCTGTGGTGGAAGAGCGGAGAACGCTTTACCGGTGGGCGTAAGAACTGGGATGAGTTCATGGACGCTTCGGAAGAGTTGTACGCTATTCTGCAGCACGTCAGTGGCGTGCCGGAAACGGGACTGACCATGGAACAGCGGGATAAGCTGTCCGAATGTTTTAAGGGCTTCCAGTCGGAGAATATTGACCGGCGTTACGGGTTCTGGATTGACCGCATCCGGGAAAACTACTTTGATTTTAAGGATTTCGATGACGGCGACCGGGATGTAGAGTACAGTATTGGTCTGATTTTAAATGACATGAACTGGCGGAAGCAGTTCTATGATGAGGTTAACGACCATTTCTTCTGGGTAAAACAGCAACTGGAAGATAGTGGAATCGACCGGTTGGGGAAAAAATACAAAGGGTATTGAAATTATAAACAATAAAAAAAGAAAGCGTGCAGGGTTTACAAAACCTTGCACGCTTTCTTTATTGTTTTCCTGCTTTCCGGTTCAGTATCGGCACGGCTGACAGAATTAACACAATACCGAGTACCTTTTGCCACGTAAAGGCTTCCCCTAAGAAGAGAAAACTGACGATGGCGGCCACTACAGGCTCGATGGTTGCCAGGATGGCGGCGTGGCCGGCTTCCAGTTGTTGCAGGCCCCGCATATATAATATGTTGGGAAACACACAGCTAATCAGTCCGATACCAAGGATACCGCCCCAGACCACCGTATCGCTGAACAAAGCCGCTTTACCGGCCAGGCCGGAAAGGGGCAGGGTAAAGGCGGCGGCAAAGATAAAACACCAGAGGCTGACCGTGAGAGCGGAATATTGTTTGGTGGCCGGCTTGCCGAAAATGCTGTACAGCGCATAGCCGAAACCGCTGGCCAAACCGTACAGAAAGGTTTCCCTGCTGACGGACAGATTGCCGGCGAAAGCTCCGGTGATGCAGCCGCAGCCGATAAAGGTGATAATCAGGGCAATGGTTTTTTCTTTTGTGAGTTTTTCGTGGAACAGGATCACGGACATCAGCATCACAAACACCGGCGCCGTATAAAGCAGCAGTGCCGCGATGGCCAGGCTGCCGCCTGCGATGGCGTTGAAGTAACACCAG